>Ga0206926_1139_pt2 | contig 13736 bp, 9 predicted proteins | sample Alteio_BWOrgHeat_59_FD_152955 | JGI IMG/M metagenome (GOLD analysis project Ga0206926, IMG submission 152955) | Enriched cells from forest soil in Barre Woods Harvard Forest LTER site, Petersham, Massachusetts, United States -... | ecosystem: Environmental > Terrestrial > Soil > Temperate forest > O... | reverse complement strand
TTGGGAGCGCTTTTCAAGCGCAATTAGGGGGCTAGAACCGGAAGGTCACCCCGGCCTTGATGCGGTAGGTCTCCACGGCCTGGAAGCCGGCGTCATAATGTTGCATGACCGGCACTTCCAACGCAAGGTTGGCGGTAAAGTGCTGATTCCAGTTGAACAGCACCTTAGGGCCGAGGCCGACCGAGCTGACAAAGGTGTCATTGGTGCCCACGCCCTGCACGGTGTCGGCGGCTTTGTATTCGCCGGTGGCGAGCAGTTGGAGGCTGAGTGTGTAGTCGGCATTCTCCAACAACCGGTAACCCGGGCCCGCCGACCAGCTCAATTCGTTGGAATAACGGTAATCCGCCCGTCCAGCGCTGCGGATGGCGTAATCCACATCGGCGGAAAAGAACGCCTTCTGCCAGTTGACGTTGAGGCCGGTGGCGATGATGCCGTCCACCGAGCCACTGCCGAGGGCAACATCGTGCCCGCCGACGGCGCTGCTGGCGCCATTCAACGGCGACAATTGCGTCGTGGTGGGTGACTCTAATTCCAGCAAGGTGGAGTCGCCGGTGGGCAGTTTAACGCCACCGGACACGCGCCAGGAGTAGCCCCAGTCGGGCTGCACGTCACGCGCGACGATGTAATTGGCCACAATGGAGACGTCGCCCAGGCCGTCGGACTGCCCGCTGTCCATGGCGGTGCCGGCGTTGTTCATGATGCGATACCAGCGGTAGATGTAGGGTACATTGAACTGCACGCCGAGACGCTCGTTGACCTGGTAGCCAACGATGAATTGCGTGATGGCGCTGCGTTCGAATTGGTCGGGGGAGGCGCCGGGGGCGGCATTGCCGATATTTTTAATGGAGCTGTAGTCCGTGTACTGCTCCGCGATGGAAGAGAAGAAGTACGAAGACTTGTCGGCGGTGCTGCCGCCAAAGGCGAGACCGTTGATGGCGCCGGGCTCGCAGAACTCGCAGCCGCAGGTGTCGCATGCGCGGGCAGCGGCGGTGGAAACGATCAAAAACAGGGAGGGAATCCAAAGATTTTTCATGACGGAATTTTGCTGGAGACCAGGACATCCCTTAAAGATGCCGTGGCCGGAAAAACGAAAAAGAGAAACTAACTAATTACGCAGGCACAGGCGCAGGCCGGAGTACGGGCACGCCGAAAGCAGAATGGCGAAGCGCGCCTGGGCGCGTCCGGAAATCCTGCACATAGAACGCTCCTGACTACAGCCAGGATGCGTCTAGGCCAGCCGCGGAGGCGGCAATTCGGGCATTAAAGCCGCTGAAGGAGCCCACGCGTCGGGTTCAGCCCATGACCAGCTCTGGGCTGGGGCTGGCTCGACTTTTATCGCCGCGACCTGTGGGAGGGGCAATAAGACCCGGTAGGTGGAAGTCAGCGTGCCGTCCATGTTGCTGCGTTCTTTTTCGGCATCGGCGACAACTTTGCAAAGCGCGCAGGGGTATTTGCCGCTGAAAGTAATTTGAAGGGACGCCTCCGCGGTAAAGTGTTGGCGGTACTGTGCATACATCCGCGACCAGGCGATGACCTGCACCAAAGGCAGATGCAAATTGCCCGCCATGGCCACGGCGGCCATCAGCAACCCGGCAAACCCACGCTGGAGGTAAACACGCACTGGGTTTTACCTTAGGCCACCCCACCCCGTCCTGTCAAACTCGGGCTAACCCAGGTAAATCGCTGGGCGACGAAGGGTTAAATTGGCTGCCCGGGGAGGGATCGAACCTCCGACCAAGTGATTAACAGTCACCTGCTCTACCGCTGAGCTACCGGGCAATCGGTACAAGCGGTCATACTTAGCGAATTTGCCCCTGGGTCGGCAAGCAAAAAGCCTTCACACTTGCGGGACTGGATTTGCCTGACATGCTGGAGAAAAACATCACCCATGAACGGCGACTCTTGCTGCACCCCTTCGCGCGGACCGGAAATCCAGTCGCTCAATCCCGCCGTGGGCCATGAGTTTAAACGGGTAACCTCCGGTTCCTTAAAGGACATGCGGCCGATTCGGGGCGGCGAATTCCTCATGGGCGCCAATGACGCCGATGGCTGGCCGGCGGATGGCGAGGGTCCGGTGCGGGCGGTGACCATCCAGCCGTTTCACATGGATGCCTGCTGCGTGAGCAACGAGCAGTTTAATAATTTCTTCAATGACACCGGTTATAAAACGGAGGCCGAGCGCTTTGGCTGGTCGTTTGTGTTTCACCTCTTTCTGACGCGAAGCCAGGAAGCCCGGGTGACGCAACGTGTGGCGGGCAGCGAATGGTGGTGCAAAGTCGACGGCGTGAGCTGGCGCCACCCGGAGGGCGAAGGCTCAAACATCAAAAAACGCTGGAGCCACCCGGTGGTGCATCTGTCATGGAACGACGCCCAAGCCTATTGCGCCTGGGCGGGCAAACGCCTGCCGACGGAGGCCGAATGGGAATGTGCGGCGCGTGGTGGGCTCGTGCAAAAACGTTTTCCCTGGGGCGATGATTTAACACCGAGAGGCAAGCACATGTGCAATATCTGGCAGGGCAAATTTCCCATGAACGATACTGGCGAGGACGGCTACATCGGCACCGCACCGGCCAAAAGCTATCAAGCCAACGCCTTCGGACTCTACAATATGGCTGGCAACGTCTGGGAATGGTGCCACGATTGGTTTAGCCCGACTTTTCACCTGACCGGGCCGCGAGTAGATCCAATTGGGCCGCCGACTGGAACCCATCGCGTTACCCGTGGTGGGAGTTACCTGTGCCATCATTCGTACTGCAATCGATACCGTGTGGGCGCACGCACAGCCAATACGCCGGATAGCTCGACGGGCAATACCGGGTTCCGCTGCGTGCGGGACGTTTAGAAAAACAACAAGATCACGCCACGCGCTTTTGCGTGGCGCGCAGTAACAGGCGTTGCAACAAAATGAACGTCAGCAGCAATCCGCCCGTGATGATGCGCGTCCACCAGGAACTGAGCGAGCCGTCGAAATCGATCGCGGACTGAATCGTGCCGATAATCAGAAAGCCGCAGAGCGTGCCAAAGAGATGTCCACGTCCGCCGGTGAGCAGTGTGCCGCCGATGACGACCACGGCGATGGCATCGAGTTCCAGTCCAATGCCGTAGGTGGAATTGCCTGAGCCGGTGATGAAGGTGCTGACCAAGCCGCCCAAGGCTGCGAGCGTACCGCACAAGGCGTAGGAGCAAATTTTTGTTTTACTGACGGGCAGGCCCATGAGCAGCGCGGATTGTTCGCTGCCGCCGATTGCTAGCAAGTTGCGCCCAAAGCGCGTATGGTGGCCAAGCACGTAACCGAGGATGAGCACCGCAATCAAAATCCACGCGGGCAGCGGATGAATCGTGGTGTCGCCGAGTTTGGCGGTGATGTCGGTCAGGTGCGCGTAGAAGGGATTTTTGATTTCGATGCTGGCAGTACTAATCCAATATGCGCAACCGCGGGCGAAAAACATCCCAGCCAGCGTGACGAGAAACGGCGGCTGTTTGAAAACCTGGATAATAGAACCCATTGCCGCGCCGAACAGCCCGCCCAGCAACAAACCCAGCAGCATCGCGGGTATCGGCGACCAGCCATGATTTTCGACCAAGGTGGTGACAAAAATATTGGTGAATCCCGCCACTGCGCCAACGGACAAATCAATGCCGCCGGCGAAAATCACCAGCGTCATGCCGACTGCGATGATACCTAGGGCGGCGTTGTTGGTGAAAAAGCTCGCCACATTGCGTGTGGAGCAAAAATAAGGGTAGCGGAAACTCGCCGCGGCAAAGAGGAGGAGAAAAATGACCGCGGTGGTCAGTTGCGGCAGGCGCTGTCGCAAAAAAGTTTTCATGCGCGCGCTCCTTTTTGCCATAATCGACCGAGATACCGGCGGGATGTTTCCGACTGCATCAGACAGACGATAATGATGAGCACCGCCTTTGGCACGGGCGCAACTGCTGAAGCCACCCCGACGAAATACATGGTGACCGTCAACGTCTGCAAAAGAATCGCCCCCAGGTAGGAGCCGAGCAGATTAAACCGACCGCCGGAGAGCGCCGTGCCGCCGATGACGACTGCAAAGATGGCATCGAGCTCCATGTTCTGGCCCGCAGTCAGGGGATCGGCATCGCTGATAAAGGAAGCGGCCAGCAGCCCCGCCACCCCGGCACACAGACCGCACATGGTGTAGGCGAGGCATTTGACGCGTGCGGCAGCGAGCCCGGCATAGCGACTGGCCGTTTCATTATCGCCAACCGCCTCAATAAACAAACCATTGGCACTGCGACGCAGCCAGAGCCACACCAGCCCGTAAAGCGCCGTGACCAGAATTGGCGCAAAGGGCAAACCGGCCAGAAATCCATTGCCCAGGTAATTAAAATGGCCGTCGAGAATCTGCACCTGTTCGCCGTTGCTGATAACCTGCGCGATGCCGCGACCAGCCACCATGAGCACCAGCGTGGCGACAATCGGCTGGATGCGTGCCCATGTCACCAGCAAGCCATTGATAAATCCGCACAGCAGGCCGACTCCAAGGCTGGTCGCAATAACCAGTGGAAAGGCATGGCCATTTTGTAACATCGTGGCGGCGACGGCGCCCACGATGGCCATCACGGAACCCACGGATAAATCTATCCCACCCGTGGCGATAACCAGCGTCATGCCCAGCGCAAGCACCAAGCAGATGGAGCCGTTTTTAAAGATATCGATGGGCGTGCCAAAGTAATGGCCGTCTTGCTGGCTGATGCTGAAAAAATTATGGCTGTAGATTAAATTGACGAGCATCAGCAACGCCAGGCCCGCCAGCGGCCACACCGCCGGCGAGTTTTTCCAAAATGATTTCGGCGGGGCGCTCATGGCGTTTTGGCCACCCCAGCCATCTCGTGCAATAGGCGGTGCAGGTCAATCTCTGCCCCCGTGAGTTCGGCGACTTTGCGGCGCTCACGTAGGACGGCGATGCGCGTGCTATTGCGCACAACTTCCTCAATTTCCGAGGAGATAAAGAGCACGGCGAGGCCATCGGCACGTAGTTTGGCGATGAGCTGTTCGATTTCCGCCTTCGCGCCGATGTCGATGCCGCGCGTGGGCTCGTCCAGAATGATGAGCTCCGGTTGCGTGGCCAGCCAGCGCGCGAGCAAAACTTTTTGCTGGTTGCCGCCGGAAAGATTTTTAATCGGCGTTTCGGGACTACTGGTCTTAATGCGCAGTGCCCCAATATAATGCGTGCAGAGTTGCTCCTGTTCCAAGCGCGACACCCGACGCCAGGCGCCGCGCTTGGCCTGGAGCGCAAAGATAATGTTTTCGCGCACGGAGAGGTTGGGCAGAATGCCCTCGACCTTGCGGTCCTCGGAACAAAACGCCATCCCCTGCCCGATCGCCGCCCGGGGCGAATTAATTTTCACGATCTTGCCACGCATTTTGATTTCGTCGGTGTCGGCGTGGTCGATGCCAAAAATCAGTCGAGCAGTTTCGGTACGCCCGGAGCCAAGTAACCCGGCCAGACCCGTCACTTCGCCACGACGCAGTGTTAAATCCAGCGGATGCACGACGCCCCGGCGACCCAGCTGGCGCACTTCCAACAATGGCACCTCAGTAGTGGGAGGTGGAACGACGCTGGCATCTTGGGTGCGGCCTTCTTCATCGGCAACTTCGCGGCCCAGCATTTTGCTGACAAGTTGCAGGCGGCCCAATTCGGCAGTGCGAAATTCACCCACCAATTCGCCATTGCGCAAAACCGTGAGCCGGTCTGACACCGCGTAAACCTGGTCAAGAAAGTGGGTGACAAAAACGATGCCCAGGCCTTTCGACCGCAACTGGCGCATCACTTTAAACAACTCCGCGACTTCTTTTTCGTCGAGACTAGCGGTGGGCTCGTCGAGCACCAGCAGCTTGGCCTGCAAATCCAGTGCGCGCGCAATGGCGACCATTTGCTGAATGGCCAGGGGCAACGTACCCAACTCGGCGTCGACGTCGCAATCGATTTCGAGGCGGGCCAATGCTTCACGGGCATGGCGGCGCAGCGCCGACCAGTTAAGAAACCCAAACTTCCCCGGCTGACGGCCCAAGCCGATGTTTTCCGCCACGGAAAGAGTAGGAATTAGATTCACCTCCTGATAAACTGTGCTGATGCCCAGGTTTTCCGCATCGCGCGGCGAAGTCGGACGGATAAGCTGCCCGGCGAGGCGAGTTTCGCCAACATCGGACTGGTAAACGCCCGTCAGCACCTTGATCAGGGTGGACTTGCCCGCGCCGTTTTCGCCGAGCAACGCGTGAATCTCACCCGCGCGCACGGTGAAATCCACACCAGCCAAGGCGGTGACACCAGGGAATTTCTTTCCAATCCCGCGCAGGGCGAGCAAAGGCGTCTCGTCAGCGGGCATTAGGTAACGGAATTAGTACGCGCGCGAAGAGACTTCCTTGGCGGCGTTGGTGCTGTCGAAAACGTGGTCGACGTTGTAGGTCTTGGCTGGAACAGTCTGACCGGCAATGATTTTGGCGAGCGCGTCAAATACCACGGGGCCTACGCCGGGATTGCACTCGACGACACAATTAATCTTGCCGTCGACGATGGACTGCACGGCTTCTTTTTCACCGTCGATGGAAATAACCATGACGTCCTTGCCGGGTTTGAGGCCGGCTTCTTGAATCGCCTGGATGGCGCCGAGGGCCATGTCGTCGTTATGGGCGTAAAGAATATCCCAATCCTTGCCGTGCTTTTTCAGCAGGGCTTCCATGACTTGCTTGCCCTGGTCGCGCTTGAAGTATCCGCTTTGCGAATCAATAATTTTCAATTCAGGCGAACTCGCTATTCCTTCGGCAAACGCTTTCTTGCGGTCTTCCGCCGCTGCTGAACCCGGCTCGCCGGACAATTCGAGGATGCGGCCCTTGCCGCCGGTCGCCTTGACAAGCCACTCGGCCGCCATATGGCCTTCCTTGATGAAATCGGAACCAATAAAACATTTATAGAGCGAGGCGTCGGCGTCAATCGAGCGGTCTTCCACCAGCACCGGAATATTGGCGTCTTTAGCTTCCTTGAGCACGGGACCCCAGCCGGTGGAAACAATCGGAGCGATGATGATGGCATCGACGTGCTGGGTGATGAAATTGCGCACAGCGGAAATTTGGTTCTCCGGCTTGCTCTGGGCATCAACGAATTTGAGGGTGATGCCGCGCTTGGCAGCCTCGGATTTGAGGGAGTCGGTATTGGCCACCCGCCACTTGCTTTCAGCGCCCGTTTGGACAAAGCCAACCGTGAGCGGCTTGGTCGCCGGCGCAGCGGAGGAATTGGCATGTCCGGCCAACAGCAACAAGCTGGCGGCGGCAACACCGAGAGAGAGACGCAGGACGGAGGATAGGGAGGGCAACTTCATAGGGGTAATAAGAACGGACAGTGAAATGATTTTTCGAGGTTAACGCAAGTCCAGGCGATACATCACTATGGAAAACGGCGGCACAGCGAGCGCATTGTCAGTCAGCGTAATGTGCTTTTCCTGAATGGTGAGCTTGTCCGGCTGGCCAGGCTCATTATATTCATTGGGGTCGTCGCCGGTGATAAGCCATTGGGTGGCATCGGTCTTGACGGCAGTGGTGCCCAAATTGAGCGTCAAGGTGTCCGCTGTCGTCAGCGGGTTAACGATGGCAATGGTAATTGCCTTTTTGTCGTCGGTCCAGGCGGCGGATACATCGAGGCCGGTTGGCTGAGTGGAAACTTCGATCGGGATGGTGCCAAAGTGGTTGCGGTAGAGCACTTGGGGCAGTGCTGTCGCGTCGAAGGCAGCGGCAGTCTGAGTCGTTTTTATCGCGCCGATGACGTTTACCGTTTGGGCGTAATTGGCCATAAAGTAAATATCGCTGTTGCGGAAATATTCGTGGTAGCCACGCGCGATGCCGAGAGCATCCTTGAGGTGGTAGCGCACGCCCAGTTCGCCGTAGAGATAATCGCCGTACCAGTAGTTCCATTCGTCCATCGCGATGCGGATGTCCTTGCCGTTGAGTTCCGGCAGGTTGGCGCGCAACTGGCGGTGGGTGTCGGCAACTTTTTTGATTTGTTCCGCCAGTTGGGCGATATGCGCCACGGCATCGGTCTTTTCCTTCACATAAACATGCTCGCTCAGGAGCGTCATGTTCGCGGAGCAAACCTGGAACATCGTCTGGTCCCAGTCGCGGGTGTCGATGCTGCCTACGGCGACGAGCTTGGCGTTTTTATCCTCGGCCCACATCGCTTGAGCGACCTGGTTATGCTTTTGTACGTACTGCGCGAGCGGCATATTGCCCAACTGCCAGTTGCCGAACATCTCGTTGCCGACGGCCCACCACTTCACATTGAATGGCTCCGGATGGCCATTGGCGGCGCGCAGTTTGCCCATGGCCGTATCCGGCCCACCGTTGCAATATTCAATCTCTTTGGCCACCTCCTGGACCGTGCCCAGACCAGTGTTGACGGAAAGGTAAGGCTCCGCGCCTATCTTCTGCATCAAAGCCATGTATTCGTGAATGCCCACGTCGTTCGGTTCGACACCCTTCCAGGCGGGGTTCTTGCGGGGCGGGCGCTTGTCACGATCAGTGCCAATGCCGTCCATCCAATTATAGCCGCTGACAAAATTACCCCCCGGCCAGCGGTAGATGGGTGAGTTCAACTGCTTGAGCAATGCCACGGTGTCCGCCCGCCAACCATCGATGTTGTCGGCCGGCATCAGGGAAACAGCGCCGATTTCAAAGGAGCCATTGCCTCGCGCGGTGATTTCGATGCGCATTTTACCCGTGGCTGGCGCAGTGAATTTAAAGGGAAACGACTGATAATCAGCGGAAACATTGTTGATGACCTGTCTTTGCGCCGAAGTGTCGTCGTCATCGAAATAAAAACTCAGGGCGACAGGTGCCGTCGTGTCGCCGCGCAAAATAATGTGGCCAACGTAGTCGCGTCCCTGGGACACTTCCAATTCATCCTGCGAGAGGCCCACCACCCCATTGGGACGCAAATGGATAACCGGCGATTGGTCGCCTGTGAAGGGATGGTCCTTGTCCATTGTCACAATCCCGGCCGGCGGCGCATTGCGCGGCGTAACCACCTTCCATGGGGAGCCCTTCAAATACATGTAAGGGCCGGTGTTCCACTGGCGATCGGTGGCGACGCCCCAAGGGTCGTAGGTGTCCGTAACCGGGTAGTAAAATTTGCGGTCTTCGATGAGTTCGGCCCATAAGCCGCCGTTAACGCATTTGCCAAGGTGCTCGATGAACTGCCCGTAGATATACGGCGAGATCGGCTCCTTCGTCTTCGCAGCGTCCAGTGTCAGCGTCTGGGCGGCCGGCAGGCTGCTGGAGAGCAAAAGTCCACCCACAAGCATGAGCAATCGTTTCATGGAGTAAACAGGGGTTGCCGGTCTGCCCGAAAGCCAAGCTAGACCCATCCCGCTGTTTATTAACCGTTTAAATTCAAATGGGAAGCCAATTTTTGTCGTCCCCACCTACCGGCCAGCTACGCGGCTTGGAGCTGCCGCAATTCCTCATCCAGTCGATACAGCAGGGCGCGAAACTGCTCACAGCGTTGCTGCCAGGCTTGGTCGCCCATGGTGTCATCGTGACATTCAATTTCCTCCCCGATTTTGACCAGCGCGGGCAACCCCAGCATTCCCAGCGACCCACGCAAATAATGGGCAATGCGCTTAATAGTTGCACGGTCCCCATTAGCCATTGCGCGATTAAATTTCGGCAACGAGCTTGCCAGGGCCTCCAAGCACAGTTGGAGAACCTTTTGCTGCATTTCAGGATCAGAGCCGACCAGTTCAGACATATTTTTCACGCAAACAAGTGGTTCGGCACAATCAGCGACCACCGACCCATTCGCGGTGGCCGGACTGGCGGTTTTAATTCTTTTCTCAACGGTTGAATTAACTGGGACAACCAGCGCAGGAGCGTCGGCTTTAAACTTATTACCCGCTGCTACATCTTCCACTATTTTTATAAAATGATCGCGCTGCAGTGGTTTGGAAACATAGGCGTCCATGCCGAAGCCAAGACATTCTTCCTCGGTGCCTTTCATGGCGTGGGCGGTCAAAGCGATGATAGGCGTATAACTTCCGCGGGCTTTTTCCTCCGCCCGAATGAACCGCGTCGCCGTCGGGCCATCCATGATGGGCATTTGGATATCCATCAAAATAATATCATAGCTGCCTTTTTTCCATTCGGTGACGCCCTGGGCGCCGTCATTGACCGTGACGACGAGATGGCCTCGTTTATCCAGCAGACCGCGCACAACCTCGCGGTTGACCGGATTGTCTTCGACCACCAACACACGCAGGCTGCGTTCTGCCACCTCGGCCTTGGCCAGGGCCGGGGCTGCGGCCTCCATCACAATTTTTTTCTGTTCCAGCGCGCCGCAGATGGCGAGCAATAAGTCGCGCTGGGCGATGGGCTTGGTCAAGACTGCATGGATGCCCAAGGCGTCGCAGCGCTGCAGGTCGCTGCCGCGGTACGCGGAGGACAGCATCATGATGGCCGGACCATGAAATTCAGCGCGTTGCTTGATCGTGCGGGCCACATCAAAACCGTCCATACCCGGCATCAAGGCGTCGAGTAAAATTAAATCAAAACGTTTTTTGTGGGCGATGGAATTTTCAATGGCATCCAGCGCATCCTGCCCGGCCGGGGCCATCAACACCTCAGCCCCCCAATTTTGGAGGGTGGTGCCCAAAATAATGCGATTCGCTTCATTGTCATCCACCACCAGCACCCGGCGGCCCCGCATGGTGTCGGGAGTGGCCTCGCTGGCGCGCGGTACTGCGCCCTTCGCCTCGGGCAACAAAAGCGTGAAATGGAACACGCTGCCCTTGCCCACTTCGCTTTCGACCCAAATATTTCCGTCCATTTGTTGGACCAGACGCTGGCTGATGCTCAAGCCAAGCCCGGTGCCGCCATAAACCCGCGACGTGGAGCCATCCGCCTGCTGGAAGGCCTCAAAAATCAATTCGCATTTATCGCTGGGTATGCCGATGCCGGTGTCGCGCACTTTAAAATGCAATTGACGGCGCCCGCCCACGATTTCCTCATTGTCCACCGTTACCACCACTTCACCCTGCGAAGTAAACTTGATGGCGTTGGACACCAGATTGGACACGATCTGGCGCAACCGGCCGGCATCGCCCATCAAACCGTCCGGAACTTCCGGACGGGCAAAGACCGCCAATTCGAGGTTTTTCTCCGCCGCCCGCAAGGCGAAGGATTTCATGGTTTCATCCAAACAGTCCCGCAGGGAAAAAGGCGACTCATCCAAGACAAACTTGCCCGCCTCCAGTTTGGAAAAGTCCAGGATGTCGTTAAGTATGGCCAGCAGGCCATGGGCGGAATTCTGCACCATAGACAAATAATCGCGCTGCTGATTCGAGAGCTCGGTGTCGAGGGCCAATTCCACCATGCCGATAATGCCGTTCATCGGCGTGCGAATCTCATGGCTCATATTGGCCAGGAATTCACTTTTGGATTTGGCTGCGCGTTCCGCCTCGTGCCAGCCCGCCTCGGCGCGGAGTTTTTCGGTTTCCAATTCGCGCGAGCGAGCCTCAAGTTCTTTGCTGCGCTCGAGCAGTCGTGAACTGAGACTCGCGCCATAAAGCAAATTACTGGCGGTGTTGGTCAACCGGATGGCATCCAGGGCGCGGCGCTGGTCAAACTCAATATCGAGCACACCCACTTGCTTTCCTTGAAACGAAATCCCGAGTCGCAACATACTCTGGCCGCGGGAAGTCAGCTCGTCCACCCAGGCCTGAGCGGAACGTTCCCGCACTTGGGAAATCGGAATTTCCGTGGCCGGTCCACTGGAGCGAGCCAGCCAAACCCGGTGCGGCCCCTCCTGGGCTTCGAGGCGGAACGAGCGAATTTCCAATTTGCGGCGGATTTGATCGAGCACTTTTACCGCGCTGTTCATATCGGTCACGCTGGTGATGGCCGACTGAAAGGAAGTAAAAACTTTCTGGGTGTGGCTGGCCAAAGAATCGCGGTAATCACGATAGTTGTCGACATAACCGTCGGCGCGCAGTTCGGACAAACAGTGGGAAATAAATTCCTCGCGCTGGGCAGGATCGGCGGCCCGCGCCTGGCCTTGCTGGAAATAGTGCTCGAGCTTGCCCAGGGCAAAATGAAAAAATACATCGTTGCGGCCACGAAAAATCAGTTCCCGGATCCCGTGCCGCAAGGTGCTGATGGGGGCTGGGCTGGCTGCGGCCACGGTGGCAACCACGCGTAAAATCTCACTCGTGCGCATATTCGTCACCGAGTCCGCCGTTTCCAAACCGGCCGCCACCTCCGGTTGGATGACTTGTGGCTGGCGCAAAGCCTGGGTAACCGGCAGTGCCGATGCGTCGACCGCCCGGCAGGACTTCCGAATCACATAGTGCGGGGTGATGACTTTATTGGTGCCGGGCGCAAAAGGCCGGCCCGCGGCTTGATACAGCATCTCCACGCCCTGATAGCCATATTCATAGCCCGGCTGCACCACGGTGGTCAGCGGGGGATCCAGCAAGGCGGGGTCCGAATTTTCCCAAAAAGTAAAATTATCAAATCCGGTCACCGAAACATCGCGGGGCACTGATTTGCCAAAACGCTCCAGCGCCACGCAAACGCCATGCGCCAGTAAATCATTGCAGCAGACCACCGCTGTGCACTGGCCACCCTTGCGTAAAAAATTATCCATGGCCACGTCGCCATCCGCCGTGAACCAACTTCCGGCCACGAGAAAATTGGCTTCACTGCAGGGCAAACCATGTCGCGTCAGCGAGCGGATAAAACCCTGGCGGCGCAACTCATTTTCCGCGTCAGCCGCCACCGCCCCGACAAATAAAAATTCCCGGTGACCGAGCGCCACCAGATAATCCACCATGCCTTCCACCGCGCCCTGGTTATCCACGGTGATTTGGGCGTATTGCGGACCCAAATCGTAAGCGGCCACGGCAACCGGCACCCCACGCTGCTGCCAGGCCGCGAGTTTGGCCTCATCTTCTTCGTCCGGGCGATCGGCCAACAGGCCTTGAAAATTAAGTCCTTTGACCAAATCAAAGTCATTAAACACTATGGTGCGCGCCCCGAGTTCACGGGCGGCCAGGGATGCCCCCAGTGCCATCGAAGACGAACTGTTCTTTTGGGTCGGTATATAGATGCCAAACAGGGGTAGGTTCATGAGGTGCTGCTACTATAAGTGAATATTTGAGATTAAGCAATTAGGCCACCCGCGCCTCCGCACTGGCAAGTGACGATGCCAGCGGCAGGCAAAACTCGAACCGGGCCCCACCCTCGGGCTGGTTGCGCATGGTAATGGTGCCGCCATGAGCCGTGACGATCCGCCGACAAATGGCCAACCCCAAGCCGGTGCTGCTTTCACCACCCGTCGGACGCACGGAAGTCCGTCCATATTCCGAAAAAAGCTTGCCCTGTTCCGCAATCGGGATGCCCGAACCCTGATCATCGACCCAGACCCGCAACATCCCGCCTTCCTCCCGGGCCCCCACGGTTACCGTAGTGTCCGGCGGGGAAAACTTGATCGCATTGGCCACCAGATTTTCCAGCACCCGCTGCAGGCGCGCCTCGTCGCCATCCAGGGTCAACCCGCTGGCGGGCGCATTCAACTGCAAATGAATTTTTTTGTGCACCGCACTATGGGAAAAAATCCACTGCACCGATTGCATTACCCGTCCAAGATCAAGGGGCGCCCGCACAAGTTTGATGGTGTCGTCATCAAGTTGCCCAACGTCCAGCAGATCATTAACCAGTGCCAGCA
>Ga0206926_1151_pt1 | contig 13828 bp, 12 predicted proteins | sample Alteio_BWOrgHeat_59_FD_152955 | JGI IMG/M metagenome (GOLD analysis project Ga0206926, IMG submission 152955) | Enriched cells from forest soil in Barre Woods Harvard Forest LTER site, Petersham, Massachusetts, United States -... | ecosystem: Environmental > Terrestrial > Soil > Temperate forest >... | reverse complement strand
CCTCGTGGTGGCGATTCTGGTCGTCCTGCCCACGGTGGTGTTTTGGAATTTATGGGGCCCGGAGGCCGTGGTGCATCATTGGGCGTGGGTCATCTACCTCGCCTTTTTAACTTTATTGGGCACGGGCTTGGTGTTGACGGCCCGCATACAGCCCGGGCAACCGGAGAGCGTTAATCGCGGACCCAAGCGCCGTCTACGGTTGGGTTTTGCGGCCTTTGGACTGGTTGCGGCGATTCTGATCATCGCGCCTACGGCGGCGTTTGGACACATTTTTGGCTTGGACGCCGTGCTCGCATTCTGGGCGAGTGTGGCCCTCTTAGTGCTGATGACTTTTGCCGGCTTGATTTTGATTTTTACCGCCAAGGGCAGTAAGCACCAGAACTCCTAAGCTCACGCGTAAAACGCGCCGCCCAGCAACCGTTCGCCATTATAGAACGCGACAATTTGCCCGGAGGCCAGCGCGCGCTGTGGTTTGGCAAATACCAGTTTCGCGCGCGTTGTGTCATCAGGCTGCAGGTCGAGAGTAACTGACACCAGTGGATCGCGATAACGTGGCCTCACCTGCAAAGTCTGCAGCTCACGTTGCGTCGGAGGCAGATTTATCCAGTGCAAATCGCGCAGTAAAAATTCACTGCCCCACAAGCCCGGCGCGTCCGGTTCGTCAAAGGCAACGACGAGGGCATTGCGCTCGCGGTCTTTGGCCACCACCACATACGCCTTGTGGTCGGTGTTGGACGGCACGCCGATGCCGTGGCGTTGGCCCAAAGTGTAACGATGCAGACCGCGGTGAGTACCCAGTGTCCGGCCATCGGCGGCGACGATCGGCCCCGGCTGGTCGTGGATATAGTTTTCCAGAAACGCGTTAATGGGCACCCGACCAAGAAAACAGATGCCCTGGCTGTCCTTGCGTTCGGCATTGGGCAGGCCGGCGCGGCGAGCGAGTTCGCGTACCTGCGGTTTAAGCAAATGGCCGATGGGGAACCAGGCCCGGCGCAGATTCTCCTGCCGCACGAGCGCGAGAAAGTAGGACTGGTCTTTGTTTGGGTCCGCCCCCGTCAGCACATCCGCGGAGCCGTCTGCATTTTCTCTTCTGCGCACGTAATGGCCGGTGGCCACGAATTCGCAGCCCAGCCGCGTGGCGTGGTCTTCCAGCACGCCGAACTTGATTTCGCGATTACACAGGCAGTCCGGGTTCGGCGTGCGGCCGGCGGCGTAGCCCATTACCAGGTCATCCACCACCCGCGCCCGGTAGTCTTCAATTAAATTGAGCGAGTGAAAGGGTAGTCCCAGGGTCGTTGCAACAGCCTGCGCATCCTTCTGGTCCTCCTCCCAGGGACAGTCGGCAAAGACGGTCGCGCCCTCTTCATGCATCCAGGTGCGCATATAGGCACCCACGACTTCGTGGCCCTGTTCGCGAAGTAACAGGGCGGCCACTGCGCTGTCCACGCCGCCGGAAAGAGCTGCCAAAACACGGGCCATGCGGGAGTTTTGAGTTTCCCGATTCGAGTTTCGAGTTTAATCTGTGCTTACAAACGGCGCGGTGCCTGCTATACAGTTTGTTCCAGTCTATTCACTCCATGGCCCAGCAGCAAATTCTTGAAGCATTTTGGGAGACTCGCGACCGCGGGTTGGTGGTGCTGGCAGAGAGCAAAGGGGCGGTTAAGCCCAGAACAGAGAAAATTTTGAGCTTAATTCACCTTAATTCGGCTTAATATTAGATTAACTGTTTCGGCGATGATAGGGGGGACCCCCCCGGGGGTAAAGGTGGCACGATTTGGGGCGATTTACCTGGATTTAGTGCGATTCCGAGGAAGAGTTGAGAAATTGGTTTCGAGTTTCGAGTTTGGAGTTTCGCGTAAGAATAACCGAAGGCAGGAAATGTTTTTGGGGAAAGGTTAACAGAAAAAGAAGTGGAGTGGGAGGAATCGGTTGGCTGCGTTGGGAAGGTTGGTTGGGTTTGATGGGTTGGGGTAAGATTCAAGCGTCGCTATGCGACGCGGTTCTTCGGGTATCTGATTCCGTGGACTAAAGTCCACGGCTATTTTCAAACCTCGCTACGCGAGGCTGAGACAGGAAACGCTACCGAGCAACTTCCGGCAGCAGGAGCAAATAGCTTTGGGCGACGAGGAGGCTGGTGAGGAAAAAGAAGGCGGCTTCCTCCCAAGGGAGAACATGGAAAAGACGGAGGCCGGTGACTTGTTTGGCGTCGAAAAACCACAAGCCCGAGCGCACCGCGAGGACATCGGCAAAAGTCAGCCAGCTGCCGATAGCGATGGTTGGAATTACGAGCAGCAGATAGCGCGGGGCGAGAATGCCCCAGCCGATGATCCATTGCGCGGCGATGACGGGCAGAAACCAATATAACAAATGCCAGGCGTAATTAAAACGGCGCGGGCGTTCGTTGCCAGCCTGGGCGGCGAAGGCCCAGCCGACGGCCAGCACACCGAGCGAGCCCAGCACCATACCGCTGCCCAGCGCGGGCATGGCCCAGGAATGCGATGTACCGAGCAAGCCGATGAGTCCATTGACCAGCAATAGTACCTCAAAAGTTTGCAGGCCAAAAAATAGATACTCCTCCACGGGCAAGCGCCAGAGGCGCTTCCAGTGTTTGTCGTCGGCGAAATCCCAAATCCCCTGCCCCACCGCATAGTTGTCCCACGGCGTGGTGAATAAATAGACGGCGAGAAAAACCCAACCGGCGGCTAGAAACTGGGCGCCGCCCCACGCGCGGCTGGCGGGCCAGCAAAGCAGCGCGGCCAACACCGGGAAATTGAAAAAAGCGTGAAAACGGAAATATGTCATAGCTGGAGATTATTATTTTCGCCGACTTTGCTTGTAACGCGAGCCAGAACGCGCGGCGCGCGGGGACTTGGGCTGACTGGCGCGGCCTTCCTTCAGCGCGTCGATTTGATCACGCAAAATGGCGGCGCGCTCGAATTCCAATTTACCCGCGGCCTCGAGCATTTCCTGCTCAAGCTCGGCCAGCACGGCGGCCACTTCGCGGTCGCCGTGGGCTTCATGCACGCTGATAGGGTCGGGTTCGGGCGCTTCGTAACCGCGCAGGCTGGCCTGTACGGCGCGGTGGGTGCCGCGCGGCGTGATGCCATGCTCAAGATTGTAAGCCAGTTGCTTTTCCCGGCGATAAAGCGAAACCGCCATCGCGCGTTTGAGCGAGTCGGTCTCGCGGTCCGCATACAGGATGACCCGGCCCTGTTCATGGCGGGCGGCGCGACCAGAAGTTTGGATGATGCTCGTTTCGCTGCGCAAAAAGCCCTCCTTGTCGGCGTCGAGAATGGCGACGAGCGCGACCTCGGGCAAATCGAGCCCTTCACGCAAGAGGTTGACGCCAATGAGCACGTCGAATTCGTCCGCGCGCAGGCGGCGCAAAATCTCGACGCGCTCGAGGGCGTCAATGTCACTGTGCAGGTATTCCACGCGGACCTTGGCATCGCGCACATAAGTGGCCAGGTCCTCGGCCATGCGTTTCGTAAGCGTGGTGACGAGGACACGTTCTTTTTTCTCAACGGCGGCGTGAATTTCGCCGAGCAGGTTTTCGACCTGGCCGCGAATGGGGCGGATTTCCATCGGCGGGTCCACGAGGCCGGTGGGGCGGATAAGTTGTTCGGCGACGACGGAGGAAATTTTTAATTCATAGGGCGCAGGTGTGGCGGAGACATAAACAGTCTGCCCGGTGACTTCGAGAAATTCCGGATAAGTCAACGGGCGATTGTCGAGGGCGGAAGGCAGACGGAAACCGAAATCGACCAGGCGCGACTTGCGGGATTTGTCGCCAGCGGACATGCCGCCGATTTGCGGGACGGTGGCGTGGCTCTCGTCAAGAAAGAGCAGGAAATCCTTGGGGAAGAAATCGATCAGGCACCATGGGCGCGAACCGGGCGGGCGACCGGCGATGGGGCGCGAATAATTTTCGATACCATTGCAAAATCCCATCTCGGACAACATTTCCAAATCGTATTCGGTGCGCATACGAATGCGCTGGGCCTCGACGAGACGGTTCTCTTTTTCGAAAAACGTCACGCGTTCCTCCAATTCAGCGCGGATGGCGGCGAGCGCAGCGGCGAGCTTGTGGCGCGGCGTGATGTATTGATTGGCGGGATAGAGGCTGAACTTGTCCAGCGGCGCGCCGGTATCGCCGGTCAAGGGGTCCAGCGGACGGATGGATTCGATGGTGCCGCCCCAAAATTCGACGCGGATGGCGCTTTCCATGTAGGCCGGAAAAACATCGACGACTTCACCACGCGCGCGGAATTTGCCGCGTTCGAGCGCGATGTCGTTGCGCTCGTAAAGATTTTCGACGAGGCGTTCCAGAAAAACTTCGCGGGGCATTTCCGCGCCGGGGGCCAGAGGAATCATCATCGCGCGGAAATCCTCGGGTGAGCCAAGGCCATAGATGCAGGACACGCTGGCGACCACGATGACATCGCGCCGGCTGATGAGCGCGCTGGTGGCGGCGATGCGCAGGCGCTCAATCTCGTCGTTGATGGCGGAATCCTTCTCAATGAAAGTATCGGTCTGCGGGACATAGGCCTCGGGCTGGTAGTAATCGTAATAGCTGACGAAATACTCGACGGCGTTGTCGGGGAAGAAGGCCTTGAACTCGCTGTACAATTGCGCCGCGAGAGTTTTGTTGTGCGAGATGATGAGGGCCGGGCGCTGCAAGCGGGCGATTAAATTCGCCATGGTAAACGTCTTGCCCGAGCCGGTGACGCCGAGGAGAGTCTGATGGCGATGGCCCGCGCGCAGGGACTGCTCCAGCGCCGCGATGGCAGCGGGCTGGTCGCCGGTGGGCACAAAATCGGCCTGAAGACGAAAATCCATCCCGCCAGACAAACGGCTGTCCGGTGGTTTGGCAAGCGAGCCCAGCGGGGGACTTTCCCTACTAGTGCTTCATCTGGAACTGCGTGCCGGACTTGACGTTCCCTTGCTGGTCTTTGACGCTTTGCTGGCCGGCCTGAATTTGCGCCTGATATTGCTGCATTTGCTGGAGCAAGGCAGCCTGGTCGCGCAGTTTCTGCACTTCGTCCATGGTGTTGGCTGCGGCCGGAGGATTGTAAGTCATGCCCGGCGTGTCAGTGGCGCGATTTTTATTATAATAGCCAGGAATTTCCTGAGCCGTCACCCCGCTGCGCAGCAAGAGGTCAGGCGAGACGATATCATTATAGCCGGCTCCGTCGGGGTTAAGGGTGCGGGCCGTGATGAAAATGAGCAGGTTGTTGCGGGTCTTGATGGTTTCCGTGGATTGGAAAAAGCGCCCGAGCATGGGCAGATCGCCCAAGATGGGAACCTGGATGGTGGACTTGCTGTCCTGGTCGTCAATCAGACCGCCAATGGCCAGCGTATAGCCATCTTTGATGCTGACATTGGCATCCGTCAGGCGGCGGGTGTCGACACGCGGATAGCTGGCGCCAAAATAGGTGTCGGAGGCTGGATCGAGGCGACTTAACTCGGGGTTGAGGGTCAGGTTGATGAAGCCGCCGTTGGTGACGTGTGGCTTAACCTTCATGGTGATGCCGATCTGGTAGACGACGTTTTGCCCGGCCTGAGTCTGGCCCGTCTGATTATTGATGGTGGGGAAAACGACGGTGATGTTGGTGCCGCTGAAAATATTGGTCTCCATGTTGTCCAGCGTGACGGCCGTGGGGTTGGAAACGAGTTTGGCGTTGGAAAGGTTCTGAATGGCGGTGAGCACGGCGCTGTATTGGGCTTGATTAAAGACCGCCAAATCACCGGCGCGGCGTGACGGCGTGGGGGTTACGGTACTGGGTTGGGTAACCGGGCCGTTGACCGTCGTTGCACTCGACTGAATCGGCAGGCCGGTGCTGGGCAGTGCACCCGTGGCATCGATGGCGCCGAGTTTGTCAAAAAGCTGGTATTGGTACGCGTAAGCCGCGGAGAACAACGGCGTGCCATTAAAATTCCATTGGACGCCGAGATTGTCGTCGTTGTTGGCATTGACCTCGAGGAACTTGGTCTCGATGGCGACCTGGGCGGTTTGTTTGTCGAGCAGGTTAAGGGCTTCCACCAAACTATTAAACTTGCCCGGGTGGGCGGTAATGATGAGGGAGTTCGTCCGTGATTCGGGCACGATGCTTTCCGGCGGCTTGGAAGACGTGTCGAGAAAGGCTTGCAGTGATTTGGCGAGATCTTCGGCCTTGGCGGAATTAATGGGAATGACCCGTGTGGCCATCGGCTCGGCGGCAATATCGGCCTTGTTTTTAATCAGGATAAGCGCATTGGCGCCGGTGCCATTGATCTGGAAGGTGTACCCAATCGGATCCAGCACAACTTGATAAACCTGCTGCCAGGTGACGTCGTGCAACTGGATGGAGGTGGTGCCAGTCAAAGTATCGGGCACGACGACATTGAGGTTAAAAATTTTGGCAACATTGAGAATAATGGTGCGAATTTCCTCATTGGGGAAGTTGGCGAAGTCCATGGTTCCGGTGGGAACGCTCGTTGCGGCGGAAGCGGTGGTACCAGCCGGTGCGGCAGGCGCGGCGGTGACGCCGGGCGCGGGCTCCGGAGTCGTGGCGGCCGGCATGGCAATATTTAGCGCAGGCGTGGCGGGCGCGGCGGGAACTGGCGCAAGCGGATTGGGCGGGGTCGCATCCGCCGCAGGAGCAGTCGGGGCGGGAGCCGAGGTGTCGGTTGACGCTGCGGGCGCGGGGGCCGGCGTAGGCGCCGGTGCGGGGGCGTCTTGCGCAACCAGACTGGCAGTCGTAAAAAGGCAGAGAGCGAGGAGGGAGTGGTGAGCTTTCATGGCAGCGGAGCGGTTGGTCACGGCTTCTTGGGTTGAGGCGGTGAGGTGGGTGGATTAGGATGAGAGACGCCTTCTTTGGCGACGTATGGAAAAGATTTGGTGGTGTCGCCCAATTTCAGCGAGTAGCTGTCGGAAGTGACCTCCTGCAAAAGAATCACCGTCGGGCTGCCATCGCCGGGGAAAGTGACTTGAATGGTTTGGCCCATCGACAGCGTGTCACCACTGGCCACGGAGATTAAACGGTTTTGCCCAAAGATGAGCGCGCCCGAAGGCTTCAGTTGGTCGGCCACTTGTTGAAGTTTATCGGCGGGAGAAACTTGCGCCACGGCAGTCGGGCCAGCCGGGGCCGTCGCGCCCGGGGTTGTCACCACCGGCGCGGGAGCGGGTGGCAGCTTGGGATAAAAGGGATTGGCGGCTTCTTTGACGTGGGCAAATTGGGCGGGGTTAGACCGGTCGAGAAAACTTTTGACGGCGGAGAGCATTTTTTCCCGCATGGCCGGGGTCAGCACGACACCTTCCTTGGGTGGGGAAAAAACATACCAAGCGCCAGCGGCGGGCGGAGCAGCCGGGGGCGGAGGCGGGGGCGCGCTGTCGGTTGGCGAATCCGCCGCCGACAAGGTGGCATACGCCAGCAAGCCGACCGCCGCCAGGGTCAGCGAGCGGTAGAAATTTTTAGGCGAGCGGGCGTTTTTCATTGGCCAAGGACGTCGAGAGAGAGCGAAACACGGACCGGCTGCGAAGTGGGGGCGGCATTGCGGTCCTGCGGGAAGCGTTCCAGCGTGAATTGAGAGACCCGCATGAAATGCGGCCCGGTTTGCAAGGCATTGAGAAAAGTCATGATATTTTCCCACGAACCGGAGGCGGAGAGTTTAAAACTCGTGACCGATGGTTCGGCCGGTTCTTTGCTGACGACGGTTTGCCCCTCGATGGGGTCAAGAACCTGGACCCCGGTGCTCTGCTCGTAATCGTAAAAATACTGCTGATTGGGAATAATGGCGGAGGGATTGATGAGCCCCGGCTTGAACTGGGTCAACGCCGCCGTGAGCTGGTCGACTTGTTCCTTAAAATTGATGCCGTCCTTGACGTTCGTGGCGGTCTGGTCATTTTGGACCGTGACCGTGTCGTACTCACCGCGCAGGTCATCGAGCGATCCGCTGCGATAATAGGCCCAGCCGGCCAGCACAATCGCAACCCCGAGCAGCGAGAGCGCCAGGGGATAAGCCTTGATTTTCGCGAGTAATTGCTGGGCGTTCATGAGGCAGGCTTAAGCGTAAGGGTGATGGTGAATTCGAATGCCCCGGCGAGCGGGTCACGGTGCGAATCGATATTGCGATCCTTGACGGGGTCGCCCACGCGGTTTTTCAATGCAGGGCTGGCAACGACTCTGTCCACAAATTCCTGCAAGCCCAATTCGGACTCACTCATCAGCACGCCCTGAATGGTCACGCGCTGAGCGTCGGCTTTTTTGCCGCCACCCAGATCCCGGCCGATGGAAGTGACGTCAATGGATCTAAAGGTGATGTTCTCCGGACGCGCATCAATCAAGCTCGAGAGCAGCTCGAGCGGCGGCATTTTTTGGGAGAAAAATTTGGCGGCAAACTGAAGAGCCTTGGATTTATTGACGAAGTCCTTGGTGGCGGCCAGGGCCTTCCGGTTCGCCGCATCGTTGTCCTGCATCTGGGTGTTTAAGGCATCAATGTCATGGTTGACCTTGTGCATCTCGACTTCGATATAGAGAGTCCACGCCAGGGCGAGCAGGGCCAGCACGATGGCCACAAAATTGACCAGGAAGCCGGTGCGCACCTGTTTGATGTCCGGCAAAGTGGCGACGTCCCGGAAATTCGGGTGCCAGTTCAGCACGGCGTCGGGTTTTTTCTTACGCGCGAGCATTGGCGACCTCCGTTTTGGATTCCGGCTTGGCTTCGTATTTTCCCATCAGGCCAAACACGCCCAGCCAGCGGCTGTCGAGCGCGGCCAGTTCGCAGCCGGGGGCGGCTTCAACGCCCATGCCCCGGAGCCATTCGGGATATTCGGGCTTGAGGGTGTCAATGCCGAGGGAGCGGGCCAGCAGGCCGGACATCCAGGACAGATTTTTCGGCAACAGGCTCAAGTGGATTTGCCCAATGGTCTGGCCGGTTTGCACTTCATAAAAACCGGTGGAAGATTGCAGTTCCTTCAAGATTTTCTTCAACAGGGCCGGGCCCATCTCGGTGAAATCAAAGGTGTTGGAATAAAAAAGTTTGCGGGCGGATTCCTCGTCTTTGAGTCCGAGTTCCTGCTGCACAATGGGAAACATGCTGTTGAGGCCATGCGGAATAGGCCGGGCGAGGTCGAGCTGGGTGCCGCGCAAAATAAAGACTTGGGAGGATTCCTGGGTGACTTCCAATAAAAGCGTGGGGGACTTGATATCCTCGGAAGCCAGGTAACTGCCCAAGCCGGCGATGGTCGCGACACTGCCCAACTCCAATCGTTCGGGATAGAGGCTGGCCTGGACAACCAACTGCTGGCGGGCTTTGATTTCATCGAGCGGCGCACCGGCAAAAATCAACTCTTTGGTGTAACCAGTCTCAGAGGTGGCGAATTGGCCGGACTCGGCATTAAGCACGGCCACAACATTCTTAGCCGGATCGACTTGAAATTGCGAGTGGACGTATTCGGCCAAAAAAGCGGGGTCCTTTGCCTTGGCCGGATTTTCCATGGTGGCCCGGCGTACAAAGCGGCCCGCAGGGTGGATTGCCACCACACTGTGCGCATACTGACCGGCCGTGAGGGACATCATTTCACTCACCATCGCGGCGATTTCATCCGGTGAGCCGGCGGGAATTTCTTTTACTGCTTCAATGGTGAATGGCGGCTCCAGTCCAGATGTTCGGGCAGCAAGCACCGAATATTCGGAAATTTCCAAAAAAAGCACCTTGCGAGATTTGACCATGGAAGCGGCAGCCCAATGGGGGATGGATTAGCTAGCCGGTATCGATTGGTCAAAGGACCAATCAAAACTTGCCAAGCATCGGCCCACCAAATGGATAGATACGGGAGCATATCGGTTCCTGCCTTCCTGCGACAAGAATAAAAAGGCCCGAAAATACCCTAAAATCACCCCTTGGCTAAAGCGCGAATTCTCGGCAAGGCCAGCGGCAGGTCGGCCAAATGGACCCGCCCGGGCGGTCGCGCCCAAGACAAGGCCGGGGATTCATGCGGCCAACGCCCGGATTCCGCGAAATCTTGCACCGCCGCCACGATACCGTCTGGCGCAGGGATCGAATGGTCCTTGTGCCACGTTATTTCGGGGCCAGCCAGGGTGGTGATTCCGGGCGTGGCGGCAAAAATTAAATCGTTCCAAGCGACAAAGGCGCGGCAATTACGCAAGGAAACGACCGGGGCGGCCTGATGTCCGGCGAGAAAATCAAAGTAGCGGCGAAAATTGCGTTCCTGCCAATTACCCTGAGTGGTCAGGTCGATCGTCTCCTGCCGACCATCGACCCAATGGATGACGCAGGCCCGGTCGGTCACATAATGTAATTGAGCAAGGTCACAGGATAAATATTCGGCATGACCCTCGCTTTCGGGCGGACAGGAGTGGGTCACGCCAATACGCAGAACGACGCCATCGGGAGTGCGGGCCTCAGCAAAAACCGTGTCGGTTCCTTGAATGGCGTGGGCGCGATAAAGGCTGGCCTGCACTTCCTGGATGGTGGCAAAAGACGCCGCATCCGGGCCGGCCCAATCGAGCAGATTTAGCAGATAATGGCCCATCGCGTTGCCGACGCAGGAATCGAGCAAGGGGATCGGCGAATCGGGCAACAAAATTTTCCCGGCCCAGTAGTTGCGCTGAAAGTAAGCAGCCGGGCGAGGCCACCGGCCCCAGAAACTGGCAGCGCGCAACCGGCCAAACTCGCCCGCCAACAACCGCGCCTTCAGCGCCTGACGCGCCGGTTCGGTGATAAAATTGAAACCCACCTCGGTGGCACGAGTCGCTTTCGACTCGACGGAAATCATGCTCTCCAACTCTTCCCACCAAAGCGTGGGTGGCTTTTCCAAATAAACCGGCAACCCACGCTCCACACAGGCGCGGTGCATCGGCGCGTGCAAGTGAATGGGAGTTGGGATGGTCACGGCGTCCGCCGCCCCGGCGACATTATCCACCATGGCCGCAAAACTGGAGAAAATCTTTACTCCCCGCGTCTCCAAATTCAAATCCGCACTTTGTGGCAGCATTTTTTCGGGCGAAGGGTCGCAGGTCGCCACCACGCGGCAAAGACCGGCGGCTTCCAACCGTTGTAGCGTGAGATGATGATGGCGGGCATAACCACCCAGACCAGTGACCGCAATGCGCGGCGGGGAAGATGGGGAGGGAGAGGATATCATCAAAACAAAACCCCCACCCTTCTACGGATGACACCGGCTCGATGCCAACACAAAGAACACCCCACCCTCCGCGTCGCCGTGGGACGGCGCGAATGAGACCCCGGCCAGAACGGCCGGCTACATGTTGTAGGTTGCGGTACCGAAGGTAACCGCCGAGATGGAGACTTGGGTGAGGGTCTGGACAACGGTGAGCGTGGAGTAGTCTTCACCCGCGATCGGCGAGAGCGTATGAAGAAAACTATCCGTGCCGGTGCCGACCAGGTCGGTGTAAGCCGCCTGCGTCACCCCGTTGTTGAGCATGTATTGAGAAGCGGCTGACGATATCTGCCGCAGATTATTGGTAACCGCTTTCATGCGCGATTGCTGGCGTACGGTGCCAAAGGTCGGAATCGCCATAGCCGCGAGCAGACCAATAATCACCACCACGATCATGATTTCCACCAGAGTAAACCCATTCCGCGAGTAATTACTTTTCATAATGAATGATATTGAGGATGGATGGGAGCCTCAGGCCATACTGACCTGAGCGAATCCAGACTAGCCCAAAAGCACTCGGACTGCAAAGCCATACCACACCCATTTATACTCTCAATTAACTGTATTAAGTGCCGCAACCCCACCCTAGCCGGACCTGCCGGGCATCGGCCAGATTAGTTCACAAACCCTTTTCATTGCGCCAAACGCCGCCATCCTTCAATCTACCCCCTTCCGCCGTGCCCAAAATCAAACGTAGCTCCATTGACGAGGTTCGCGCCCGCGTCAGCCTCTATGACGTGGTGGCACCTTATGTGACCCTAAAGAAGGCGGGCGCCAAATGGAAAGGCCTCAGTCCGTTTACCCAGGAAAGAACGCCGTCGTTCTACGTCGATCCAGGCAAAAACCTCTATTACTGCTTCAGCAGCAGCCAGGGCGGCGACATTTTTAAATTCGTGCAAACCAAGGAAAACCTGGGTTTTCAGGAGGCAGTGGAGGCCCTCGCCCAGCGCTTTGGCCTGACGCTGGAATACGAAGATGATGGCCGCCCCCGCGAAGCCCAATCCGTGCGCAAAGAATTGTTCGACCTGCACGAGGCGGCCACCGCGCATTATCATGCCGCGTTGATGCGCAATGACGACAACGGGGCGTTCATTCGGGAATACTGGACCGACTCGCGCCGATTCGACCTCGCGCTGGCCAAAGAATTCAAAATTGGCTGGGCGGCGCCGAATGGAGGCGGATTGCTGGAGGCATTGCTTAAAACCAAAAAGTTCGCGCCAGAGACTTTTTTCGCGTGCGGGCTGTTTTTTTATCGCGAAGGGGAACGGGACCCTGCGCGCGGACGCCCACGTTTTCGCGGACGGTTGATGATTCCCATCCGAGATATCCAGGGGCGCGCCATTGCCTTTACGGCACGGCAAACGGAGCGGACACCTACCGACGACTCTTCGCGTGAGGCGAAATACGTCAATTCGCCGGAAACGCCGTTGTTCCGCAAAGGTGATGTGCTCTTTAACCTGGACCGGGCCCACGCGCCGGTGCGCGAAGCAGGCCGCTTTATCATGGTCGAAGGCCAGCTCGATGCGCTGCGCTGCTGGTCGGCGGGAATCAAGTACGTGGTGGCGCCCCAAGGCACCGCCATTACCGAAAACCAGTTCCGACTCCTCCAACGCTATGCCGGGCGGGTGGATTGCCTGCTGGATGGCGACGCGGCGGGCCAGCGGGCGGCGATGCGCGCTTTGCCACTCGCCATCAAGGCCGGACTGGAAATCCGCTTTCTACCCCTCGCGGTCGATGCCGACCCCGACGAGCTGTTCCTGGAAAAAGGCGCGGCGGCCCTGACTGAATTGGACCAGAAGGCGGAATCGGCCATGGCCTTTGCGGTGCGGTCATTGCTGCCCAAGACCAATCCAACCGCCCGAGAAAAGGCCGATGCCTTGCGAGCATTGTTTGAAATGCTTGAACAAGCGGAGTCAGCCATGATGCGGGCGGACTACCTGGCCGAGGCCTGCAGATATGCCGGTGCAGACCGCACCGCCACCGAACGCGATTTCGCGAATTATTTGCAACAACGCGTGCGCCGCGCCCCGATAAATCTAACGCCCGAAAAATTAGGCCAAGAGGGTGCTCTTTCAAATTCACAACCCGTTGAAATTACTAATGATAAGTTGACAACGGCGGAATCTGAGCTATTAATGCTCGTTTTGCATTATGAAGACCTTGCACCACGGGTTGCCCATGCCCTTGACCATCAATGGCTTGATATTAGGAGCCTGGAAGGTCGCCTGCTAGACCGTTGCCTGGCCGCCCACCGCGAGGACGCCTGGCCGGGCGCCGACCACTTGGATGATTTAGGCGAAACAGACGCGGAACGTCACACCTTGACCAACCTGCGTTGTCGCCCATTTCAAATTGATGATCCCGTCCAAGCCATCAACAAATGCCTCAAGGCCATTTTTGACCAACATTTCCGCCGCGAACTCACTGATTTGCAAACCCGAGTAATCAATTCCAACTCAAACGAAACCCAAACCATCGCAGCACTGCAACAACGCATCAAAGAACTGAACAAGCTGCTCAGCCGTCCGCCTCACATCGTCGACCAATCCTCCGCTTGATTCGGGCACTTCCCTCACTTTTTCCGGTCTAACTTTTAATATACAACGCCTCACGGCCCATGGCTGACAAATCCAAATCCGCTAA
>Ga0206926_1150_pt1 | contig 13855 bp, 12 predicted proteins | sample Alteio_BWOrgHeat_59_FD_152955 | JGI IMG/M metagenome (GOLD analysis project Ga0206926, IMG submission 152955) | Enriched cells from forest soil in Barre Woods Harvard Forest LTER site, Petersham, Massachusetts, United States -... | ecosystem: Environmental > Terrestrial > Soil > Temperate forest >... | reverse complement strand
GACCTCCGATCTTCTTTGGATTTGCTCTTTCATAAGGCAAATCTATCGCGCCCTGCTCGTGGGAGCTTCTCGTGGGTTGGTAAATGCTAGTCCAATTTTGTGATCGAATTAGAAATCCGCGATCAGACGACGGTCTCTAGTGAAAGAAGAGAACGATGGCCTGGGCGGCAAGGATACGCAGCAACATGGTCAACGGATAGACCGTCGCGTAACCCACAGATGGCGCATCGGAACCACTGATGTTATTGGCAAAAGCGAGGGCCGGCGGATCGGTCATGGTTCCTGCCAACAGGCCGGATATGGTCATGAAATTCTCTCGAAAAACATAGCGGGCGACAAAACCGATCGCCAGTAGAGGCACAAGCGTCACAAGCGCCGCCAGCGCCATCCAGAGCAAGCCGTCACCATGCACAAGTATATCGACAAACCGACTTCCCGCTTTCAATCCAACGCAGGAAAGAAAGAGAACAATCCCGAGTTCCCTTAACGCCAGATTGGCCTCCAGCGGCATGTGCCAAATCAAAGGTCCGATGCGACCGATCCGGCTGAGCAGAATAGAAACAACCAGCGGTCCTCCCGCAAGGCCCAGGGTGACCGGCGCGGGCATGCCAAAAATCTGGAAGGGAATGGCGCCGAGAATCACTCCTAACGCAATGCCTATAAAAACCGGAATGAAATGGGTATGATTGAGGGCATCCCGTGAGTCTCCTAAAACCGCAATAACTCGTGCAATATGGTCCAAATCCCCCACCACGCGGACCCGGTCGCCAAACTGAAGGCGAACATTGGGTAGCGCGGTCATCTCGACGCCCGCCCGTAAGACCCGACTGACCGCCACCTGATACAGTTGTTCCAGGTCCAACTGACTGAGCGATTGGCCGATGGCTTCTTTTCTCGTGACGATCACGTCCCGATGGAGCACTTGTCCGGGAGCTTTCATCAGATCGATACGCGCAGGCTTTCCCAAGAAGTAGCAGAGACGTTCCACATTGGCTTTTTCCCCAACGGCCAGGACAACGTCGCCCAGGTGAAGTCGAATATCTGGAGAAGCTGTTTGAAGGGTTCCACTATCGATTTTAAGTATGCGAGTGGCGACCACTTCCAATTCTTTGAAACGCCGGACATCTCCGAGGCGGACGTCATCAAAAGAAATCGAGTCGATTAGAATGCTCAGGCGGTGAAGGTGGCTTTGTTTGGTGCCTTGTTCCGCTTGAAAGGCAAAAGCCTCCATTTCGGGATCGATTTTAAAAATCCATCGAAGGAAAAGCATCGTTGCGATGATACCGACAATGCCAAAGGGATAAGCCGTCGCGTAAGCCAGAGCGGGAAGGGCAACCATATCTGTTGTTGTTGTCGGCAGGCTTTTGAGAGCCTCCTGGGCCGCTCCCAAGGCGGGGGTATTTGTCGTGCCACCGCAGAAAAGCCCAGCGACAGCGGCAATGGGCAAATGAAAGATTTTGCCCAGCGCCAAAACCAGGACCATGCCCAGCACCACCGTAGCAACAGCCAATAAGTTCAGGGAAAGCCCTTTCTTGCGAAGAGAACTCACAAAGCCCGGGCCAACCTGCATGCCGATTGTATAGACGAAAAGAACGAGGCCAAAATCGCGCGTGAACTCGAGAATCGTGTGGTCAATCTCAAATCCGAAATGTCCGAAACCAATACCCGCAAAGAGCACGCCGGCGATCCCGAGGCCGATACCTTTGACATTTAGCTTTCCCAAACCCAGTCCCACCACCGCGACGAGAGAAAGAATGAGAATGGAATGGGCAACGGGGTGCGTGCTTCCCAGATTTATCAGGAGAGACATAAATAGGTTCCTCTCCGGCAATTGCGATTGAAAGCTCTGTATTCCATGCAATCAGTATGGCGTTCAGGCGTGGTTGAGCTACGCGCCACTTGGCATAAACTGGCTGAATCTTGGCTTCATCTTAACTCCTATACATGCGTTTGCGAGAATGACCGACCCTGGTCATGCCGGTGCGGATGGGCAGGTCGCCAGTGATTCAGGTAGAGACGGTCGAACTTGAAAAGGAACCGGCCCGGTATAACCGGGCCGGTTCTGTTTTAGCATCACCCTATTGGCGATCTACATACCGCAGTGGGTCATGCAGCCTTGCGCTGCCATCGACTTGCTACACATCGAGGTCCCGTCCACCTTCATGGAAGGAGTCATGGGATATGTTGCTGTTTTGGCAACGCTACCGGTTGGGGCTTTGCTGTTGTTGACTGTCGTGGTGTCTGCCATGGCGAAAGTAACCAGCGCCAGGCTGGCGACTGCGACTGACAGAACTTTTAATTTCATATTTTGTTTGTGGGCGGAGGGTTGTGTCCGCCTCACTTATAACTTAAGCGGTTCCCGCAATTACTCCGGCTCTGCCTTGGTCGATAATTGATCTCATTTGCTGTCGCCAATTTCGTGCGGCGGGAGCAAGAAAGGACAAGTCTTGGCCAATCATCGGTGAGCACCGAACTTGCTGACATCGTAGCGTATGACATGCAAACAACCTCCCATCATCCACATCTTCACTATCACACATGGAAAGATATCGGCGGTCCGATAGGCTTGCTCCTCGACGGGGCCTTCTTCGTGTTCGTGCTGATATCCGCGTCCCTCATGCTGGTCTTTTGCACCGCTTTGCTGTGCTTGGACTATCTAATTTCTCCGGTTTTGACGTTCGCAAGCAGAATCCTGTCGCAATCGGCTTAGGCAGGCGGAGGCTGTTGGCATATTTATTTATTGCTAGCACTCGGGTGTTAGTTGCTCTTGCTTATCATTTTGAGGTGACAGCCGCCTTTTGCGGCCCATTTATTGTCATTTTAGCGGTCCTTTTCCTTTGGAAAGCAGTCTACTCCCAATCTTCCAATGTATTATGAACGGAAACCCGACGGTCATGCGGTGGCTGTATCGAAACTAATTGGATTTCGGACATAATATGAAACAAATTAATATCTTGGGCTCTGCGCTCACTCTCTCGCTTCAGAAGCGGGGTGATGGAATTTTTTGTCTCGCATTGCTACCCCATCAAGTTGGGCTTCCTTCCTGTGCGTTCGAGTTGTTTAAAGGCGGCAGGATTATTCCGAACAGCATCAAAAAAGCAGGATCTACCATAAGTTTTAAGGCGCATCCGTTTCCCAAGGTAAATGTTCCCGGTCATGGCGTTTTGGAATTACAAGTTTCCTGTTCGTTGAATAGAGATTCCCTCTGTTTCACCCTTGAACTTGAGGCCCCTCCTTCGTATCCAATGGATGAACTTGCGGTACCGGGGCCCTGCAAATTAGTCGGGAATACGGAATGTTTTTCGGATTGGCACTTTTTGATTCCTCAAAGAGAGGGGCTGATCCTGCCCGCAGACCGGCCAGATACCCAGCTTGGCCAGATCAATTTCTGGGATTCGTCGCTGCCAATGATGGCGTTGATGAAGAAACCCTTTGCCACGGGTACGGCGTTGCTTGTTTTGGCGCATCAAGGCCACGATCATGCACTTCGTCCTATCATTGCCGCTAACGGCGAAGGTCCTGGATTCGAGTTAGTGCAAGCCCCCGCCCTAGGACGCTGGGGTTATCGACGGACTTGGCGGGTCACTTACATTCCGTCAGGGGGCTTGTCGGCTTTGGCCGCGGAGGTTCGAAGTGAGATTGCTCGAATGGGAGTATCCATACCGACGTTATCGGAAAAGCTTTCGAATTGTGGCGTCCCGAAAACCTTGCATGGTTCCGTTGGGGGAACGCACCTCTGGTGGCACTCGACGCCTATTCCGCCCAGCTTGGTGCGAAATCTTCGCTCGGCAGGATTGAAGTCGGTCGTTTTATTGGGGCGGGTTGCATCCGGGTCCAAAACCATTTCAGATGCGACCGCCGCTGGGTATGCGGTTGCCCCCTATTTTCAAACTTATGATGTCTTTCCGCCGGGCTTTGGAAAAGAATTGGAGTGGCGCGGCACTTATCCCCCGGAAGGCGCGACTTACGGCTGGCCCAAGCAACTGATCCGAGACATGCAGGGCTGGTACGAAAAAGGGTGGACGCACCTGCCGTGCAAGACAACGAAGCCCTATTGGCAAATGCGGCCCTTTCTGGACAAAAACGGCAAACTGGCAAGTCGGGCTGTAGCTGTGCACCGCGAATATATTACGTCCACCCAACGCCGGTGTCCGCTTTTTCATGCCGAGGCTTTTCGAAAGTTTGCCTTGCCGATGCTCTCGAAGAACGGTTACACGGGTGTTTTCTCCGACATCTTGACCGCGATGCCGGGAAGGGAATGTTATGATCGGGAGCATCTGTGCGATCGCCGCGCCGATATCGAATCGCGGAGAAAAGTATTTGCCGCGGGATTAAAATCAAATCGCATTTTTTTTTCCGAAGGAGGCAGATGGTGGGCGCTAGACCAAGCGCACGGCTTTGAAGGTGTTCTTTCCATCGGGGACGAAAACATCAACAACATAACGCTCACCGACTATCCGTTTGATGCGGACTGGTATGAAACGCAATTTAATCTGGAATTGCGCGTGCCGTTTTTTGGAATGGTGGCGCGCCATAGCGTAACGCGAACCTTATGGTGGGGGCACGGACAAGACCGGCACCGGCAAACTTGGGATGCAAAGAACGCGCTCTGTGCGCTTTTCGGCGGTAATCCCATTTATGTGGTGGACCCTACGCACCCCCTTCAACCCGGAAGCAAACGATGGGCTAAATTTGTCTCCGGTGCACGGGCCTTCGACATTTTGCGTGCCGCCACTTGGGGGATGGAATTGGTGGGATATCAAACCTTCGACAGGCATCTTGCCCAGAGCACCTTTGCAAATGGGGTCCGGGTACGTGCCAATACAGGTCCAGTTCCAGCAGAAGGGATGGCTGCGGGAAGTTTTTCAATTTTTTCCGAATCAGGCAAACGCCTGGGCGGTACGTGAGCAAAGTATTCGCGAAGCATTATACGGTTTTAGTTTCGTCCAAGATCGCCCGCATGGTCTTGAGCAGGGTTGCCGCCGTGTAGGGTTTCGTCAGGAAATTTCTGACGCCTTGCCCGGAAGCCTTGGCAACGTCGCCGTTCGCGTGAAGACCGCTCGCCGCAATGATTTTTACCTGGGGATTGATTCGCATCAAGGCGTGAATCGTGGCCGGGCCATCCATAATCGGCATCGCCATGTCGGTCAGGATGACGGCGATTTCATCCATGTGTTTTGCATAAGTGGCCACGGCCTCCGCTCCATCCGTCGCGGTCAAAACCCGGTACCCGAAGGCCTGCAAGGTCTGGCTGCTGATGGCAAGAATCGAGGCTTCGTCATCGACCACCAAAACCGTCTCGCCGTTTCCTCGGGGCAAACTGGTCCGCTCGGATTTCATCTTTTGCATTTCGGAAGATGTCTCCACCGCGGGAAGGTAAACTTTAAAAGTCGTGCCTTTGTCGGGCTCGCTGTAGACATTGATAATTCCCTCGTGACTCTTCACGATGGCCATGACCGTCGAAAGGCCCAAGCCCGTCCCTTTGTTGATATCCTTGGTGGTGAAGAACGGATCGAAAATTTTATCGATGATGTTTTGCGGCATGCCCGTTCCTGAATCTGTGACGTTGATGACGACATAACGCCCGGGTTTGGCCTGGATATTCATCGAGGCGTATTGCTCATCAAGCTCGGCGTTTGTTACGCCGATGGTCAAGCTGCCGCCGTTCGGCATCGCGTCCCGGGCGTTCACGCTAAGATTCAGCAGGATTTGGTGTACTTGCGTGGGATCGCCCAAAATCGTCCAGGTATCATTGGGAATGGAAAACTGCAACCGGATATCTTGCGGGAACGTACCCTTGATGATGTTCTCCAAATCCTTCAGTAGATGCTTCGGCTGGACTTCGATTCTTTCACCTTCAAGCCCGCGGGCGAATGAAAGCACCTGTCGTACGATGTCCGCTCCCCGTTTGGCGCTCACTCCAATCGTCTCCAGTATCTTCGTGGCCTGCGGATCTTCCGACACGGTCTTAAGGATGTCGATGGACATCATGATCGGCGCCAGGATGTTGTTCAGGTCGTGAGCAATACCGCCGGCCAGGGTCCCGATACTTTCCATACGCTGCGCCCGCATGAACTGGGCTTCGACTTTCTTTTTCTCCGTGATATCGGTATAGACCGTTAACACCGACTTGGGATGTCCTTCGTTGTCCCGAATGAGCGTCCAACGCGCCTCGACGATAATCTCCCGATGGTCCTTGGTCAGGTGCCGGAGTTCGCGGTGACACTCACCCTGGTCGATGGTCACTTCGTTGATATCTTCAAACTTTTTTGGATTGGCATAGAGATATTCGTCCATGTTCCGGCCAACGACTTCCTCGCGCGTCCAGCCGTAGATAGTCTCGGCTCCCTTGTTCCAAAATAGAATTTTTCCTTCGAGGTCGCGGACCAGAATCGCGTCCTGCGTCTTGTCGAGGAGCGCGGCTTGCTCCGCGATTTGCTCTTGGGCCCGTTTTCGTTCGGTGATATCGCGGACCACCGAGATTAAATAGCCCCCGTTCAGGTCGATGTATTGGGCATTAACCTCGATCGGGAATGTCGAGCCGTCCTTCCGCCGGTGCCGTGCCTCAACAATTCTGAAGCCGGTCTTCCGTATTTCTGCCACTGCATCCCGGAGGGAAAAGGGATGTTCCCCAGTATCGATAATATCGGGAAAACCCAGGGAAAGCATTTCATTGCGACTGTAGCCCAGCCTCCGGCAGGCCGTTTCATTGACGTCGAGAAACCGCCCTGTCTGTGCGTCGATCACTTCAATCGCGTCGTTGGATCTGTCCATCAAGGTGCGGAATAATTTCAACGACTCCACTGCCTGCTTGCGCTCGGCGATCTCGGAGCGCAAATCCTTGTTGGTTTGGACCAACTGCGTGGTCCGCTGCCGCACCTGCGCCTCCATCTCCTTGTTTAGGATGCCCAAAGTCTCGGAAATTTGTGTCTGCGAGAGAGTTTCTCTCCGGCTCTCTTTCCAACGCCGATAGGAAAAACCCACCAAGGCGAGACAGACGAACATCAGTGTGCCAATGGCTTCGTCCCAAAAACCATGAGACCCGCGATCATGTGAGTCAACATAATGGAAGGCCCAATCGAAAAAACCGGTGAAATCACCGACGACGAACACGGCCGCCGACAAGATACCGATCACACAACAATCCTGGAGCACTTTCCTCAGTTGAGGTTCTAATCCGCGCGAGGAAATCTCGTGAAGAATCTCCTCTGCGCTCGCTCGCTCGGTCGTGTCGCGCTTCAGCACCCTGAAAAGTTTCTCCTGGCTCCGTTCGGATTCCTCGGTCTTTGAAAACTTCGGCGAGGGAGACGGAAGAGGTTGCATGCCACGAAGCGTGCCTGATTCTCTGGCAGAACGAAATTGGAGTTGCCGCTCTCTTTCGTTAGGTCAAATGCTTAGCTCAACTAAGTGAAATCGCCTTTAGTTCCAGTAATATTCCAAAAGTGGAACTTTCAGCACGCTGCATTTTGCGTCTCCAGCCAACGCACAGCATAGCGGACGAGGGCGGTGACATCCTTGAGGCCGAGCTTTTCACGGATGTGACTTCGATGAACATCGACTGTCTTCGGACTCAGGTGCAGTTGTTCCGCGATTTCCCGCGTACTCTTTCCAAGGCCGACAAGTTGAAAAACTTCGAATTCCCGGTCGCTGAGGGCCTGAATGGGAGAGTCGGAACCGCGTGGCTTTTTGGCCGAGAGATTGCCAAGGATGCTTTCAGACACTCCCTGGCTGACATAGGTTTGACCGGCAATGATACGGCGGAGCGCGGCCAACAGGTTTTCGCTTCCCGACTCCTTCATGATGTAGCCTCGTGCGCCTGCACGGAGACATCGTTCTGCGTAGATTACCTCATCATGCATCGAGTTCACCAAAATCGGAAGGTCCGGCTGCATGGCAATCAAATCCTTGATGAACTCCAGGCCACCGCGTCCGGGCATGGTCAAATCTGTGAGTATCAGGTCGGGCCTGTACTCGGAAATTAAATCGAACACCTCGGAGGGCTGTCCCGCTTCCGCGCATACGATCATATCCACCTGGCGATTGATGAGCTGCGCAAGCCCGGCCCGCATCATCGGATGGTCGTCAATCAAGAGAACTTTCTTTCGCTCCGGCGCCAACTTCGCCTTCGAGGCAGCTTGGGATAGAGGGTTGGAGGTTGATTTCTTCACTTATGTCTCCGTACCGAACAGATCACTCTGACCCCTTTGCCAGGAGTCGATTTGATTTCAAAGGCTGCTCCTATGACGTTGGCCCGATGTCTCATAATTTGCAATCCGAGACCCGATGAGTCTTTTTTTGACTTGGGAAGGCCCTTGCCATCGTCTTCGATTTGTAGCACGACATTTTCGTGATCTTGAGACAGCGTAACGATCACATTTTGAGCGCGGGCATGCTTCGTCGCATTATTGACCGCTTCCTGGGCGATGCGAAAGAGATGGTTGGCGACTCCATTGTCCTCAATCTCCACCACGGACGGGCAGACAAATTTGCAGGCCATGGATGCTTGGTTCATGCGTCGAACCATTTCTGCGAGACCGTCTGCCAAGCCGCCGGCATCCAAGGGCACTGGCGTTAATCCTCGAGCCAGTAGGCGAGTCTGGGTGACAGCCTCCCGCAGGAAACGGCATATCTGCCCCATTTGGATTTCCAAGGCAGGTTGCTTATGAAGATCTTCCCGCAGGGAATGACAGAGAAGCTCTATCGCTGTCAGTTGTTGACCAAGATTATCATGCAAGTCGGCTCCGATCCGCTGCCGCTCCCCTTCGCTAACGGTCAGAATTTGCTTTTCGCTTTCCAGCAGAGCGGCACGAGCTGCCTTGAGAGCCCCATCTCTTTCCAGCTTTTCGATTGCTCGTTTAACGACCAAGGGAAGTCGATCGAGCATGCCGGAGTCTTTGATGAGGTAGTCGAGCGCACCCTGTTTCATCATGTCGACCGCGACCCGTTCGTCGCCTTGCCCTGTAACGATGATGAACGGCACGATAATATTTCCTTCTTCGAGTTGCTGCAACAGAGCAGGGCCGCTCAGGTCATTTAGCTTGAGATCAAGAAGCATCAAACTCGGACGATGACGTTTAAGAAGGTCGAGGGCCTGGCTTCCTGACTGGACGGGAATGGCTTCGATGTCGGCTTCACGCAACGCCTCCGCCACCAGTAAGCCAAGTCCCTCGTCGTCATCGACGACAAGCACAAGGGATGGCGGCGGGGACGTATGCACAGCTAATGATTAGTCCCGCTCCGTGACTGGAGGCACCAGCAAGAGAGTGATGAACATTCCCAATCGCCGCATGGCTTCCGCGAATTTAGCGTAGTCAACGGGCTTTTGCAGGTAAACGTTACAGCCCAATTCGTGGCACCGGGCAACTTCACGCGGATCTTCCGTCGTGGTCAGCATGATTATCGGCAATTTATGCAGGTCCTTGTCTGCCTTGATTTGCCGCAGCACTTCAACTCCATCAACCTTCGGCATCCGAATGTCGAGAAGGAGCAGGTAAGATTGCCCTTTTTGCTTAAATGGACCCGGGCCTCGTTGGAAAAAGAAATCGAGAACCGCCTGGCCGTCGTGGAAATGCTCAATCTCATTGCCAAGGCCAGCTTCCTGAAGGCTGTCACGCACGAGGAAAGCATGTCCTTCATCGTCGTCCACGATCAAAATGACCGGCGCGGCTTTAGGCATAATCATACCTTCGGCAGGGAAATGTGAAAGGTCGAGCCAAACCCGGCCTGGCTCTCCACCCATAGTTTCCCATTTTGACGCTCTAAGATACGCAAGGCAATCGTCAGGCCGAGTCCTTCACCCGTGGTGGCATGGGGATCGAGCCGATGAAAAATCTCGAAAATTTTCGGTTGGTGCTCCGGCGCAATGCCAATCCCAGTATCTTTTACAATGTAGGTAACACGGTTGCCCTCTACGCAACCTGAAATGTGAATGGATAGCGGTCTTAACAGGTCCCGATATTTGAGAGCATTGTCGATCAAGTTCGAGAACACCTGATTCACCTGCGCATTGTCCCCCAGGCATTTTGGCAACGAATCAATCCGTACATCGGCCTTGGCTTGATTGATCTGGAACTGCATGGCCTCGACAATCGAGGCCATGATTTGATTCATATCGAGCGGCCCGACCTTTAACGACATTCGTCCCAAGCGAGAAAAACGCAGGAACCCCTCCAACAAGGCATCCATTTTGGTTATTCCCGCTTGAATAAATCGCAGGGCTTGGGGAATGGTGGCTTCGAGAGGCTGCTTTAATTCGGCTGCAACCGTCCCTTCAATCTTCGAGGTAACCGCGAGAATCCTCCCGCAGGCCCGTTCCAATTGCTTGCCAAATCCTTGGACGTTTACCAGGGGGGCCCTCAGATCGTGGGACACGATATAGACCACGCTTTCCAAGTCCTTGTTCTTTTCTTCCAATTCGAGCGCCAATCTTTCTAGCTTCTCCTCATTCGCTTTTCGAGTGGTGATGTCGGTGCGAATCGCAATGAACTGCTTTGGTTTTCCTTTTTCATCAAGAATTGGGAAAATGGTCGTATCCACCCAATAAAAAGTTCCGTCCTTGGCCCGGTTCCGAATCTCGCCCCGCCATGATTTCCCCTGCTTGATGGTCGTCCAAAGTTCGGAGATAAATTCTTTGGGATGGAATCCAGAATTGACGATTCGATGGTCCTGCCCCAGCAATTCTTCGCGCGAATATTTTGAAATCGCGCAGAATTTATCGTTCACATAAGTAATTCGGCCAGATACATCGGTGGTCGCCACAATGGAGTGTTCATCGAGGGCCGCCTTCATATCGCTCACCTCTTTTAGGGCGTCGCGAAGAAGCTTCTCGGATGCTTTTTTTTCGCTTATGTCCCGGGCGATTTTGGACGCTCCAATGATTTTTCCAGAAGAATCCTTTATTGGCGAAACCGTAAGGGAAACATCCACCAACCGACCGTCCTTGCGAATGCGTACCGTTTCATAGTGCTCCACGGGCTCGCCAGCGATGATTTTGGCAATAATGGATTTTTCCTCCTGCTGCCGGTCGGGTGGAATCAAAAAGAGAATGGATCGGCCAATCGCCTCTTCCGGGGCGTATCCGAAGAGCCTTTGAGCGCCTCGATTCCAACTCGTGACCACACCCTGCAGATTTTTGCCGATGATGGCATCGTCCGAGGACGCAACGATCTCGGCCAACCATGCAGCTTGCTCTTCAGGGCTCGTTCCGGATGTGGGGGCAGTCACCTTCAACCTCTTCTTCGGACTAACTTGCGGCCCGCTTCCCTTTGAGGCGAGTTTTTTCATCACGCGAACTGAGTTACATATCGGCTCTTTTTGCTCAGGCAAAAGGATTTTCTGAGTGTAGTCGGAGCGTGTCTGTGCCCGGGGATGTGAGCGCGATAGCTGGAAGGCGATTCACCGGCCAATTTTTTAAAGATACGATTGAAGTGGGTCAGAGATTGAAATCCCACTTCATAGACAATCTCGCTGACCCGCAGATTGGGATTTAGCAAAAGCGCCTTGGCCTTTTCGAGACGCGTCCTGGAAACGAACTCTGTGAAAGTCATGCCGGTGCTTTTTCTGAAAAGCTTGCAAAGGTGGAATGTGCTGACATGAACCTCCTTTGCCACCTGGGTAAGTGAGATTGCCTCCGCATGTTGTTCCTCGATGAATTTTTTAGCTTTCGTCACAACCATCGGTTCGGCATTGGCCTGCGTAATTACGACCTGATTGCTCTTGATCGAGAGCAGTTCGCCAAAGATCGTCAAAAGCTTCAACGTCGATTGAAACTTTTCACGCGAGATGACGGGAGTTTTCAGGTACGCCTCGCGAAGGACTCCGGACTTTTCGCTTTTGCCCAGTTCGCAGGCATGGGCCATTACCTTTTCGACTTTGGCCGCGTTTGGTTTATCCAGAAAAACTTGCCCCGTTTGAAGAAAACCAACGACCTTATCGCCAAGCCGCACGGGCACGGCGGCTTCGCAAAGCCCATGGGCGCATGTCGCAGTGGCTGGTTTCTCCAGGGCATCACGATGGAGTTTTTCCTGCATTTGCAGGCAAGCGCCGCATGATCCGCTCTTTTTTGCCATGATGGCGCAAAAGCTGTTTTCCTGGCGCTTACCTTGGAAAGGAAGGTCAAAAGTTTCGAGAGGGCGGAATGCCAGTGGGAGACCGGTGGCCGTGCTGTAAGCACGCTCGTATTCTTTAAACGTCTCTGAACCGGCTATTTGTTCGATCATCTCTTTATTTGTATTCATTGTCTTTGTTACCTCGATTGTTGTCTTGGGATTGATTGGACAATATCAATCGGCACGGCATACCGCTATTGGAGGCGCCGCCCTATCTCGGTAGAGACACTTACCGAGGTATATAAGGAAATTCCTTATCGAAAGTGTAGAGTAGGCACGACTACGTGCTGCGCAGACCATGTCAGGATCCGCTCAGAGAGAATCAAAAAACAAGTCGCCCCATTTCCCCCTTTCAACGTTCATCCGCAGTTAACCTCTATGCGATGTACCGGATTTCAGTTTACAACCGGGACAAGACCGAGCCAACTAGCGTCGTGGCAGCAGTTCATCAGAACTATGGCTGGGCTCAGCCCTTAGGGCGAAAACGTCTGGTGGACTCCCCTCGTTCCTAATCCTTCACTCCGGTAACCTTGACGGGCGCTTCCGTCTCAGGTTTGACATCAAAGCCTTGGTTGATGGCAGAAAACATCTGATAAAATCCGGACAGGACGACCAGTTCAATGTACCCCTGCCTGCCGTAAGCTGCGATCGCGGCATTCTGGATGTCATAGGGAACATTTTTCCAGGGCAATGTCGCCGCAAGGATTTGCGCCGCGAGCTGATAAGGAGCGGGGAAGGAGCCTTTCGTCATCCCGCTCGTTTTCAGGGTCTCGATCACTTCCTCGGGAACACCGGCCGCCCGGGCATGCTCGACATGGTCGGCCCACTCGAATTCAGCGACGGTCTAGCACGCGACAGAGAGGACCACGAATTGATACACGTTTCGCTGCAGATGCCCTTCGAATTTGAGATAAAAGCCGAGCTCTTCGATTCTCTTACAGAGTTGCGGGTGTGATCCTCCGGGAAGAGGCCCTTGGCACGCAAGGTCGTTGCCACAGGGATGTCCCACGCTTCCGCAAAAGTCCGCAGGAGATTGGCTCCGTCGGCACGCTCAACTCCAGCCCCGGCAAGGATAACGATTTTGGTGGGGGCAATGCCTGTCGCGCGGCTTCTTGCTTGGCATTCTACCGAGCTTCGCTTTCACTGACGGCTCTGTCTCGTGAGTCTACTGTCCCTCAGGATTTCCGCTTCTTGGATGTCTTCCGGGCAATCTTAGATTTCGCGCGAGCAACAGCATGTTTCACTGTTTTTTTCGCGGTCGTCAGCTTCGGCGCGGCCTTTTTCACCAACTTGCGCTTGACTGGCGTGATCGCGCGCGTCGCCGCCCGCCTCACCTTCGCCGCTGTGCGTTTCACTTTCGCCGCCGCGGGTATGACATTCTCCCGCCAAAGCCGCCTGGCCTCAGCGATCGCCTCCTGCGGACCGGTGAAGGACACGGAGGCCGCACCATTGTTCTTGATGGTCACGCCCATCTTTAATTTTTCCGATCCGGGAAATGCCAGGTGGGTATCAACGATGTCGCGAATCTGCTGCTCTTGGGTGCCACGATTCGCGTTCTTGGCATCTTTGTCAAAATTCAAGGACAAGGTAATCATAAAATAAAGTTCCTCAATCCGAAGCATTTTCAAGTGGTAGTTTTTCCGGCCGGTTGCGAACGCGCATCAGCGGGGCTAGCGTCTATCATGCTGGCTGAGGTCAAAAGCGCCGTGGGCTTTGCCCATCTTCTCCCGCGTTACCGGGAGATCGTC
>Ga0206926_1009_pt2 | contig 14051 bp, 7 predicted proteins | sample Alteio_BWOrgHeat_59_FD_152955 | JGI IMG/M metagenome (GOLD analysis project Ga0206926, IMG submission 152955) | Enriched cells from forest soil in Barre Woods Harvard Forest LTER site, Petersham, Massachusetts, United States -... | ecosystem: Environmental > Terrestrial > Soil > Temperate forest > O... | reverse complement strand
ACAACCAGGTCTTTGGTTATTATATCGAGATCAGCGCGGCCAATCTCGGCGCGGTGCCCGCCGACTACACGCGCAAGCAGACGCTGGCCAATGCGGAGCGTTTCGTGACGCCGGAATTGAAGGAGATGGAATCGAAAATTCTCGGCGCGCAGGAACGCTCGCGGCAACTCGAGTACGAACTGTTCCTCGACTTGCGTTCGGCGGCGGTGCCTCATTTGCGGGTCATCCAGGATACAGCGCGGGCGCTGCATGAGATCGATGTCCTGCTGGGTTGGGGCGCGCTGGCGCAGGAGCGCGACTACCTGAAGCCCGAGATGAACGATGGCGGGTTGCTTCTGTTGGAGGAAGCACGGCATCCGGTGCTGGAGCAGCTTCCTGCCGGCGAGAAATTTGTGCCGAACGATGTGCGGTTGGAAATCGAGACCGAGCGACTGGTCATTCTCACCGGGCCGAACATGGCGGGCAAGAGCACCTATATCCGGCAGGTTGCGGTGCTCGCGTTGCTGGCCCATTGCGGTTGCTTTGTCCCGGCGAAGCGCGCCGTGGTCGGGTTGCTGGACCGGATTTTCACGCGAGTCGGCGCAAGCGACGATCTCGGTCGCGGCCAGAGCACGTTCATGGTCGAGATGAATGAGACCGCCAATATTCTCAACCATGCCACCAGCCGCAGTCTCGTCATTCTCGACGAGATTGGGCGCGGGACCAGCACCTTTGACGGACTGAGTATCGCTTGGTCAGTTGCCGAATATCTCAATAGCACCCTCCGCGCGCGGACGCTCTTCGCCACCCATTACCACGAATTGACGGAACTCGCGCGACTTCTCCCCGCGACGAAGAATTACAATGTCGCCGTCCGCGAATGGGGCGATCACATCGTCTTCCTACGCAAGATTGTTCCCGGCGGCACAGATAAGAGTTACGGCATTCAGGTCGCGCGATTAGCCGGTCTTCCCGCGCCTGTCCTCAAGCGCGCCAAGGAAATCCTGCGCCAACTCGAAGAGGGACATCTCGACGATACCGGTCAACCCAAACTCGCCAAGGCCAAGCAGAAGAAAGACAAAACGCGCGAAGTCCTGCGCGAGCTTGATCTCTTTGGGCGAGGTGGGGACTCTTAAGTGCCATGTCTATCCTGAGTCGCCTGTGGCCATGGATGTTGATTCTTTTTTGCGGAACCATTCTTGCGTCATTTGTATACGCAATTATTTTGGATCAAATTTTTCCTTGGGAGGATGGTCAAAGAGAACTAGCCAAGACAGAAAACGTGTCGTCTAAAATCTGCCTTGGTGGGATGAGTTATCATTATGTTTCTGCAGGAGGACACTTTGAGGAATCTTCTTCCTCGTTTGGGATTTCAAAGGACATATCACCTCAATCCGCTTTGATTCATTTGAATGAAAAAGATAGGCATTACAAACAGCGCTCTTATGTGCTACTCGCATCTTTATTTGATCATCCGGGGTTATGGACGGTGACGCAAAATCAAGACGGCGAGTTTACTGTGGATTTTTCACCATCCAGCCTCCTCTTTTGTATTTGTATCAACTTGCTTCTTTTAGTTTTGGCCGGCGTTGGCGTCTTTAAGGTTGTCCATAGGAGAAAACATGCGTCTTTTGGAGGCCACTTCTCTTCGTTCCCAAACTCCATTTGGGAACGCAATTGTCTGCGCAATTCCATTGCTCTACTCCTGAATAAAATTGTCCGCTGATGACCTCCTGTGCGCTTCGCGCACCCGGACAACAAGTAGTCCGGGCCACCCAATCAAAAAAAGAGATTTCGCACGAAGCTCACGGAGACCACTGAGCGTCAAGCCGGTAAAACTCCGTGTTCCCCGCGTGCTCCGTGCGAACCTTCATAAAAAATTCCGTTAATTTGGTAATTCCGTTAATTCCGTCAAAATTCGGCATCGGTAACTTTCCCGCTTGCTCTTTTTACACTTTTAGCGTTAATTTGTTCCCATGAAGCGAATTCTCACCCTTGCACTGGTTGTGACCATGGCGGCGGCCTCGGTCCGTGCGGACATTTCCATGCCGATTCGGGATTCGTTTTACGACAAGCTGGGACGCGGTATTTCCAATATCATCACCTCTCCCGCAGAGCTTCTCGACTCCCAGTACGGCATGATCGACACCGAAGGCGAGAACGTCGCGTTTTGCAAAGGCTTTCTCGTCCAGGGTATTTCCCGGATGATCATGGACATGGGGCAAGGCGTGTTTGAAGTCGTCACCTCGCCTTTTCCAACCAATAACGGTTCCTACCGCAGCCAGAAATTGCCGCCCTATGATTCGATGGTCGTCAATGAGTATCCTCCCGGCGACCTGACCAACTGGTACTAGGTCAGCCTCTGCGGATTTTGCGGTCTTTTTCACAACGGCTTTTCCGTTTCACGTCCCATTAACTCGCCCGCAGATTCCATTCCCGTGCTGGCGCGTGGCGACATCATCGATGTCACCATCGAAAAAGTGATCTTTGGCGGAGACGGTCTTGCTCGGACGCCGCACGGCTTTGTCGTTTTTGTTCCCTTTAGCGCGGAGGGCGACCGGCTCAAGGTGCGCATTACCGATCGCAAGTCCCATCATGCTCGCGGGGAAATCGTCGAGATCGCGCAACCCGGTCCGGCTCGCGAGGTTCCTCCCTGTCTCTATTACGCCAAGTGCGGCGGATGCCAGTACCAGCATCTCACCTATGCCGAGGAATGCCGCCTCAAGGAAAATCAGGTAAGGGAAGCCTTTGCGCGGGTGGGTAAGTTGCCGGATGCTCCGGTGCTGCCGATCATCGCCAGCCCAAGTCCTTACGGCTACCGCAACCGCATCACGGTCCATGCGGAGGCGGGAAAAATTGGTTTTCGCGGCGTCAATGGCCGTGACCTGATCGATATCCGCGAATGCCTTTTGGCGCGACCAGCGGTGAATGCGGAATTGGAGCGACTGCGGGGAAGTAACCAGACGGAGGGTCATTATTCCCTACGGGACTCGACCGTTCCGCGCAGCGGTTTTTTCCAGGCGAATCACGACTTGCATGAGGCCTTGCGCGGGTTGATTGGCGCGGCATTGCCCGAGAAGGGCGGGACGCTGCTCGAAGGTTATTGTGGCGGCGGCTTTTTCACCGAAATCGTAGCCGGACGTTTTCAGCGCGTGGTTGCGGTCGATAACGATCCGCGCACGTTGCGCGATGCGCATCGTCTGGGACTGACGAATGTGGAATGGCGCGCCGCCGATGTCGCTTCCGTTCTGCCCGAGGAACTGCGGGCCCTCACCGAGGCGACGGGAAAAGAAACCAGCGTGCTGGTCGATCCACCGAGGGAGGGCCTTCCTCTCCGCTTGGCCGAGGCGCTCTGTCTCGATCCGGTCGCGCATCTCGTCTACGTCTCCTGTGATCCGGCCACGCTGGCCCGCGATGCACGGATGCTCGCGAAGACCTATCGGTTGATTTCCGTGCAACCGATCGATCTTTTCCCCCGCACCGCGCAAATCGAGTGCGTCAGCGTGTGGCGACGAACCTGATTTTAAAGGATTATAAGGTAATAAAAATCCCGTCATCCTGAGCTTGTCGAAGGATCAGTTCGGTCTGCCTTGCCCTCGTTCCCAAACTCTATTTGGGAACGCAATTGTCCGCGCAATTCTATTGCCAAACAGGAACCGATCTTTCGACAAGCTCAAAATGACGGATCGCTAAAGGCCGCAACTTCGCATCGCATTCTTCGGGCGGCTCACTAGCTTGTCGGAACATATGATGAAGTCACCCGCAGTGCCTTTCGCGGCACCCTTTCTCCTCTTCATGGCTTTCCTCATTGTGGAAGGCTGGTGTCCGGATCAGCACTATCTCCTCTACGTGCCCAAAACGATCTGCGTGGGCGCGGTCATCCTCTGGTTTTGGCGGTCATTACCGACTTTGACGCCGAGGTCGCCACTGTTAAGCGTCCTGATCGGTATGATAGGAGTAGTCCTATGGGTTGGTCTCGATCCATGGCTTGTGCATTATGACCAGCCATTGATCGGACGTAATCCCTTTCAACTTTATCCGACCGACGAGGCCTGGATGCTTTTTGCCGTTCGATTGTTCGGCATCGCCGTCGTCGTTCCGATCATGGAGGAACTTTTTTGGCGCGGCTTTCTCATGCGGTGGCTGATCAAGGAGGATTTCACCACGGTGCCGCTGGGGACGTATACGCCGCTCTCTTTTTTCGTTACCACGGCTTTTTTCGCGGCGGAGCACGGGGCGGAATGGGCCTTGGGCGCCATCGTTGGACTAATCTATGGAGTCTGGTTTATCCGCACGAAAAGCCTGGGCAGCGTCATCCTCGCGCATGGCGTGACGAATTTCTTATTGGCCCTCTATTGTCTGCGGACGAATGACTGGCATTTTCTTTCCATTGTCGCACCGAGCCATCCGTAGCGGCCATGAGACCCAGAACCGTTGAATTAATTCAGACGCAAGGCTTTCCTGTAGCGGCGGTCTATGACCGTCGACCACATAAGCAATATACTTCGTCTCATCATCGGGGGTTATAGACCGCCGCTACAGGCTGAACCATAAGGTCTTCTCGTGAGGGCTATTTTCTGAAATAAATGACGCGCGTGATCTCCGTTTCGCCTTCGCGGCCCCTTTATGATGCATGCTGGGAATGGATCAAGTCGCGCAAGCAGGTGCTGGGTGCGGCGGGCGTGATTGCAGGCGCTGCGGTGGTAGCTTTTCACAACAGCTTTTCCGGACCGTTTATTTTCGATGACATCACATCGATTCCTTATAATCCCTCAATCCGTCACCTCTGGCCTTTGAACGAGGTGGTGTTTCCCAGTCATCAGGATGTGGCCACGGTCAATGGTAGGCCCTTGATCAATTTATCATTCGCGGTGAACTACGCATTGAGCGGCACGACCGTACAAGGCTATCACATCCTGAATCTGCTCATCCATATTTTGTGTGGGGTGACGTTGCTGGGCGTGATTCGTCGGACCCTGCTACAACCAGCTTTGCACGAACGTTTCGGTAGCGCGGCGTTCCCGCTGGCTTTGATCATCGCGGTGTTGTGGACCGTCCATCCGCTTCAAACCGAATCGGTCACCTATATGACACAGCGGTGCGAATCGCTGATGGGTTTCTTTTATCTGCTCACGCTTTATGCGTTCATCCGTGCGACGGAGACAGGTGGCAATACCCGCTGGCTGCTTTTATCGGTGATAACCTGTCTGCTGGGAACAGCGAGCAAGGAGGTGATGATCTCCGCGCCTTTAATCCTGTTGATCTACGATCGCACGTTTGTGGCCGGGACATTTAGGAAGGCCCTGACCGAGCGAAAGGCCTATTACGCGGGCCTGGCCTGCTCGTGGGTGTTCCTGGCCTGGATGATGGCGCGCGCGGGCACGCGTGACGACACGGTCGGTTATGTTCCGGGGCTCACACCGCAGATTTACATCTATAACCAGTTTCATGCCGTGGTGCATTATCTCCGATTGGCCATCTGGCCGAGCCCGTTGGTTTTTGATTACGGTCCGCCCGAAATCTCAAGATTCGGACAGGTAGGGTTCGATGCCCTCATCGTTCTCTCGCTTCTGGCAGGTACGATGTTCGCTCTAAGACGTGCACCTACATTGGCCAACCTCTGGCCTGTCCTCGGTTTTCTGGGCTGTTGGTTTTTTCTGATTCTCGCACCATCGTCGAGTTTTATTCCGGTGAAAGATGTCATGGTGGAACACCGGATGTATCTTTCGCTTGTGGCGGTCATCGCGCTGGTTGTGACGGTTGTCTATGCGTGGCTGGGCTGGCGTGGCATGGCGTTATTTCTATTGGTGGCACCGATCTACATCACCCTGACCATTCTGCGCAACGACGATTACCGCAGTTCCGTGGCGATCTGGAGCGACACGGCAGCCAAACGTCCTCTCAACGCGCGTGCGCATGAAAATCTGGCCTATGCCCTGGCGGTCTCGGGGCAGACAGCCAAAGCGCAGGAACATTATGAGGAAGCCCTCAAGATCGATCCCACCGATTCCAGGGCGCATAGCAATCTGGGAGGTATTTTAGTCCAGATGGGGCGGACATCCGATGCGATGAAGGAATATCAGGTAGCCCTGCAAATCGATCCCGGCAATGGCGCGGCCCACACTAATCGGGGAGTTATTTTGTCACAGAAAGGACGTGCGGCGGAGGCGATGGCGGAGTTCGAGGAAGCGCTTAAATGCGATCATCAGGATGCCGAAGCTCACAATAATCTGGGTGTGGCCCTTGCCGGATTGGACCGGATGCCCGAGGCCATGCAACAATACGAAGCAGCCTTGGAGATCGATCCCGATTACGCCGACGCCCATGGCAATCTCGGATCTGCCTTGGGACAGATGGGAAAGCTTCCAGAGGCGATGGAGCAGTATAGGGAGGTCCTGCGGATCAATCCCCAAGACGCCGAGGCGCACTATAATCTGGGAGTTGCCCTGACGGGACTGGGGGAAATCCCCGAGGCAATCGCACAATACGAGGAAGCCCTGAAGATCAATCCCAGTTACACCCATGCCCGGAATAATCTGGCCTGGTTACAGACGAAACATGCGCCGTAAAGAATCCGCCCCCGTTCCCCCCTGGGCCCGGCTCCGTCCGGGCCGCTTCGCCGCAGAGGATTCAACCTTCAGGTCAGATTAAGGGACAGTGTCGATAGTGAGGACTGACCCCTTCATTTTTGCTTTTTCTTGGCATTACGTCAGCTTTTGGTTGTGTCATTTTTTATTATTCGTTGACTCTAAGGCATTAGCAATTCTTTCCCATTTGACTGCTTCTTGATGATCGTTTTTAGTAAGTTCGTAATAATCAAAGAGCTTCCATGCAGATTTCGGATTCTTTCGAATACTTACGTCGTCTTTTAACGTGAGTATTTCAGAAGGAGACAAATCATAATATTCCGCCTGTGACGTACCTGTATGAATCTCATTTCCAAAAATAAAAAGAATTAATAATACTGCGCACACACTGATAGGCACAAATATTAATGCTTTTTTTCATTATTTTGGAGGAAAGGGTTTCATAGTAGCATCATTTTCTATGGTAGGGAAAGATTCAAGACTGCCCCTCGGATTTGTGTCCAATGTCGAGACACGCCGCCTTACCGCGACGACTGTAGCCATTTCACGCGTCTTGGAATCTTTGAAAAATTCTCGATTTTAAAAATGCCGTCATCCTGAGCGAAGGCGAGTCTATGCACATAGTTTAATCCCAAAACCTCCCCGAGCCGCAGTCGAAGGACCTATGACGTCTTAAGGAAGTATCCGGACGGTTGCAGGCTAGGTGGGTTATAAAAGTACGTTCTCCCTCACTGCACCTGCGAGAGGCTTGCCTTTTGCTTCGGGATTTTTTGACGCTCCTCGCATCGGTTATTTCGTCGAGTCAGGTTCTTCGACTGCGGCTCGGATAACTCTTCCGGACAAAGAAAGTGGGTTGCCTCGCCTCCGCTCAGAATGACAAAATCCTAAAAACAAGACTTTTGCAGGGGTCTCCGTTGTGGCCAAGAAGCGGCTACAATATTTTCGAACATGCTCTAGCTTTTTTTGACAACTCGGGTGCTAGGTGGTTTGCGGAGTTCTTTCCGACAATTTGAGGAGAGAAACGGGAAAGGACAGTCCGATAAAAATCACTCGAGTTCTCATGTACGCGGCGCAATAGGCGTGATAGAAGTGGCTGAGACATCAACGTTGGATTAACCCCATTTTCCCATGAGCGATAAATCCCCCAAACCGAACAAGACCGAAGAAGCTTCCTCCCCCACCGCGCTGGCCGAGTTGAAAAAAGGCGCCTACAGCGACGGGCATCCGCTCGACGATGTGCAGTACCTCGAGTGCAAGATCATCCTCAAGGGCGACCGGTTCACCTCGGTCGACAGCTTTCATGAATTCGCCAAGTTCGTGAAGCGCGCGGCGGAAGATTCCGGGGTCGATTTCTCCACCAAGGGTTTCAAGGAGGCGCAGCCGCAAATCCGGGAGGTCCTCTTTTTGGATACGTGCGACTTCAAGCTCTACAATAACGCCTTCATTCTCCGTCGGCGCACGCCATACAGCCACGGTTTTCTGGCGGGCGACCCCGAGATCGTTTTCAAGTTCCGCCATCCGGACCTGCAGACCAGCGCCGCCATGGACGTGCGGCCCAAGCTTATCAATGACTACAAGATCAAGTTCAAGGCGGAGATGTTGCCGCTGAAGAACGAGGTCGGTGGCCTGCGCATGCTTTATTCCCATAACGTCGTCTTTCCCCGGAGCCAGCTTCACGAGGGGGACGGCAACGCCATGGCCACACTGTCCCGCATTTTTCCTCCCCTGCAGGCCTTGAAAATGAGTGAGACCGACAAGGTCGAACTGGTCAATCAATCGGCAGTCTCGGAAGTATTGCTCGATTTGGGCATACTAGACTTCGGCAAGGGAAGCACCGCAGGCGCCAATATCGCGGTCTGGCGGACCCGTGGCGACGAGAAGCAACTCGTGGGCGAATTTGCGTACCAACTCAAGTTCCAGCGCCGAGAGGAACTCCACGCCACCGCCATGAAACGCTGCGAACAGTTCTTCGTTTCGCTTCAATTGGCCGCGCAGGAATGGGTCGCGCTCGGCGTGACTAAGACCGGCGCCGTCTATCGGCTCAAGGGCAATCCGCCGCAGAGCCACGAGTAATCCTTCAGGCGAACTTCATGGCGGACAGTCTTGAGACCCCGGTGGTATTGATGAGGTGGTGGGAGCGCTTCGTTAAAGACCACTTTCTCGGCTTTCATCTCGCTGCGAATATCTTTGTCGCCACCTCCATTCTTTGGCTTGTGCTGGGACAGTTCGCCAATCTCGATCCGATCTGGGCCATCAGTTCGATGATCGCGTCGATCGATCCCAATGTGAACCTGGCCTATCAGACCTTCCGGGGGCGGCTCATCAACGCCATGCTGGGTTGCACCGTCGGTTTGATTTTTCTCACCTTTGGCGGCGTCAGCGACTGGAAACTTCCCATCGCCTTGTCGGTGACAGTCCTGATTTCGTCCTACATCGTTCACGTTCCGCAAATGTGGCGGCAGGCACCGATCACCGCGGCGTTGGTCGTCGCAGCCAGCTTGACCCATCACTCGTCCAAGAGCGGCGCGGAGATCGGCCTCAGCCGGGTGGGGGAAGTGATCATGGGATGTATCATCGGTTTGACGGTCACCTACGTCATGTCGAAAGTCTGGCCACCGCCCGAAGGTGAAGCAAAAGCCGCAAAGTCGTAATTTCGATTCTCTCCAAGAAGGAGAACGACCATGCCTTCCATGGCCAAAACCTAGGCAAGCTTCGGAATTTCAATCCAGAAGAGTAAAGAACCCCAGAGCAAGCTCCGGGGCATTTCTTTGGAGGGACGACTCCTGGTCGTCCGCGGACGCGGCAGGAGTGCGTCCCTCCAGCCGAGTCAAAGTCGAAGCAAGCTTCGAGGAATTAGACCCAATGAGATTAAACAAGTGACGCCCCAGATGGTGATGCGTCACGTCGAGCTCCAAGCTCTTCATAAATGAAAATATGCCAACTTTTTCGGAGGAGCATCCATTCCCAAATAATGAAAGATTGTTACTATCGGCTTGTTCTCCTTTCCAAGCTAAGATTTTTCTCCGCCAAATAGTCGTCATTACAATAATAAAAATTTACGAACACATCCTGTCCATGCATCTAAAGTTTTACACCACCTCTGGAACATTGCCCGGAAGCTATAACCAATCGAACATGAGAAAAAAACTATCTTCATTCGTATGCAGCGAAAAAGCCGGATGGAAAATAATGGCGATATGTCTGGGTCTGCACTGGGCGGGAGCTTCGATGGTTGGAGCGGCGATACCAGCGGGAGGATCGACGCCGGTGGCAGGACTTGGGGTAGGGTCTGGGACATCGACCACATTTGCGTTGGAGCGGCAGGCGCCGGCGGCGGCGTTTCAATCCAGCGGGGCGTCGTGGGTCGATGCTCCCAACGTGACGCTCCGGACGAGTGGTGACTGGAGCATCTTTGTGGCGACAAAATCTCCGGGCAACGCAAACTACGTCACCGGGACGGTTTTGAGCATTGGCACGTCCTCCAACACGTTGTTCACGGACACGGGCCATCTCGATATCACGTGGTCGGCGGGCTATTTCAATCCCTGGAACCAGGGGGCATATGCCTTTTCGTTTGCGGTGACGGGCAAGGACGATAACGGGATCCCGGTTTCCAAGCGGATACCGCCGAACTCGGAAACTTTTTTTGGTCAGTCCGGTGTCACGCCGCTCGTTGGGGAGGGAAGTTTCATCGACGGCAGAATGCACGGCCTGGTGGTGCAATGCCGCAGCGGGGTGGTCGAATTTTGGAGCGTGGACGACGCCGGGGCGCGGATCATGGATTCGAGTTCCCAAGGGGTGTCCTCGGTCCACTTTACGGGGATAACGAACAAACCCCTTCGCATCGGCGCGGCGCACCTGGTCACGCAGCCCTCCAATCCTTACACCTACTGGGGACAGCCGGTCCAATGCGTGGTGATCGATAATGAGGGCTGCCTGACGCCGGTGCAAATGAAGCGTCTTTTTGCGGGAGCCCACGCGCAGGATGTCGTGAGCCTGAACGCGGCGAACGGGGACCGCTACTATCCCGGCACGATCGCGAGCGGCACGGTGAGTGAATTGGTGGGCGGCCAGGTGGGCACCATCACCGGCACGGTGGTCGCGAAGGCCTCGATCTTGCCCGCCACCCTGACCGACGATGTGATTGTCGACATGGACGGATCCGGACAAGTCATTCCGCGCGATCCGCCCCCGGCCTCGACGACCAAGGTGCGCTTCTGGGGAACGCGCATGGGCAATACCGCCAACATCCAGATGCAGGTCGTCCAGTGGGGGGCGCCGTTCCCCACACCTTCCGCGCAGGTCGTTGTACCCTGGACAACCGTGGCGACCAATGTCCAGAACGGCCAGACCTGGATCGGGGACCTGCCCGGTGTTCCGAACGCCTTCGCGAATTACGATTGCGACGTTTCGTGGCAGGTCGGAAGCACCGTGACCACCAAGCGCCTGTATCGTCAGTGGTCGCTCGGACTCGTCGCCAGTATTGCCGGACAATCGATCCTGCAAAAACAGCGCGACGACAGCGGCACCGCACGCAGTTTTAATCCAACGGTCAACGGGTTCCTTCGCGGCTATTATAATTGTGGCCAGGGAACGTCCGGCTATCAGGACAACAGCCAGACCCAGGGATGGGTGGGCCGCTATACGCCCGTCTCGCCCACCACCAATGGGGGTAATTTTGGAGAATTGCGCATGGCGGAACAAATGGCGCTGCTGGCCAATTGTCCGGTCGGCATCGGCAGCTTCGCCATCGGCGGCACACCGCTCCTGCCCTTTCTGGACACGGCCAACGGCAGCACCGATCAATGGTTGCGCTGGAAGCTTTTCATCCAGCGAAACCGCCCGCAATTCGGAGTCTGGGGCAATGGCCAGGGTGACCAGGGCGAATCGCAGGCCACGCGATTTTCCCAACTGGACCAACTGCTGGCGCAATACGACGCCGCGGTCCAGACGGCTCCCGGCGGCCCGTGGAACTACATGTTTTATGTGTTTCCCTGCAACGGGGACTGGGGCGGTGACATGGACGGAGTGCGTTCGCAGGACATCCAGTGGGCGCTTTCAAGGGCGGCCATGGGCAAACCGGTGGGTATTATTTGTTCGTTGCTCGACGAGTCGACTTCGGACGGGACCCACCCCAGCGACAATGACGCCGGTGGCGGCCTGTTGGCCAGCCGCATGGCCCAGACCTTTGTCAGTGGGGCCGGTCTCGCCTCCAACAGCGGCCTTGGCCCGCAGATCGATCAGCAAAGCAGTTCATGGAGTGTCGTGAGCGGCGTGACCAGGGTGAACCTTGTCGTGATCAAAAATGGCGGGAGTTCCCTCGTCACGGAAGGTGGAGGCGCGCCCTCGGGCTTCTACATTTCGGTCAATGGCGGTTCCTATGTCGCCCCGGCCAGCACCTCCATCGTGGACGCGAGCCATATCCTCGTCACCTCCAACACGGCCGCGACCAGTTCCGTCTCGGTGACCTACCTGGCCAATGGTCCGGGCAACACCTATAACGTGCAGAACACAACCAAGGCCCAGGCCGGGACCGACAATGCGGTCTACGATAATCGCACCGACCTGACCGGACTGGTGCCGGGATTCCCGATGTCGCCGATTACGCAGACCAACCCGTTTGCCGTTCCCCAGAAGCCGGCGAGCGCCCCAGGAATCCCCACGGGCGTGACCGCGACAGCTGGCGCGTTGCAGATCACGGTGAATTGGGCAGGCGTTGGCGGAGCGGCTGGTTATCGAATCTATCGCTCCACCACGACGGGCGGACCGTACGCGATCATCAACGGCCCCTCCGGCCCCTCCGTGATCGCCGCCGGTCCCTACTACGACCTGACGGCAACCCCCGGCGTCACCTACTATTACGTGGTGACCGCCGTCAACGGCGCCGGCGAGAGCGGTAATTCCTCCCAAGTCAGTGCAACTTTAAGCGGTGGAGGTGGAAGCCCACCGGCGACCCCGTCCGGCGTCACCGCAGCGCCCAGCAATAATCTGGTCACGCTCAACTGGACATCCGTGCCCGGAGCCTCCACCTACGCCGTCTATCGCGCCACCAGCAGCGCAGGTCCCTTTACCGCCTTGCTCGGAACCACAACGGCTCCCACGGTAACCTACAACGATGCGACCGCACTCAACGGCACAACTTATTATTATGAGGTGTCCGCAACCAACGGCTTCGGGACCAGCGCCAACTCGACACCCCCGGTCAGTGCCACGCCTTCCAGCGGCAGCAGCAGCACGACGATCTGGCTGGTCAACGACGGGTTCACCGACGGAGGTCGCACCAATGGTACCGACGCACAGGATGTGGCGTGGTATACCATCTTCGCACCGACGGTCACAATCGTTAACGATACCGGCACCGGCGACATCAATTTCGGCAACGCCATGGAGGTCACCCCCAATAATGGGTGGAACGGCATGGTGGCCAATTTGCCTGCGGCGGTCACCCTGGCCGACGGGGAATCCTTGTCCTACTCGTTCGATCTTCGTTACACCGGGACGACCAACCAGAACTTCGCGGATGGTTTCCGGTTCGGAATTTATAATTCCAACGGGACCCAGACGGCGGGCGACAACAACACGACGGTGCGGACCGACGACTTCGGCTATTATTGCAGCACCAATCCAGGACTGGTCAGCAGCACCGGCTCGACGATCTGGAAGGAAGCAGCTGGCGACGAAATCATGGAAGGCACCGCTCGCACCTCGCTGGGTACCGGGGCTTCCATCAACATGGGCACAACGCCCCACAGCATCCAGTTCATCCTCACGCGCAGCGGCACGAGCCTGATCATGTCCGTGAGCCTCGATGGAGGGACGCCGACCACGGTAACGGACGCCTCGGCGACCAACTACACGTTCGACGAAATCGCACTGACACCCAGTAACACGGTGCCCTCGCCTTACCTCGTCGATAACGTGCAGGTGGAGCATTACAAGACATTCGTCTTCGACGGGTTCACCGACGGAGGCCGGACGAATGGCACTGACCTGCTGGATACAGCGTGGTACAGCATCTTCGCGCCGACGGTCACGATCGTTAATGACACCGGCACCGGCGACATCAATTCCGGCAACGCCATGGAGGTCACCTCCAGCGGCGGATTCCAGGGCATGGTGGCCAACCTGCCCTCGTCGATCACCCTGGCCAATGGAGACTCCTTCGTCTACACGTTCGATCTTCGCTACACCGGAACGACCAACCAGAACGTCGCCGACAATTTCCGGTTCGGAGTTTACAATTCCAACGGGACGCAAACAACGAGCGACAACAACACGACGGTGCGGACCGACGACTTCGGCTATTATTGCAGCACCAATCCAGGACTGGTCAGCAGCACCGGCTCGACGATCTGGAAGGAAGCAGCTGGCGACGAAATCATGGAAGGCACCGCTCGCACCTCGCTGGGTACCGGGGCTTCCATCAACATGGGCACAACGCCCCACAGCATCCAGTTCATCCTCACGCGCAGCGGCACGAGCCTG
>Ga0206926_1148_pt1 | contig 14156 bp, 15 predicted proteins | sample Alteio_BWOrgHeat_59_FD_152955 | JGI IMG/M metagenome (GOLD analysis project Ga0206926, IMG submission 152955) | Enriched cells from forest soil in Barre Woods Harvard Forest LTER site, Petersham, Massachusetts, United States -... | ecosystem: Environmental > Terrestrial > Soil > Temperate forest >... | reverse complement strand
GCCAAACCTCATACGAACGAGGAGCAAATGGTGCTGCTGCAGACGCATATGCACCTCAAAAAGCTGGAAAAGGAGCTTTTACAGCATTTAGGTACCGTGATCTTTAAGTAAGGTCTTATACCAGTCCCAGCATTACCCGGTGGGCCTGCAGGAGATGTCTTTCATTGTGTGCAACGATGTAACGCAGGTTGTCGCCCAGTCGCAGGTGTAATAGCCGGCTGAATGAAAAGGGGATCTTGATGGCATTCAGATCTTTTGTAGTCGCATGGCGGAGGATGTCATCGATGGCATCGCATTGATGCAGGAAACTATGGAGCTCATCCACTCCGTTCAATCCCTCCTTTACTGCATGGGAATTGCGGGGAGCCTTTAGTTTAAAAACGCTGCCATCCGCCCTGGGCATGATCTTTCTGTAGAGCCATTCGCCCAGCCAGCTGCTTGAAAAATGTTCTGCTTTTACATCGGGGGCTTTTGTGATACGGGGAAGGATGACACGGACATACCTGTCATGCGTAATATTCAGGTGTCCGAATATTTCCGCAATAGACCATTTGCCTTCACCGGGGCTGGAGATCAGCTGCTGATCTGTCAACCGGAGAAAGGGTTGGGTACCGGCCTTGATAAGCGTTATTCTGTCCAATAATTCCGTTATCAGACCCTGCCTGCTAAAAACTGCCATGAGAAGAAATACTTAAGAGCATATCGTTACTACAAATAAATTAGGGGTTTCCAGGTGGTAAGAAAATTCTCAGGATCATACGGCCGGGCTGATGTATACGAGGTAATTGTATACGCTTATATTGTGCTGTGAGAACTTATCAAAGATACAGGAAGGTGATCCGGATGTGAAAAATAAGATAAAAATACCCAGAAACCACTAGTAAAAAATACGATGGCCGTATACATTCAGCCGTTAATGGGGGCCGTTAGTAACAGTAAAGGACTTTTGATGGCGGACTATTTGCCGCTGCGGCTCTTTTTGGATGTGATCAGCCGGGGTGCATAAACGTCTACTTCTTCCAGGACGGCTTCCCGTTCTTCTATCCTTTGGAACCGGATAGCCATCCACACATGGTCCAGGGCCACCTGGTGGGCTGTTTCGTATCCTTCTCCCCTGATACAATCCCAACTGCAGTCCCTGTTAAGCGTAGTGGCTATTTTGGAGCCCAGCTTTGGATAAGCTACCCAGAATTTACCATCTTCCTGCAAGGCGGGCAGCACTTCGCAGACGATCCCCTTCAACTGGGTCTCATTCACTGCGAATACCAGTGCAAAATCAATTTTTTTGATTCTGAGAAGGGGGGTGAGGTTCTTGGCAAATGCCAGTTTGGCAAACTGTTTTTCAATAGAGGACGGCAGACCCTGGATCAGTAGGTTCTTTTCGTCCTTTAGTTGCAATTTTTCCAGTAAATTTTGGGACATCTCCTGAATTTTTAAACCGCAAAAATATTACAGCAAAGCTGCAAATGTAGTTAAAAAAAATTAATCTCTCTCTCTGTTTGCTATCTGTCTGCGATGACGGCGACGGTCACGGTATTTAAGGATGGGTACTTTGTTCTCATTACCCTTTAACAGGCGGGTAATGTTTTTTTGATGGGTGAGTACGACCATGAGGGCTACGGCAATGGCGAATCCTCTGTAAAGGGTTTCTTTTGCATCGAAAATATAGAGGATGAACACCGCAAAGGCCACGCTGGCCAATATGGAGCTGAGGGATACAAAACGGGTCAGATAAAGGACCAGCAGGAAAACGGCCACGCAGCATACGGCCGCCAGGGGCTGAATAGCGATGATCATACCAAAAAGGGTAGCTACCCCCTTCCCTCCCCTGAAATCCGCCCAGATGGGGAAGATATGGCCTACAACGGCTGCCAGGCCCAGGCCTACCATAAAGTTAGTGCGTTCCGTCTCGTCATGGAGGTAATAGGGTACAAGGATATAAAGCCCCGTGGCTACAACGCCCTTGATGACGTCTATTGCCATGACAAAAGTCCCCCATTTGGAGCCAAGGACTCTAAATGTATTGGTAGCGCCGGCGTTACCACTGCCATATTCACGGATATCGATCCCAAAAAATGATCTACTAACCCAAATAGCAGTCGGTACAGAGCCGATCAGGTAAGCCATTACAATAAGTAAAACTTCCTTCATCAGACGGTTGAGTTAAAGTTGGATAACAAATATAACAAAAAAATGACTCCAAAACTTCAGGATACCAGCGAGTTATTTGCTTTCACGGGTAATTTTCAGACAGATCCAGCCGTTTTTCGTCAACCGCCCGGATATTGGAAGTTCATTCTTAAGCGCCTCTTTTTCAATGACTTGAAAGTCATCTTCGAGGAGACCGCTCAATAGTATAACGCCGTCCTTATTCAATTGTTGCCCCATCCTGGACAGTTCCTTTAAAATGATGTGTCTGTTGATGTTAGCCAGTATGACATCAAATTGTCCGTTTGCAGGCAGGCTGTCCATTTTTTCCACCCGGATAGACCTGGCGGCGTTTTCCGTTATGTTCTCGGTTGTGTTCCGGATACTCCATTCATCGTTATCGATGGCCAGGATAGCTGCAGCTCCCAATCTTTCTGCAAGAATGGCAAGCACCCCTGTGCCTGTCCCGAAGTCCAGCACGCGTTTCCCTTTCAGATCAAGGGAATCCATCGCCTGGATCATCATATAGGTGGTGGCGTGGTGGCCGGTGCCAAAGCTCATTTTTGGGGTTATTACCAATTGGTGCGATACATTCCGGATGGGTTCATGAAAAGAAGCGCGGATCGCGCAAAATGTTCCTACGATCACGGGCTGGAAATTCTTTTCCCATTCTTCATTCCAGTTCTTATCGGGCAGTTCAAGACTGGACCAGGAGCATGCATGGGGAGAGAGGAGTTCCTCCAGGTCCGGGGCGTTGAATTGATCTTTATTTACAAAAGCATACAGGTTACTGCCTTCCTGTTGGAATCCGTCGTACCCGATGTCTTCCAGACGGGCGATAAGTATTTCCTGGGTGAGTGTATCGGTGTGGGGGATGGTGATCTGCAGAAACATGGATATTGAAAAATAAAGGTCTGTAGCAATGCTACAGACCTTTTTATCTTTTACGATGAATTATTGCTGATTTTCCTGGGCAGGCTGCGGGCCGCGGGGAGCGGGTCCGCCGGCCGTTTCCGGCTTTGCGATAAGCACTTTCCGGCTAAGCTTGAACTTACCGGTCTTCTGATCGAGACCGATGAGCTTTACTTTTACGGTGTCGCCTTCTTTCAGGACGCCGTCCAGGGTCTCGAGCCGCTTATGACTTACTTCGCTGATATGCAGCAAACCTTGTTTGCCGGGCAGGAATTCAACGAATGCGCCATAAGGCATGACCGACTTCACTTTGGCTTCGTAAACGGAGCCAACTTCCGGCTGGGCGACAATGCCCTTGATCCAGGCGACGGCCTTATCGAGACCTTCTTTGGCAGGGCTGAAGACACTGACCTCGCCGAAGTTGCCTACTTCTTCCAGGTTGATGGTAGTGCCTGTTTCTCTTTGTATTTCCTGGATGATCTTTCCTTGTGGTCCGATGACAGCCCCGATAAATTCCTTGTCGATGAAGAGTTTCACCATTCTCGGTGCATGCGGTTTAACGTCCGCACGGGCGGCCGGCATACATTCGTACATGGCGTCGAGGATGTGTAAGCGTCCTTTACGGGCCTGTTCGAGGGCTGCGCGCATTGTATCCATGCTGAGGCCGTCCACCTTGATGTCCATCTGCACACCGCAGATGCCTTCACGGGTACCGGTGACCTTGAAGTCCATATCGCCCAGGTGATCTTCATCACCGAGGATATCTGTAAGGATAGCATATTTACTATCGGCGGAGCGGGTGATCAGGCCCATGGCCACGCCGCTGACATGTTTAGGGAAAGGAACGCCGGCGTCCATCAGGGCGAGGCTGCCTGCGCAGACCGTGGCCATGGAGGAGGAGCCATTGGATTCCAGGATATCGCTGACTACTCTTACCGTGTAGGGGTAGTCGCTGCCCGGCATCATCTGTTTCAGGGAGCGCATGGCCAGGTTACCATGTCCCACTTCACGACGGCTCTGGCCGCGCATCATTTTCACTTCGCCGGTGCTGAACGGGGGAAAGTTATAATGTAAGAAGAACTTTGAATCTACGGATTTGGCGGCGCTTTCCACCAGCAGCTCATCCAGGGGGGTGCCCAGGGTGACGGTGGTGAGGGATTGTGTCTCTCCACGGGTGAAGAGGGCGGATCCGTGAGGTGTAGGCAGGGGATCAATTTCCATTGCCAGGGGGCGGACCTGGTCAAGGGAACGTCCGTCCAGCCGGATACGATCATCGAGGATCATATTGCGCACCACGTCCCATTGAAGGTCAGCATAATATTTTTTAGCCAGTTTCTTATCTGCATCGGTAACTTCTTCGCCCAGGCTGGCGATCAACTCATCCTTCAGCAGGCTGTAGGCGTCGCTGCGTTCATGTTTGCTGCTGCCGGCGCGGGAGATCTGGTAAATGCGGTCTTTGGAGAAGGAGGTCACTTTCTGGAGCAATTCTTCATTCTGCTCAGGCTTTTTATAATCTCTTTTGGCGGTGACACCGGCTTTTGTCCGGAGCTCTTCCTGGGCCTTTATCTGGATACGGATGGCGTCATGCGCCAGTTCCAGGGCCTTTACGAGATCTTCTTCGCTGCACTCGCTGGATTCGCCTTCCACCATCATCAGGTTCTTATCGGTGGCGGCGATGAGGAATTCCATATCGGCTTTTTCCAGCTCAGTACGGCTGGGATTGACCACTAATTTACCGTCTACACGACCGATGCGTACTTCGCTGATGATCTCTTTGATGGGAATGTCGGAAACGGCCAGGGCTGCCGAGGCTGCCAGGCAGGCCAGGGCATCAGGCATTACTTCAAAATCGCTGGATACGAGGCTGATAAGCACCTGTACATCACAGAAGTAATCTTCCGGGAAGAGGGGGCGAAGGGCCCTGTCCACGAGGCGGCTGGTCAGGATCTCATAATCATTGAGCCTGGCCTCCCGTTTAAAAAAAGAACCGGGGATACGCCCGGCCGAAGCAAATTTTTCCTGGTAGTCAACGGAGAGGGGGAAGAAATCCTGTCCTTCCTTTGGGTCTTTATTAGCAACAACGGTTGCAAGAATAATACAATTTCCTTGTCTTACGGTGACAGCGCCATCGGCCTGGCGGGCAAGCTTACCCGTCTCGATGGTGACCATCCGGCCTCCACCAATATCAAATGTCACACTAATGGGTTGTGAAAGCATATAGCTGTTCGTCTTTAATCAAATCACGGCTTACGTAAGGCGGGAACGAATGCTGAAGCCGTAATTCTATGTTAAAAAATGAGTGTAAAATCAATAAATCCTTCGCGTATAAAAAAACGATTCCCAACCGTGTTGTCAGTTGGGAATAGAGGTAATATACATAGAGAGGTTTATTTTCTAAGTCCGAGTTTTTCGATCAGTTGACGGTAACCCTGGAGGTTTTGTTTGCTCAGGTAGGTCAGCAAACGTTTTCTTTTACCCACTAATTGCATGAGACCGCGGTGGGTGGAAAAATCCTTTTTATTGGCTTGCAAGTGCTCAGAAATACGGTTAATCCGTTCTGTCAACAACGCAATCTGTCCCTCGATGGAACCGGTATTGGCGGCTTTACCACCAAAATCTGCAAAGAAACCTGCTTTCTTTTCTTTTGTCAAATAAGGCATCTCAAAATTTTTAAAAAACATCCAAATTAAATATTCTTCCAAAACTGAGCTTCGCCCAGTTCGAAGACGTTAGATGGTTCCTGATAAAGCATTATATTCATGAAATGCTTTGCCAGAATTCCATTTAGCGGGCGAAATTACTACAAAATTCCGGAATACTAAAAATAAAGCTCAAAATTAGGATAAATTAATGATTATCTTATCTAAAATAGCTATTTTTAGCCGTTTTTCAGGGCTGTAATGCCCCTATTCTCCCCATGAAGAAAAAGATCTTTTGCACTGTCACCAATGACCTGAGCTATGACCAGCGTATGGCCAGGATCTGCACCTCCCTTGCTGCGGCCGGGTATGAAGTAGTGCTGGTTGGCAGGCGGCAGCGGGGCGCTATACCCCTGGAACAGCGGGCTTATGGTCAGAAAAGGCTACGGCTGCTGACAGAAAGGGGGAAGTTATTTTATTTTGAGTATAATGTACGGCTGTTTTTCTACCTGCTTTTTCGCCGGATGGACTGTCTGTGCGCCATAGACCTGGATACGATCCTTCCCTGTTATTTGTTGTCCCGGTTAAAGAAGGTGCCCCGGGTATATGATGCCCATGAATTATTCTGTGAAATGAAGGAGGTGGTTTCCCGGCCGGTCGTTCACCGTGTCTGGAAATGGGTGGAAAAGCGCAGCTTGCCTGCATTTACGGAGGGTTATACGGTAAATGGTCTTATTGCCGCTGAGTTTGAAAAAATGTATGGTGTACGATATGAGGTGATCCGCAATGTACCTGTGTTGCAGGAGGAAGCTCCTGTATATAAAGAGGTCCCGGAAGCGGAAAGATTCATTCTTTACCAGGGCGCTGTTAATGAAGGCCGGTGTTTTGAGTCCCTGATCCCGGCCATGCGGGCTGTGGATTTGCGGCTGGTCATCTGTGGAGAAGGTAATTTTATGCAGCAGGCCCGGGACCTTGTTCATCAGTATGGTCTGGAAGGGAAGGTGGTCTTTAAGGGCAGGGTCCGTCCGGAAGCGCTCCGGTCACTGACGAAGGCTGCCTGGTGTGGCATCACTTTATTTGATGACAGGGGGCTTAGCAATTATTATTCCCTGGCCAATCGTTTCTTTGACTACATGCATGCCGGCATCCCACAGCTGGCCATGGACTATCCGGCTTACAAAGAAATAAACAATCTGTATCCTATTGCTGTTCTAGTTAGCGAGCCGGGCATTGACCAGGTGGCGGCGGCGCTGAACAGTCTTTTGGAGGATAAGGCGTTATATAAAACATTACAAGGCAATTGCCAGGAGGCGAAAAAACATTTTTCCTGGCAGGAAGAAGAGAAAAAACTGATCCGGCTGTATCAAAAAATTCTTAATTGACCCGTGGATAAACATCTGCATATAGTATGTATGGACGTTCCTTACCCCGTTGATTACGGCGGTGTATTTGACCTGTATCACAAGCTGAAGCCCCTGCATGAGGCGGGTATAAGGATCCACCTGCATTGTTTTGAATATGGCAGGGGGCAGCAGGCTGAGCTGAACACCTGGTGCGAGGAGGTGAAATATTATGCCCGTCACGAAGGGCATAAAGGGTTCTCGCATAAACTTCCCTATATCGTCTGTTCAAGATCCAGCCCGCAGCTGCTGGATACTTTGCTGCAGGATGACCATCCTATCCTGCTGGAGGGCATTCATTGCACCTATCTGCTGAACGACGAACGTTTTAGTAACAGGAAGGTCATTTTGCGGCTGCACAATGTGGAATACCAGTATTATAAGCAATTATATCACTGTGAACGGTCGCTGCTGAAAAAAATGTATTATCTGCATGAAAGTAATATGCTGCGGCAATATGAAAAGCGGATAGCGGACAAAGCGGTGGTCGTCGCGGTATCGGAAAAGGATGGCGAGCTATACCGTCAGGAGTTTGGGGCCGGGCAGGTGTATACGCTGCCTGTTTTTCTCCCTTTCAGGGAGGTGCGCAGCAAGGCAGGGACGGGTTGTTTTTGTCTCTATCACGGGAACCTCTCTGTGGCGGAGAACGAGCAGGCTGTAGCCTGGTTGCTGAAGCAGGTGTTCAGCTGCCTGGAAGTGCCCCTGATCATTACGGGTAAGGACCCTTCTGAGCGGCTTAGCCGTCTTATCCAGCAATATCCCCATGCCTGTCTGATCTCTAATCCTTCGGAGGAAGAGATACAGGACCTTATTTCCAAGGCGCAGATCAACATCCTGCCTTCTTTTAATTGTACGGGCATCAAGCTGAAGCTGTTGAATGCTTTATTTAATGGCAGGTTTTGTCTGGTGAATGAAGAGGCTGTCGGGGGCACGGGTCTGGCGGGAGCCTGTTATGTGGCGAATACCCCGGAGGAAATGCAGGAAACAGTATCCCGGTTATACACGCGTCCGTTCCCTGCGGATGAAGTCGCCGCCAGGGAGGCGTTACTGGCAGGCCGTTACAATAATAAGGAGAATGCCAGGAAGCTGATGGAATGGATCTGGTAGCTGTTTACTCCATGGAGATGCTGGCGTTGTCAATGACTTCTCCCCTTTCCGTCTTTACCATACGTGCCGGGAATTTGTTGATGACCCTGTAGTCATGTGTAGCCATAATAATGGAGGTACCATAGTCCCTGGAGATCTGGAACAGCAGCTGCATGATCTCGTCACGGGTTTCCGGGTCCAGGTTACCTGTAGGTTCGTCAGCCAGAATGAGCTTGGGAGAGTTGAGAAGGGCCCTGGCGATGTCCACACGCTGCTGTTCGCCGCCGCTCATTTCAAAGGGCATTTTAAACCCTTTGGACTTTAGCCCGACCTTATCCAGCACATCGGCAATTTTCTCGTTCATCAACCGGATGTCCTTCCAGCCTGTGGCCTGTAATACAAATTTGAGGTTATCGTTTACATTTCTGTCGGTCAGCAGTTGAAAATCCTGAAATACCACCCCCAGCGACCTGCGGAGGTAGGGAACTTTTTTCCAATCCATTTCGCGCAGATTAAAACCGGCTACCTGTCCTTCACCTTGTTTGAGGGGAAGGTCTCCGTACAGGGTCTTCAACAGGCTGGATTTACCGGCTCCTGTTTTCCCTACGAGATATACGAATTCACCTTTCTGAACGGTTATGTTTACGTCCTGTAAAATGAGATTTTCGCCCTGAAATATGCTAGCCTGTTTTAATTCGACGATAATTTCGGCCATAGAAAAGGATTATGTACTGTAGTCCGTTATGCTTAAGTCCGCTTTATGGGCAAAAATAAGGAAAAATAATCACCCCCCGGTATCTGCCTTTAGCATGAGCCGTAAGGTGGAATCATTGGCAAAATAGCTCATCATCCAGTTAAAGAAGATAAAAAGTTTATTTTTCACGCTGAGGATCAGCATCAGGTGGATGAACATCCAGGTCAGCCAGGCGAAAAGCCCCTGGAAGCTGAAACCGGGAAGGTCTACCACGGCTTTTCGTTTACCAACGGTGGCCATAGTGCCCTTATTGACATATTCAAATTCCTTACGGGGCTTCCCTTTCAGCTCCTGTTTGAAGTTATGGGCCAGATTGGAAGCCTGGGAGATAGCGACATTTGCCAGCTGGGGGTGACCGTTAGGGTATTTGGGGGTAGGCATATAAGCGATATCGCCCAGGGCATAAACACCTTCCAGTCCTTCTACTTCCCCGAAGCGATTTGTTTTTAGTCTGTTCCCCCGGACCATTGCAGCGGCCGGGATGCCTTCCAGGATATTCCCTGTCACACCCGCCGCCCATATAAGGTTTTTGGCGAGAATGGTCTCTCCCCCTTTCAGTGTTATGGTATTGCCGTCATAGTCTTCCACTACGGTGTTGGTCCTTACGATAACGCCCAGCTCTTCGAGGTATTGATGGGATTTTTTCTTTGAAGCGTCGCTCATGGCATTCAGGGTATTGGGAGAGCCTTCGAGCAGATAAATGGTAAAACGGGAGAAATCCACTTGCGGGTAATCTTTTGGCAGGATATTTTTTTTCATTTCCGCCATGGCTCCTGCCAGTTCCACACCCGTAGGTCCGCCTCCTACGATGACGAAGTTCAGCAGGGATTGTTTTTCATCCGGGCCGGCAACGATGGTGTCCTCAAAGGTCTTCAGGATCTTATTGCGGAGGGCCATCGCCTGGGGCACGGACTTCATGGGAAATGAATGGGACTGGATACGGGTATTTCCGAAATAGTTGGTGGTACATCCAAAAGCGATGACCAGCCGGTCATAGGACAGGTCCTCCTCCGATGTATAGACCATTTTAGCCGTCGTATCTATTTTACTCACTTCGGCTACACGGATATTGACATTCCTGGAATGCTGAAAAACTTTCCGGAGGGGAAAGGAGATGCTGGAGGGTTCCAGCCGGGCTGTCGCCACCTGGTACATCAGGGGCTGGAACTGGTGGTAATTATGTTTATCGATGAGATAGACCTCGTAATCGGTGTTGTTGAGACTTCTTGCCAAACGCAGACCGGCAAAACCGGCGCCGATGATAATGATCCTTTGCTTTTTATGATTCTCTGCAGCCATGATAATAGGTTTAATTTTCAGGTATCCATGCTATAAAGTTACGGTTTGATAAAAGATCCGGTGTAATATTATTATGAACAGACATCGAAAACAAGCAGGTATACAATTCCCGGGCCAGGGCGATGGGCAGGAACGGGCGCATTTATGTATCCAGCAGGCGGGTATCGGCGTAGATGTCAGCCAGGGAAAATGACAGCGCTACAGTAGCGATCTGCAGGATGTCGCCGGGCTTATCATATTCCTGCAGCTGCCACTGTCCCTGGTCGTCGATACGCCAGGCGGCCACATACATTTTTTTCGTGTCTACCATTATATATTCTTTCAATTCGGGAATAGCCTTGTATAACCCGAATTTCACCCCCCTATCATAATTACGGGTGGAAGGGGAAAGGATCTCGATCAGGGCGGCAGGGCCAATGGCATTGTCATCATCCATGAACTTTATTTCACCGCAAAAGATGGAAATATCAGGATAGGTGAAAAAGGTCTTCTCCGGGATATATATTCGCATGTCGCTGCCCAAAGGTCGGCAGGTTTTACCTTTTGTACGATAAGCCAGGTCACCGTATAGGTTCATGAATATTATATTATGCCGGTTAGCCGCACCGGACATAGCAAAGATCTCTCCCTGGTAATATTCGTGCTTCCAGCTGCCGGCACGTTCCATTTCCAGGTACTCTTCGATGGTGAATTTGCTTTTTCCATAGGCGACTATGGGCTCTCTTACCTCATCAGTGTCATTATTGTCGTTGTTGTAATCCATTTTGTAAAGATATTTTTAAATTATTTTCTGACTGGAAGAAGTTATCCACGCTTACGTGTAGGTGTTATCTTTTATAAATATAAAAATAATTTTTTTAAATAGTTATAGGAATTTAATTTCATCACGTAAACACATCCACGCATATATACCCTATAGTGTGGATGGAATATTAAAATGCAAACCTTATTCAAATGCAGGAAGTCATTGCCTTTCTCAACAGCCAGGCCCCTATTCCGGAAAAACTATCATTACGTCTTTGTCTGAATCTTCTCAAATCTCACACAACCAGTAAGGGCAAACACCTAATCAAGCCAAACGAAGCCGGTAACCGGGTTTATTTTATTACAAAGGGCATGTATATCGTATATAAACAATCAGATGAAGGAAAATTACAAATAGACTGGATCCTTTTTCCTGGAGATGTCATGTATGCTACAGAAAGCTTTTTGTCTAACATGAATGCCGGAGAGGGGATATTGGCATTGCAAAATTCAGAGGCATATTCGATCACCCGGGCTGAACTTGATGAACTGGAAAAAGAATATCCGACGCTGCTGGCCATCCGGGTAAAACTAGAGTGTGACTATAAGCTTCGGGCTATAGAAGACAATAAAATGAGAGAAATGACTTTAGCATCGGCCAGATATGCAGCCTTTTTAAAAAAATATGCTCAGGCGGTCAAATATCTCTCCAACAAACAGATCGCGGCATTTCTGCGCATAGACGCCAGTTCAATAACAAAGATTGAAAAGGGAAAATCAAAGAAACAAACAGCTTTCCGCATAAATATTGAAGATTGAATTTTTTTTCGTTTAAAAATTGAATTTTCTATTTTTCATTTTATTCTCGCTTGAATTCGCCACTGCTTCACTTAGATCACTAACCGATATTTGTTTCATAAGAAGGCAGTAGTCCCTTCCGGCGAAACAAACGTGGCAAATCATATTGCTCCATTCATCCGGATAAGCAGGCTGTCAGGACCAGCTGTGCAGGGGTGGATGGGGCATTTTTTTGCTGCTATTTTTTAACGATTAAAATTATCAACATGCAAAAAGGATTTCCCCTGCTGACAGCAAGTCTTCTCTTTAGCGTGATCACGGAGACACATGCGCAACCTGTGGGTATGGGTCTTCATTCCTGGCCAAAAGAGAAGGAATCAGGCATTAGCGTTGACCTTATGAGAAATTGCTGCGAGAAAGTGGAAAAAGACAAACGAAGGATCTTTTATCTGAACACGCGGGTATTCCGCATGAGCATGCAGATCAAGGGCATTTATGTACGGGACGGTATGATGTTCTTCCGGCTGAAGCTGGCCAATCACTCACATCTTGACTATGATGTCGACAGCATCCGTTTTTTTATCACGGATATGCGGCAGTCAAAAAAAGGGCTGACCCGGCTTAATATGTTGTCTCCCTTATACAACTACAGGGATACGCGTACGATAGCGGGAAAGAGCAAGCAGGATAATGTTATTGTTCTTCCCCGCTTTACACTGCCGCTGGGTAAAATTCTCCTGATCGAGGCCTCGGAAAAGAATGGCGGCCGCCGGCTGCAATTAAGGGCGGACAATTTCACGCTGTTAAGATCCAGGCTGATTTGAACGAAGGTGCCGGCAATATAAGGGCGGGCATTATTTATTTATCTATTAAACATTTGGTCATGAACCAGGAAAATCTCAATTTTTTAAAGGACGCTCTTAAATACCTGGGATTTGGCGAACACGTCGGTCTGCAGGACGAGCTGGAAAAAATGATCCTTACTGTGCCGAAGGCTTTTACGCTCTCTACAGAGGTATATTTCGAAGAGTCCTGTAAACTGGAGGGGCTTCTTTTCTTCCGGAAATCGGATCAGCTGGACATGTATTTCTTTAACAAGTATGAGGCCTCGCTGCGGTACCCCGACAATCCGGAAAGGGACAGGAAACAGACCTTTTATATCAATAAGGGATCGGGGGTCTCTTTCAAGGAAGCCTTCAATCTCTTACAAGGCAGGTCTGTAAACAAAGATCTGCTCAATATGGAAGGGGAGAAATACAACGCCTGGCTGCAATTGAACTTTGAGGAAAGGGACGCTTATAGTAATTATAAGATGCGGCAATTCCGGGCACAGTATGGATATGACCTGGAAACAACACTGGAGCGCTACCCTATCCGGGAATTACAGAATACAGAGTTAAGGGCGGCGCTTTTACGATCACTCAAAAAAGGAAATATGCACCCGGTGAGCTTTATGAAATCCAGCAAATCGGAGATAATGTTCATCGAGGCATCTCCTCAATATAAAACGATCAACATTTACCCGATCTCATCGCCCATGATCCCAAAAACATTTTTCCGGAAGGAGCTTAATCCGGTGAAGGGCTTTCCCTCCAGTCCTCCCCAACCCCCGGAACCGCCTATCTGGGATGATGTCAAAGAAGAAAAAGAGGATGCAAAAGAGGAAGAGCACAAACCGATGCGGCGAAGGTCACCGGTTAAAAAAATGGATCGTCCACAAGAAGACAATGGGCTGCTATTTGGTACAACAGGGGCAGCTTCACTTTAAGAGAGTAATGGAAGGATGGTATAAGAGAACTTCATAGGGTTTAGAGGTTTTGATGAAGCCGCTCCTGTTCTCAGGAGCGGCTATATTTTAAAAGGACGGTGATCAGCTACGACAGGACCGTGATCAATCCTTTGATAATGGCCGCCAGCTTCACCCCTTCAAAGACCCTGGACTCTGTGCTGCCATGCTGCAATACCGACTTCTCATGTGAGCTCACGCACATTTCACATCCGTTGACGGATGAAATGACCAGACTGACCAGCTCAAAGAACTCTTTGCCCAATACAGGATTTGCCATGATGCTCATCTTGATGCCGGCAGGCTGGTTGTTATAAAAATCCTTTTGTATAAAATGACGAAACCGATAGAATATATTATTCGTGCTCATCAGTGCCGTACAGGCAATGATCTCAGCAATCTCGGCATCCGACGCCCCCGCCTCTTTTGCCAGCCCGGAGAAAGACTCCTGTAAAATCGTATACCGTTCATTCACGGCGACAGCCAGCGCCAGCAACAGGGACTCCTTCCGGTTCAGATATTGACTGTTGTTTAACACATTACCGACATTGATCTTCAGATCCTTTATAAACCTCGCCTCCACTGAGACC
>Ga0206926_1147_pt1 | contig 14216 bp, 8 predicted proteins | sample Alteio_BWOrgHeat_59_FD_152955 | JGI IMG/M metagenome (GOLD analysis project Ga0206926, IMG submission 152955) | Enriched cells from forest soil in Barre Woods Harvard Forest LTER site, Petersham, Massachusetts, United States -... | ecosystem: Environmental > Terrestrial > Soil > Temperate forest > O... | reverse complement strand
GGGAAAAAGTCATGTCATCATTCACTCCTTTATGGTACATCACCAGGGGATGAGTCTGTTGTCGATGGCTTACCTGTTGCTGGACAAGCCTATGCAACGGCGATTCCTTTCCGACCTCCGATTTCTGGCGACAGACCTGCTGCTCCGCGAGCGCAAGCCAAGGGCGACCCTTTTATATTCGCCAACGACCGATCTGGCCGAGCCCCGTGCCATTGCGGAAGATATGCCGGTACGCCGGATCCTTACCGCCAATACTCCCGTCCCCGAGATCCAGCTGCTGGGTAATGGTCGCTACCAGGTGATGATCACCAATTCGGGCGGCGGCTACAGCCGGTGGAAAGATATTGCCGTCACTCGCTGGCGGGAGGATGTCACCACCGACGACCGGGGCATATTTTGTTATATAAAGGACGTCGCAAGCGGTGCTTTCTGGTCGAATACCTGGCAGCCGGCCGGGCCCGCCGACAAAGCATATGAAGTCCTCTTCTCTCAGGGGCATGTTGAATTCCGGCGGCAGGATCATGGCATATATACCAAGACGGAAATAGTCATCTCGCCGGAAGATGACACGGAAATGAGGAAGGTGAGCCTCACCAACAAGACCTCATCGGTAAAAATATTTGAGATCACCAGGTCATCTTTCAGTCCGCGTTTTAATCCCAGCCCCGGCACCCCAAAGGCCCGGTACTGGTAGTTCAGACTGGCATCCACCATATTGTAGGCCGATTCCGAAATGCCCCAGGGAACCCGTTGCTGCCCTGCATATTCTATCTGTCTTTTGACAGCCGCCCTCATGGTCTGGGACAACAAAGTATTTTCGTAATCGGGCATCACCAGCTGCGGCATCAGGTATTCGAACATCGATCCACTCCATGACAGCAGGATCGGATCCCCCCCCGCACGTACAAGAAGACGCCCCGGAGAGAACCAGCTTTCCTGCGTCAGCTTACCCTGGGCAATAGCGGTAAAAATACCCAACCGCATTTCGGAGGCCAGCAGATCATAATAGCTGTTGTCTTTGCGTTGTTCATCTACGTTATAGCCAATGCTTAGTAATCCCGTCGCAGGGGCCAGCAGGAAATCCCAGGCTGCATCGCTCAGCAATTCGCATTGCGCGGCCAGTTGTTGCGACAAGAGTATCCGCTCGCCGGCGATACGTCCGCCTGCCGTTAACAACACACGCATCGACGCCAGCCAGGCCTGCTCTTCCGGGCTGTTCGCCTGCCACTCGTACGCATCGATCACCGGTAATAAGTTGTCAGACAGATCATGCAGTTCCTGCAGGGAAGCAGGATGATCAACTGCCATAAGATGACTGAATCGAGAAGGCACCGGTAACAATCCGAACCAGGGACAGAGCTGCGCTACATCATCCCGGCTTTGCTTTATCTGCATCAACAGCTTCTTCGCCCATTTGACTACTTCTATTCCGCCGGAGGCTGTCCATGACAGTAACTTCTCTACTTCTAAAGCCATCTTGTCCAGCTGCATTATCGCGAGGCTGATGGACGAAGTACCTCCCGCCAGTTGCTTAAAGGCCGTCAACGCTGCCAGCATGGGCCGCAGTTTTCCTTCCGCTTCGACCGGAGAGTCATCGGTCAGGTCTGAAAGAATGCCTGCCGTCGTATAAAGACCCTCGAACAGGTTTCGGTTGATGACAGGTTGTTGCGGCAACGCCAAAAGCCCCTGCCGCAGCGTGAGGAGATGCCCGGACAAGTTGCCGCTGTCCACCGCGGACACATAACGGGGCTGGAGAGGCTGCATTGACCTGGTATCGTACCAATTATAAAAATGCCCTTCATACCGTTGTAACTGGGACATCGATCCGAGGGTGCGGCTGCAAGAGTTCAATAACTCGCCACCACTGATATAGCCGAAGTCCCATGCAGCCAGTGCAGAAAGGAGGGACAATCCCATATTGGTGGGCGAGGTTCGATGGGCCACCACGGCGACAGGCTGCTCCTGGTAGTTGTCGGGCGGCAGCCAATTATCCTCTGCCGTTACCAACTGCTCGAAATAAAACCAGGTCCTCCGGGCAGCATGGTGGAGAAATCGCTCCTGAGCGGCAGGTAGCGTGACCGTTCGTTCTTTTATAGGCAGACCCACCCACCAGATGATGACAGGCGCCAGTAGCCAGCCCACAAGGAAAGGTGCGGCGAAATACAAGACCTGGCTATGCGTATAGATGAGCGCTCCGGCTATGGCAAGCGACAACAAAGGGCTTATCCACATGGAACGATAGACCGACTGAACTTCATTGCGGGTATTGCGGGACACGGCGGCGGAAGACGCCCATTCGAGCAACTTTTTTCGGCTGATGATCATTCTCCAGTTGGTGCGGAGAATGGCATCCGTGTATATGAGCGCTTCATATGGCAGGACCATCAACTCAAATGCAAACCGGACCAGCGCATCCCGGATAGCGACCCCCGTCTCTTCCAGGTGCGACAGGAAAGCAAGATGGAGCGGTTTATGTAGTAATTGCCAGACTGCCGACACCAGTCCCGGCAACAGTAAAAAGGCAGAGACTGCCACCGTCCAAAACCAGGGAAAAGGGAACAAGAACCATCCGCTCAACAACAGCAATAATAATGACAGCGGCAACAAGCTCCTGCGAAGATTATCGAAGATCTTCCACCTGGACAGTGCAGAGAGCCTGTTCTTTGTTAAATGGCCCTTGCCATTGGTGACAAAAGGCAGCATCCAGGCGCCTGCCTGCCAGTCTCCTCTTATCCACCGGTGACGCCTTTTGACATCCGCCTGGTATAAGGCGGGACTTTCTTCGTAAAGATTTACATCGCTTAGCAGGCCGGAACGGGCATAACAGCCCTCGAGCAGATCGTGGCTCAGGATCCGGTTTTCCTGTAAGACAGGCAGGACAGCGCGTTCGAACATGTCTACATCATAGATGCCCTTGCCAATAAAAGACCCCTCACCAAAGAGATCCTGGTAGACGTCCGAAGAGGCCCGGGTATAGGGATCGATGCCGGTAGGGTCCGTCTGAAGACGCAGGTACAAGGTGGTTTCCATTTCCGGCATCGCCTGGGCCACCCTGGGCTGGAGGATGCCATACCCCTGGGTCACCCTTCCCTTCTGCGGGTCGTACCAGGCCTTGTTCAATGGGTGCGCCATCGTTTCTATCATTCGTCTGGCCGCTTCCCTCGGCAGCAAAGTATCCGTATCCAGGGTGATCACATATTTCACGCCGGATAATACCGGGTAATTGCCGGCTATCAGGGAAAAGGCGTCGCCACCCCGGCCCTGCAAAAACGCGTTCAGTGCAGCCAGTTTCCCTCTCTTCCGTTCATATCCCATCCACTTTTTCTCATATCCGTTCCAGGTCCTGGGCCGGTGAAACAGGAAAAAAAGATCCTGCTCTCCTGGCATATATCTTTGATTCAACGCCTGGATCCCCGACCGGGCCCTTTCCAGCCAATCTCCATCCTGTGGCTGGACTTCCTCGCTGGCATCCGGGAAGTCCGTCAAAAGGCCGAAATGAAGATTGACCTCCCGGTTAGCCAGAAAGCGTAGCTCCAACCCTTCCAGCAATGCGTCTATCTCCGCCTCGCCGGTAAGTAGGGTAGGGACGACAATAAGCGTCCGGGATGTTGCCGGTATTCCCAGCGAAAAGTCCATCCGGGGCAGGAGCACAGGCTTCACCAGCAGGGTCGAAAGCCAGTTGACAAGCGCAATGACCAGTTGCGCCGACCCGGCGAGGGACAATAACCCGGCCCACCATAACAAGGCGCCACTCTGCCCTCCATACCTGTAGGTTATATAACACATACCTGTCGCCGCCGCCAGGGTCAGCAGAAAGATAGAAAGGAGGTAAATGGTGATGGATAGTCGCCCGGATAGCCGGGCCGGCCGCCACCTCAGCAGATAATGGACGCCGATGGCCCGCTCAGTGGCTGCACGACCTTTATCGATGAGATAGTAGCCAATATGACGGTATCTTCCGGTCTTCTCTTCTTCCTGCCCCTGCCCTGTGTGTTCCTGACGTTGCGCCGTCAATTCCAGGGCTTTGCCGGCTACTTCCATTTCCGGCAATCCGCAGGATTTTGCCATGGATTCGACCGCATGCCTGTATTGATCCCTCGTACCGAAATCCATTCGTGGATATGCACCGGCAGGATCTTGTCTCAACACCTGCTCCACGCTGCTGAGATCCTCTACAAAGTCACGCCAGTCGGTAGCGCCGATGACGCGTAAGGTATCGATGCTGTTGCGAACGGACACCTGGTCTGCTGCCTGTTTTTTGTTTTCTTCGCGGATCAAGGCGGTACTGCTGCTGCCCACTGCAGACAATTGCTGCTCCATCCAGGAAAGTGACAAAGCCAGCGCCGGTCCTTTACCCTGCAATTTCCGGGTGAAAGCCGCAACAAAAGGACTTTGCAGCACTGGCCGGGACCTGGCCATATCGGCGATACAAAGGATCAGGTTCGCCGGGTCCTCCCTGGCAACGGTCGTCATTTTGGCGGCCCAGTAACCGGCCAGTGTATCATCCACCCTGTCCAGCGCGATCCTGCCAGCCACCCTGCGCAGGCTCTCGATGACTGCCAGCCGTAACATGATGGGGATGGCCCATAACTCGCCTAACGTAAGTATCGAGGAGGTCTGATAAGCAGCAATAAAGCTATTCAGGCTTTTTTCATCCACCCGGCTATCGCTGTGGGAGATGATTTCCAGGACAATGTCATATACGCGGGGAAGCCCGGCTGAAACGCCTTCTGCCAGACAAGGAAGACCTTCGCTGTAACCCTTTGGCAGATGCTTCCGCGCGATGAGGATCTGTTCTTCTATCAGGTAAAAATTGTCAAGCAGCCATTCAGCGGCAGGGGTAATGGTCTTCTCCGTACCAAAACTTTCAGCGAGCAGGTTACGCACCTCCAGCAGGACATGCTCATTGTCATCCAGTCTTTTCAACAGATTATTCCGGGAATGGCCAGCCTGCAACTTATGGGCCCGGGCCAGGGCCGCCCCATGGCTGATCAGCTGATCCAGGCTGTAAAGTTCCGATCGCAATGGCTCTTCATGACCATAACTGAAGGTATTGTTGCCTTGAAAATAAGTACGCCAACGGGACAACAGATCAAGAACGGTGCCGGGGATAATTTTCATAATATAGTAAATAAAAGATCCGATACCTTCAGCAAACAAAGGTTCTTAATCAAAGCCTTTATCACGAATAAAGAGCGATTGAGAGAAGGAGGGAAAGGACAGTAACCCCCAAATGTACGCTATTTAAGAGCACTCCTGCCACGCCCATAACAAAGGCCCCCAAAAGATATTAATTGGATGGTTATCAAATAAAGCATATATTTACAAAGTTATTTGAGTACGCATCGGTGTATATTAATTATCAAGTCAACTATCTCTGCTAGTTAGTCTCTGCTTCTTGCCTCCTCATCTCCTTTTAATTTTTTAATTATTATTTATGAACATTTACGTTGCCAATCTGACCTTCGACATACAGGACGAAGATCTTAAGAAGTTTTTCATCCCTTATGGAGAAGTAAGCTCTGCCAAGATCATTATGGATAAGGCTACAGACAGATCGCGCGGTTTCGGATTCGTGGAAATGGCCGACGATACGGCTGCAAAGAAAGCCATTGCTGAGCTGGATGGCACTACAGTAGAAGGTCGGCCTATCAAGGTTACCGAAGCTAAACCCAAACCAGAACGCCAGTTTGGCGGTAGTGGTGGTGGTCGCGGAGAGAATAGCCACAACAATTCCAGAAGCTACAATCAGAACAGGTATTAATTCTGTCGAATATCATATAATCGTAAAAAGCCGCTCGGGAATGAAGGCGGCTTTTTTTATTTTTACAAAGAAAAACATTCATTATGACCATTGAACAGATCGAACGTTTCCTGGGGGCCAATCCAAATGATCCGTTCTGCTCCGCCAAGATTTTCTTTAAGGCAAGAAATACATTCGAAGGCGTATTTATCAAAGCCCCCGATTATCTTGAATTAAAGAAAAAGAATTTCTGGCGTATCGTTGCTGCGGACAAGATAGAAGAATACCGGCAATCGAAAGTCATAAGCCTGACCAGGATCTTTAATGGTAGTGAATTTACCAGGCTCTCCTCAAATGGCTAGATCCGGAAAAAAATTGTCACGGAGGGAATTTGTCACTACCCTCGCCGGGGCAGGTGCTGTGATGATGTTGAACCCTCTGTCAGCGTGGGCCATCGACGAGATCGACCCGCGGGTGGCAGCTATCGTCGCCGCTACCATCGGCATCGATACGCACAATCATATTGATGTCCCCCTTATCGCGGCCGATGTGCCCGGCCCTGACATCGACCTGGCCGGAGAGATGAAAAGATCCGGCTTATCGGCTATCTGCATGACATTTGCCCTCGACTATCAAAAGATGGGCCCACCGGGAGAGGCCTATACCCGGTTCATAAACGGACTGGCTTCCATGGACCAGCAGCTGAAACGCAATCGCATGAAGCGCTCCCTGAACATGGCAGACCTCCGCACCGCCCATAAAAAACATCAACCGACCGTTATCCAGTCAGTAGAGGGCGGCCACTTCCTTGAAGGACACCTGGAACGGCTCGGAGAAGCCTATAACCGGGGCTTGCGACACCTCGGACTGCTCCACGACAGCGATGCGTCGGTGCCATTAGGCGACGTTTACACAAATCCACCACGTTGGGGCGGACTGACTGCCTTCGGCACAGACGTCATCAAGGAATGTAACAGGCTGGGCATCCTGATCGATCTCGCGCATGCCAATGCCGGGACTACAGCCGCTGCGCTCAAAGTGACCACCCATCCCGTGATCATCTCACACACCGGCCTCGATACACAACTGGGGCAGAACCCGTCCATGGCCCGTATGATGCAGCCAAGACTCATCAGCAAGGAACAAGCCCGGACCGTCGCCGATGCCGGTGGCGTGATTGGCGTATGGACACACCTGGCCGACTCTCCATTAGAATATGCCCGGAATATCCGTGCCCTGGTCGACGTCATCGGGATCAACCATGTCTGCCTCGGCACCGATACCAAGTTAACGCCAGGCAGTGGACAAAACCACGGCCGCATGGGCGAGCGCACGAATCAGGCATGGGAAGGACAGAAGCCAGGATTCTATTACACCGTCGTAGATGCGATGTTAAAGGTCGGCTTTACCGCGGAAGAGATCGGTAAGATAGGTGGCGGCAACTTCTGCCGGGTGTTCGATGCAGCCACAACTGGTCATTCCTGACCCTCACCTTATTTTTTGCATTTAGAACAGTATTTCGGAAATTGGACCGCCCTGGTAAGCAGATCCCGGTAAAATAACGCTTTGGTATGAAGAAAAACATTGCTTCAGTCGCAGTGCTCCTTTTGATAATTAGTCATTTACACGCTCAAAGATCGCCCGTTGATTATGTAAATCCATTCCTCGGTACGGCCACCCTATGGGACAGCGCGGATATTGGATATAAGCCCACCCATCGCACCTGGGGCGCAGAGGTGTTTCCCGGCTCGTCCGTCCCCAATGCCATGGTTCAGCTGAGCCCGGTGACCCAATTCCACAGCGGCTCCGGCTATCAATATGAAGATACCGTTATCTATGGGTTTATCCATACCAGTAAAGGACATTGGAACCTGGGTTATATTCCATTATTACCTGTCACCGGCGCTGTCGCTGCCGATAACTATGGCTCAGGGTATAGCCATCAAAACGAATCTGCCCACCCGGGTTACTACCAGGTTTATCTTGAACGTTATGGGATCAATGCAGAATTGACTTCCACCTTACGATGCGCCTATCATAGCTATACCTGTAAGACCGGGCAGCCCATGAAGCTGATCGCAGATCTTAATCTTTCAAATGAAAGGGTCAGAAGCTGGCAGATCACACAGGAAGGAGAAAATGTTTTTACCGGTTTTCAACAGGCAGGTGAAAAAATGTATTTCTATGCGGTGACCAATCATAAGATCAGGAACATCGACTCGCTAAAAGGTAACAGCAAGGAAGTCCCGGAAATTAATTTTATGGACGGACCGGGTCCGTTGGATTTGCAGATCGGCTTTTCATTTGTAAGCATCCAAAACGCAAAGGAGAACTTACAAAAAGAAATGCTGGGAAAGAATTTCGCCCAGGTGAGAAGCGAGGCGGAAAGGACATGGGATAAGCTATTGTCAAAAATTACGGTTACCGGTGGCACCGAACGTCAGCGGGGACTCTTTTATTCCTGCCTCTACCGTTCATTCCTCTGGCCAGCATTAAGAAGTGACGTGAATGGAGACTTCCTGGATCTGAGCGGTAAAGTAGTAAATAAGGGGTTTAACTATTATACAGAACCTTCGTTATGGGACGACTATCGGAATAAATTAGTGCTGCTGGGCCTGCTTTCCCCCGACGTCACCGCCGATGTGATCAGGTCGCTCATAGACAAAGGAGAAAAGACAGGATTTATGCCCACTTTTTTTCATGGGGATCATGCATCGGCCTTTATCGCCGGATCCTGGTTGAGGGGTATAAGAGGATATGATATAAACAGCGCCTACCATTTGCTGTTGAGAAATGCCACCGTCGAAGGAGGCACCCGGCCTTATATCACCGAATATATGGAGAAGGGATATATCTCCACCCCCGATATTGAACACCCCGTTATCGAGACCAGGGCCAAAGCAGGCGTTACAAAAACACTGGAATACGCGTATGATGATTATTCCGTAGCACAGCTGGCCAGGGCATTGGGTGACACGGCGAATTACCGTATGTTAATGAAAAGGACCAGTAATTATAAAAATGTCTTTGACCCTTCCACCGGATTTATGAGGGGACGCCTGGACGATGGAAATTGGGTAAAGCATTTTGACCCGGAATATCCTTATTATGAATACATGTACCGGGAAGCCAATGCCTGGCAGTCCTCTTTTTTCGCCCCCCATGACGTAAAAGGATTGATCGGCCTTTATAAAAGTAAAGATGCTTTTGAAAAAAAACTGGATTCTCTTTTTACCCTTCCATGGGATGGGGTGGAGGCCTATAATATATCCGGCTTTATCGGACAGTATTGCCAGGGGAACCAGCCTGACCACAGCGTCCCTTTTATGTATTATTTTGTGGACAGACAGGAGAAATCCCAGGTAATACTGGACAGCATCATGAACCATTTCTATGGCATGGGTAAATATGGACTGGCCTATGCCGGCATGGATGATGCAGGTGAAATGTCATCATGGTATGTATTCAACGCCATGGGATTTTACCCGTTCTCCCCGGCTGACCCCAATTACATCATCTCGGTACCGCTTTTTGATAAGGTGGATCTTAAGCTGGGGGATACCCTACAGTATACCATTCTTAAAAAGAATACCGGTAAAAAGATCAGTGCTATTACTTACAGAGATAAAAAGATCAACGGTTATTTTATTACGGATGAAGCATTAAAAAAAGGAGGCAAACTGGTGATTTCAGTCAAATAATAGCATAGCCCTGACTAAATAACTATATTTGAAACAGATGCAACAGCAATACCATATGGAGATTGGAAAGTTATTTACAGCCCATGAAGTTTCAGTGTTGGAAGAGATCATCCTTAACCGGCGGGATGTCCGGGGAAATCGCTTCCTGCAAAAGGAAATAGCCGATGAAGTGCTGGACAAACTGGTATCCGCTGCTGTTCATGCTCCTTCTGTCGGTTTTTCACAGCCCTGGGAGATCGTAATAATAAAGGACGCACTGTTGAAACAACAGATAAAGGACTGCTTCGATGAAGAAAATGCCAGGGCAAAAGACTGCTTTAAAAACGAAAAACAGGAACAATACACCCGTTTAAAGCTGGAAGGGATCACAGAGGCCCCCGTAAATATAGCAGTTTTTTATACCCCCCCGACAGGGCCGGTCCTTGGGCAGACCAGCATGCAGGAAGTGGGACTCTATAGCGTGGTGTGCGCTATACAAAACATCTGGCTGATGGCGCGCGCTTTAAACATCGGCATGGGCTGGGTGAGCATTCTCGACCCGGAAAAAGTAAAAGCAATTTTGAATGCGCCAAAACAAAACCAGCTGATAGGCTATCTCTGTATCGGATATGTAGATAAATTCCTGACCCGCCCGGAGCTGGAACAGCTGCAATGGGAAAAACGTAAGGAAAGGGAAACCGTAGTGCATTATGACAGGTATGAATAAAAACACCTCCCAACATGTCACAACAGTTAAGTGATGCTGAGCTGCTACATGCCATCAAAGAAGACGATACTGTCGCATTTCGGGCATTATATGATAAATATTGGGAACCCATTTATCTCAAGGCCTGCCAACGGGTGGATAAAGACACCGCGAAAGACCTGGTACAGGAGGTGATGACCACTTTGTGGCGCAGAAGAAAAGACCTCCATGCTTCGGAAGATGGTGGAATTGGCCGCTATCTCTTTACCGCTATAAAATATCGTGTGATCAGCCATTACGCCTACAGCACCGATGAGATCAGGAATAGTGATCTGTTTGATGTACTCAGCGATAACAGCTCCTGGAATACCATCGAGACCAAAGAGTTGAACGAATTCATCGAAAGCGAGATCAGCCGCCTGCCACCCAGGATGCAGCAGGTATTCCGCATGAGCAGGGAGGACGATTTCTCCATCGCGGACATCGCGCACAAGCTGAAACTCTCCGAACAGACCGTCAAAAACCAGCTTACCGAGGCACTCAAAAGACTACGCGAGACCATCCAATCCCGCGACGGTGGCAGCCAGCTGTTTATAGCGTTCCTCCTGGCTTGTTACAGCATTACCCCCCATTCCCCGTTTTAGCAAAATATTTTTGCAAAAAAAAAGCCGTAGGGTCTAGTACTAAACCTCAATTTTGAGGATACATAGTAAACAGCAACCCATTGGAAAGAAAAAATATCAGACGGCTCCTACAGCAATACCTGCTTGGCAATGCCGGCAAAACTGGAATAGACATTGTCGATAATTGGTATAAATCTTTTGATAATGAGTCGCTTGTAAAACTGCCGGTGGAAGAGACCGCCGCCACAAAACAGGAGATATGGGAGAAGATCGCGCCTGCTATAAGACCCGAAAGGAAGATCTGGCTGCTATCCCGTCCCATGAAGGTCGCCGCCATGGTCATCCTCATCGCCGGAGCCGCCGGTACCTTTGTCCTGCTGAATAAAAACAGACAGCATACACTCGCCTTCACCACCATCAGTACGGCAATAGGGGAGAAGAAAACCATTATTACAGAAGACGGCTCCCGGCTGCTCCTTGATGCAGGAACCACCATCCGGGTCCAAAATGACTTTGCAAAAAACAGACATATTGAGCTGGTGGATGGAGAAGTCTTTTTTGATGTAAAAAAAGATGATGAAAGACCTTTCGTTATCCAAAGCGAAGGACTGACCACTACCGTGCTCGGGACCTCCTTTAATATCTCCGCTTATAAAGCGCTGAACAATGTATGTATCGGTGTGGTAAGCGGAAAGGTCAGCGTCACAGGACCATCCGCCACCGTAAACATCCTGGAGAAACAGCAGGAACTGGTATACAGCAAAAATAACAACAGCTACAAGACCATCACACTGGACGAATCATTGACCGCATGGCAGGAAGGCAGGGTCGTGCTGAATGATCTTTCCTTTGACGAAATGGCCGCTATTACAAAAAAGAATTTTGGCATCGATGTAATGACAAATGAAGCAGCCATAAAAAATACAAGATATACTACGGAACTGCTGATCACCATGTCGCCAAAAGAAGCCGCAGAAGTGCTGGCCGCTATCCATGCTCTCAGGATCCAACAACAGGGGAATCAATTTTTCTTATACAAATAAATAACGCAATGTAAAAAGAACATCTTTTTTGACTGTTTTGCTAAAACGATTTAATTGTCTCTCAGGCCGGATAACGGCTTTGTTTTAAACCAAACTAAAGCGATAAAAACATATGAAAAAAACGCTTGCCATCCTCCTTTTACTAACGACCACCTCCATCATGCTACCGGTTTTTGCAGGGGAAGGCCAGGTTCTCAAGGCAACGACTGTTACACTAACCATTAAAAAGGGTACGCTGGAGTCTGCCATCAGGGAGATCCGGAAAGTTACACATGTCCTCTTTGCCTATGACAAACAGCTTCTGAGCTCCTACCACGTAGGAGGCTGTTCCTTCTCCCGGGCATCATTGGAGACCGTGCTGCAAAAATTATTGCAGGATAAGTCCCTGATGTATGAAGAAGTGAACAAAGTGATCGTCATCAGGAAAAAAACAACCGATCAGTCGCTCCAGTCGATAAGCGCTTCCTCAAAAAAAGAGATCACCGTGTCCGGCGTGGTCATTGATGAGAATAATAAACCCATCAATGGTGTCACCGTTACCGTAAATGGAACAGCCACCATGACCGCCACGGATGAAAACGGCCATTACGAAATATTGGTCAGGGGAGACAGCGCCGTATTGGTTTTTAGCTTTATCGGGTATGCGCAACAGGAAATAACCGTTGGCAGTCAGCATGTCATCAACGTGCATATGAAACCCGGGCTTGGCAAAGACCTCGAAGAAGTTGCGGTAGTGGCTTTTGGTAAACAACGTAAGATCAGCCTGGTCGGAGCCCAGTCATCACTCAACACTGAAAACCTGAAACAGCCTACTGCTGACCTGTCTTCCATGCTGGCCGGACAGATAGCCGGCGTGATCGGCGTTCAACGTACCGGTGAGCCCGGTAAGACCTCGGCCGATGTATGGATCAGGGGTATCTCTACATTCGGGGATGGTAACAGCGCTAACCCGCTGATCCTCGTAGATGGCGTCGAACGCGATATCAATAACATCGACCCCGAAGACGTAGAATCATTCACCGTGCTGAAAGATGCATCCGGTACGGCCGTGTATGGCGTACGGGGCGCCAATGGCGTCATCCTCGTAAAAACAAAGACCGGTAAAGTGGGCAAACCACAGGTGTATGCCGATTACAGCGAAGGAGTGAATACATTTACACGGATCCCAAAAATGTTGGATGGCATCAATTATATGAACCTGGCCAATGAGGCATTGACCACACGTAACCAGGCTCCGATGTATTCACAGGATTATATTAATAAGACCGCCTCCGGTCTGGACCCCCTGGTCTATCCCAACGTAAACTGGCTGGATGCGGTGTTAAATAAAGAGGGACATATCCGCAGGGCGAACGTGAATGTCAGCGGTGGCGTGCAAAATGCACAATACTATGTGTCCCTGTCTTATTATGATGAAAGCAGCTTTATGAAGACGGACCAGCTGGAAAGCTATAACGAATCCCTGAAGTATAATCGTTATAATTTCACCAGCAACCTGAATACAAAGGTCACCAGCACAACAAAAATAGACCTGGGTCTAAAAGGCTATTTCTCCACCGTAAATGGCCCTGCCCAGAGCGCACAGACCGTCTTTCAAAGCGCCATGGACGCTGCCCCGGTCATCTATCCGGTTATGTATCCGGGAGGACTGGTGCCAGGTATTTCCCCCAACGGCGGTTTTAGAAATCCTTATGCCGATCTGACAACCCGGGGTTTTACAAAAACCAACGTCAACGAGATCAATTCTAACCTCCGGATCACACAGGACCTGGGCTTCCTCACCAAAGGACTGAATATTACGGCCATGGCCGCTTTCGATGCGCATAGTGAGCAGTCCATCACAAGAAATAAAAGAGAGGATACCTGGTTTATAGATATAAACCAGCCTTATAATCCGGATGGGACATTGAATCTGACAAAGACCTATGTTTCTGGCAATCCTTACCTGGACTATGAAAGAGGCAATTCGGGCAACCGCTTATTTTATACGGAAGGCGCTGTCAACTACGAAAGGGCTTTTAACAAGCATCGTGTAAGCGGGCTGGCGCTCTTTTATGCCAGCAGCAGGGGAGATGATTTTGCCGGGGACTATCTCACCAGCCTCGATGAACGTTATGTAGGTTTGGCTGGCAGAGGCACCTACTCCTATGACGATCGGTATTTTGCTGAATTTAACCTGGGATATAATGGATCGGAGCTCTTCAGCCCCAATAAACGCTATGGCCTGTTCCCGGCTGGTGGCATTGGATGGGTCATCTCTAATGAGAAGTTTTTCAGCGGTATCAGCAAGACCATCAGCTTCCTCAAACTAAGGTATTCAAATGGTATTGTAGGCTTAGGAACGGTAAGTGATCCTAACCTGCGCTTTTTATACCTCGATAAGCTCAATGACGGGGATGTGGGATATTCCTTTGGGAACTT
>Ga0206926_1146_pt1 | contig 14248 bp, 8 predicted proteins | sample Alteio_BWOrgHeat_59_FD_152955 | JGI IMG/M metagenome (GOLD analysis project Ga0206926, IMG submission 152955) | Enriched cells from forest soil in Barre Woods Harvard Forest LTER site, Petersham, Massachusetts, United States -... | ecosystem: Environmental > Terrestrial > Soil > Temperate forest > O... | reverse complement strand
ATACGGGGATCCAGGTAGACGCCAAAGTCTCATCAGAAGGAACGATGAGCGCTACCGGGGAATACATGAAGGTCTCTTATATATTAAATGGCGGGGCGGAAACCCTGATCGAAAAGCTTCCTGGTGGATTTGGAAGTGACTCGACGCCTGTTGTCACCTCACCCCAGCTTACAGGGCAAACGGTACAGATCGTCGTCAGGATGTATGATACCACAAAGGGGAACTCTGAATTTTATATCGAAAATTACGATGTATTTAAGGAGGTGGGACCCTGTACTGTCTCTTCCAGCATCACTGTTACACCGTCTGCCACTAATAATGGCGTGCTGACCTGTACGAACCCGAACACAACTTTATCTGCAACCGTATCAGGAACAGGCACTACTACTTATAGCTGGACAGGGCCCAGTTTTTCTTCTACGTCCGCCAGCCCTGTGGTTTCCACGGCAGGGACCTATACCGTGACGGCTACAAATTCGACGGGATCTGGGACAGGGACGATAACGGTCACTGCCAATAATTCGGCGCCAGGCGCAACGATCACCAGCAGTTCTTTGACTAACCTGCTGACCTGTAGCAGCACCAGTATTGTCCTCACAGGCAGTTCCACTACTTCGGGAACGACCTTTGCCTGGGCGGGACCCAGTTTTGCGGTTTCTACGGCGTCGGCTACTGTCACAGCACCGGGAACGTATAATCTAACGGTCACCAATCCCAGCAATGGGTGTACGTCTACCGCCTCTGCTGCCATAACACAAAATATTACGGCGCCTGCGGGGGTGACGGCTACTGTTTCCGGTTCTCTCACCTGTGCTGCGACGAGTGTGACGCTGACAGGAACTTCTTCCACTACCGGAACGACGTTTAGCTGGGCAGGGCCTAACAGCTTTACCGCTACCGGTGCAACAGCTTCGGCTACTGCACCCGGTGCCTATACGCTGACGGCCACCAATCCCACTACGGGATGTACCACCACTACCAGCACCACGGTGACACAGATCACGACAGCGCCGGCAGGGGTGACCGCCACCGTATCCGGTTCTCTCACCTGTGCTGCGACGAGTGTGACGCTGACAGCGACTTCTACTACTACGGGAGCTACTTTTAGCTGGTCGGGACCGAATAGCTTTACCGCTACCGGCGCAACAGCTTCGGCTACTGCACCCGGTGCCTATACGCTGACGGCCACCAATCCCACTACAGGATGTACCACCACTATCAGCACCACGGTGACACAGATCACGACAGCGCCGGCAGGGGTGACCGCCACTGTTTCCGGCTCTCTCACCTGTGCTACGACGAGCGTGACGCTGACAGCGACTTCTACTACTACGGGAGCTACTTTTAGCTGGTCGGGACCGAATAGCTTTACCGCTACCGGCGCCACAGCTTCGGCTACCGCACCCGGCGCCTATACGCTGACGGCAACCAATCCCACTACAGGATGTACCACCACTATCAGCACCACGGTGACACAGATCACGACAGCGCCGGCGAGTGTAGCCGCCAGCAACAACGGGCCATTGACCTGTTCCTTCACCAACGCCACGCTGAACGCCTCTTCCTCTACTACCTCGGGTGTTACCTATGCCTGGGCAGGGACAGGGAGCGTTATTAATTATTCTGCTACCGGCGCTTCGGCGACCGTGACGGCTCCCGGTACATATATCCTGACGGCCACCTATGCTTCCACCGGATGTACAGCGACCGCCATGACCACGGTGATCCAGACTAACACCAACCCCGGCACTGTAACGATCACGGCTCCCGGTTCGCTGACTTGTTCTACCCCCAGCGTCACGCTGAGCGGCTCTTCTACTCTTACCCAGGGTGTCACCTACGCCTGGACAGGGCCGGGCGGGTTCACGGCTACGGGTACTACGGCAACGGCTACCACTCCCGGTACCTATACCCTCACGGCCACCTATACCCCTACCGGATGTACATCAACTGCATCCACAACGGTGACGCAGAGTGTGACAGCGCCTGCGGGAGTAACGGTTGCTACAGCGAATAATGTTACACAACTCACCTGTAGCGCCAACTTTATAACCTTAATAGGCAGTTCCACCACTTCGGGTGTCAGCTACCTCTGGACAGGGCCTAATAATTATAGTGCATCGTCTCCCATCACTAATATTTTCAACCCCGGGGTCTATACCCTTACGGTTACGAACCCATCCGGTGGCTGTACTTCGACTGCAACCATTACGATCACACAGGACGTGACGGCACCGGCGAATGTGGCCGTCAATCCATCCACGGCAGTACTGACCTGTTCAAGCCCGGTTGTGACGCTGACCGGCAGCTCTTCCATGACAGGAGCGACCTATGCCTGGACGGGACCCAACAACTTCACCGCAACGGGGACCACGGCAACAGTTTTTGCAGCAGGCTCCTATATGCTGACAGTCACGAATCCGGCCAATGGCTGTACGGCCAGCAATGCAGCGACCATCACCCAGAATTTCGCGCAGCCTACAGGTGTGACAGCTGTTAATGCGGGGCCGCTGACCTGTTCGAAAACCGTCGATACGCTCACGGGTAATTCCACCACTGCCGGCGCAGGCTATAGCTGGACAGGACCTGGTAATTTCACTTCTTCCAGCGCTATAACTACCGCCACGGCGCCGGGAACGTATACCCTGATCGTCACCAACCCTGTAAATGGTTGTACTGCCATGGCTACCACGATAGTGACTCAAAATGACACGGTGCCTGCCGGACTTGCCATAAGCAGTAACCTTGCAAGTCCTGTGCTTACCTGCACGAATACCAGCCTGACGTTGACTGCCAGCTCCACCACGCCCGGCGTCAGCTATAATTGGAGCGGCCCCGGCGGGAGCCTATCCAGCGGAGCTGCTATAACTGTAAGCGCTGCCGGAAATTATTCCGTTGTTGCAACCAATCCGGCCAATGGCTGCTCTTCCAATGCCGCAGCTAATGTGACGCAGAATATTACAGCGCCATCGGGCCTGCTCATGACGAGCAATCCAGCCAATGCCAAGCTGACCTGTTCGACAAGCAGCATTGCGTTCAATGCCAATGCTTCCGGCTCTAAAGTGGGTTATGCATGGACGGGGCCCGGCGGGTTCACGTTCAATGGCCAGACCACGAATGTAAATGTACCCGGCACTTATACGGTGACGGCCGTGGATTCGACCAATGGCTGTATGTCCACTTCATCAGCGAGCGTGACAGAAGATACGACACATCCCGCCGGAGTGGCCATCAGCAGCATCCCGGCCAATGGTCTGCTGACCTGCTCCAATACCACCGTAGCGCTGGCGGGCAGCTCGTCTACTTCGGGCGTCACCTATAGCTGGACAGGGCCCAATAGTTTTACAAGTACGGGCGCCTCTGTCACGGTGACTATTCCCGGCAATTATATCGCTACCGTCACTAATCCCAGCAATGGCTGTTCTACTTTTGTGACAGCCCCTGCTGTCACCCAGAATATTACCGTTCCGGGAGGAGTCTCGGCCAGTGTCTCCGACAAGCTGACCTGTACTACAACCAGTGTTACTCTCACCGGTAATTCCACTACTTCGGGCGTCACCTATGCGTGGTCAGGGCCCAATGGGTTTAATTCCTCCTCGAGGGTGACTACCACCACGGCAGGCGGAGCTTATTCTCTCAAGGCAACGGACCCCATTAATGGATGTTCATTCACCACGGCCATCACGGTCCAGGCGAATGTAGCTCCTCCTGCAGGCGTAACAGCTGCCAGCACCGGGAATCTTTCCTGTATAGTGGGTGACGTAACCCTCACCGGTAGCTCTACCACAACGGGGGTCAATTACAGCTGGACAGGGCCTAACGGATTCGTCGATCCCGAACAGACGACTGATGTCACTGACTCCGGCACATATACCGTGCTGGTGACCAATCCTGCCAATGGCTGTTCGGCCACGGCTACTGTCGTAGTGACAGCCGACTTCACCGAATGTTCGATGGTGATCCCTAAAGCCACTACGGGACAAGCGGCCACGATGAACATGTCGACAGGTACGGATAGTACAGCCGGAACTGCGGGATTAACCTATAAGGTATATCCCAACCCGGTGAATACTACCGCCTTTATCGACCTGAATTCTCCGCAAAAGGCGCATGTATCCGTAGAGGTTTACAACAGTCTCGGCGTCCGCGAGCAGATCTTGTTCGATGGCAATGTCGAGGCAGGAACTCCATATAAATGGACACTGGATGCCAGCAGGATGACCCCGGGTGTGCATTACTGCATCATCCGGACGAATAAAAAAGTATACACAAGTAAATTGTTAATATCGGGCGGACGGCCTTAAACATAGGGCCCAATCCCATTCCCTGAAAAAGTCGCCCCTATTGGGGCGGCTTTTTTTTGCTTTGTGCGGGTGTGGCTCAAATCTTCCTATATTAGGGGTAATCAAATCACAGCGATATGCCCATCCGGATGGTCGATGATCCCCAGGATCCCCAGGACAACAGTGGTGAAGATACAGGTGGAGGCGGGGGTGGCTTCGACCCCGGCGGCGGGGGAGGAGGAGGCATCTTCGGTCTCCTTTTTTTACTGCTGGGTCTGTTCCGCGGCCGTGGTCTCATATTTGTCCTGATCCTTCTGGCAGGCGGCTATTTCCTCTTTGGCCGGGGATGTAACACCGGCGGCGGCTTACTGCACCAGGTGGCTCAGCAGCTGACCACCGGGGGTTATCTCGATCCCCGTCAGTTCGAAAGAGCCAACATCTACGAGTCCCTTTCAGATGACTCTACAAAAAATCCTCTTCCGGAAGCGGTCAACCTGCAGAAGTTCGCTCCTGCTGTGGGTGATCAGGGCCACCAGGGCAGCTGCGTGGCCTGGAGCAGCGCTTATGGCGCACGCACCATCGCCGAGGCCATCCGCACCGGGGAAGATCCTAATAGCCTGCGCTTCAGTCCCTCCTTTCTCTATAACCAGATAGGACTCGAGAACTGTGATGGTTCTTATATCATCAAGGCCATGGAGTTCATGACACAGAGCGGGGCAGTGTCATATGATCAGTTCCCATATTCGGATAAAGACTGCTCCCGCCAGCCCGACCAGTCATTGCTGGAAGAAGCCCGGCGACATCGTATGCGCGGATTTGTCCGGCTTACACCCGGCGATAGGAATAACGCCATTGATCTGCGTGCCATTAAGGAAAATCTTTCCCAGGGGGAGCCCGTAGTGATAGGGATGATGGTGGGAGGCAGCTATATGCAGGATATGTCAGGACAGGATGTATGGAATCCCACTGCAGAAGACCGGAGCCTCATGGGATTCGGGGGACATGCCCAATGCGTGGTGGGTTATGACGATAAAAAATATGGCGGGGCTTTTCTGATCATGAACAGTTGGGGACCTTCATGGGGGAATAATGGATTTGCCTGGGTCCGCTATCCTGACTTTCATTTTTTTGTACGGGAAGCGTACGGTTTGGAGCCCATGGACAAAATGGGCGCGGCTGCCGCCGCGCCGTTCTCCGCCGAGATAGGCCTCGTCCGGATCTCCTACCAGGACAAACACACCATCCCCGGCGACTACATTCCCCTTCAGACAAAGGATGGCAATGTCTTCGAGACCATCACACCCCTGAAGATGGGCGCCCGTTTCAAGATGGAAGTGCGCAACACGACGGAATGTTATATATATGTTTTCGGCAAGGAGACAGACGGCACCAGCTATACGCTCTTCCCATATCCCCGCACGGATGATCCGAAGAAGACAAAATATTCCCCTTTCTGCGGTATCACAGGCTACCGGCTTTTCCCGAAAGATAAAAGCATGATGCCAGATAGCATTGGGACAAAAGACGAAATAGCCGTCGTCGTCAGCCGCCGGCCCCTGGATTGGTATCAGCTGAATAACAAGCTCAGCGAAAACCCCCGGCTGGACTATGCCGCCCGTATAAATGCAGCCCTGGGCAATAAGCTCACCCATAACATCAAATTCATCAGCTCCGCCAAAGGAAATATGCAATTCACGGTAAAGGACACCGATAGCGCCGCTGTCGTGGCCACCGTAGTAGAGATCAGTAAACAGTAAATAGCATCCCATGTCAACAGCACAGCGACTAAATACGCGGATCTTCCTTAACCTTGTCCGCCACCCCCTCAAATACAGGCTCTATCTCCTTACACGACTTCCATCCGCCTTCTTTTCCGGTCTGCGTGTCGTCACAGCCTCAGAAGACGCCTGCACGGTCAGCATCCCCTGTAAATGGTTTACAAAAAATCCCTTCCGCTCCACTTATTTCGCCTGTCTTAGTATGGCCGCTGAAATGAGCACCGGCATCCTCGCCATGGCCTCTGTCTATCGGCATAACCCTCCCGTTTCCATGCTGGTTACACACATGAAAGCCGAATTTCTAAAAAAGGCTACAACACCTACCCATTTCAGCTGTACGGACGGCCCTGCTATAAAAGAAGCCATCCGCCAGTCCATTGACACCGGCGAGTCCCGTACCATCGTCGCCCGTTCCATAGGTAAGAATACAGCCGGAGAGACAGTAGCTCAGTTTGACATCACCTGGTCTTTCAAGGTCAAAGGGGATATAAAAGGAACTTCTTAGGGTAATAAATAAGAACACCTACTATGGAATGAATAAATACAGGGAAGGATTAGTACTCTGACTCAGGGTATTTCCTAATCCTTATGTCGTATTTATTTTGATTCTTATCTATTTTATTCCATATCATTCGATAAACGTGCATATTACGCATGATTAATAAAAGTGGATGCTCATCACAGTAAGATGTTGCCTTCTTTGTTTTTTAGCTGACTGCTCCCCGGCCCCGGGTGCCCGTCGTTATACAGCCCGCAGCTGCTGGCATCTGCCGGGGAAATGTAATAGATTTATGGGATTGATCCTTTAACCGTCGTAAAAACCTAATTCCGTTCGTATGAAAAACTCCATACCCCGAAAGGCATTATATGCCTTTTTATTGAAAGGAGTGGCCTTATGTTGTTTGATGCTGGCAGGTCTGACATTCCCTTCGAATAAAGTCCTGGCCGCGCCCCATCCTACGACAGTTACCTTTACCACACAGCCCTCGGATAAGAAAGTCTGTATTGGCGGTACAGCCACATTCACTATAGCAGCTACGGGTTCTTCGTCACTGACCTATCTGTGGCAATTGAGCACCGATGGCGGTACTACCTGGGCCCCTGTGGCAAATGGCAGCACATACAGTGGGGCCACTACGGCTTCGCTGACCGTCACAAGCGCTACTGTTTCCTTTAATAATTATTATTACCGTTGTGGCGTCACGGACAACTCAGGCACCTATTACTCTTCCCAGGGCGTGCTTACAGTGGGCCCTATCGGACAGCGACTGAATGAAGCTTTTGTTATCTGTTCCGCCGGATCGACAGCGCTCACTTCCGGAGATATCAATGCAGGATATACCTATCAATGGCAGGTCAGTGCTGACAATGGTACATCCTGGAACAACGTCACTGATGGAGGCGATTACTCCGGAGCCACTGTATCAGGCCTTAGCATCAGCGGGGATGCCGCTATCAATGGCGACCTCTATCGTACTATCGTCACCGACGGCACTTCAGGATGTTCCGTAACCAGCATTGGTATAGATACACTCCATGTCGTAAGCAACCCCTCCGCCATCCAGCCTACTCCTACCTCGGCATTCATCTGTCCCGGCGCGAATGCAAACATTTCGGTTACTGACAGTACGGGCGTCAGCTACCAATGGCGGTCCAGCCCTGACAATGTGATCTGGACCAATATATCCGATGGCAGCTTATACGGCGGGACTTCTACCGATGCCCTTACCATCAATGCGCCTGTCTCTACGGCAAGTTATGATGTAATGAGATCCGTTACTCAATTTGGGATCACCTGCAGCACTCCTTCCAACCCGGTGGCGCTGACATTCAAAACATTGCCTAATATAATTACTCCTCCTTCAACCAGGACGATTTGCGCCGGTACCGCTACTACTTTCCGTGTAACGGCCAGCGGCAGCACACTTACCTATCAATGGCAGCAAAGCGCCGATGGGGGCGCCACATGGTCCTCCATTTCAGGAGCCACCGCTGTGTTACTTACCCTCGCCGCCACCACCGTTACTCCCGCGCTGGAGGGCTATCAATATCGGGTCGTAGTCACGGGCTGTTCAACGCTGACCTCTGCAGCGGCAACCCTCCATGTCAACAGTTCCGGTACCTGGCTGGGTAGCACCGACACCGCCTGGGAACATGTGGGCAACTGGTGTGGCGGTGTGCCGACATCAGCCACCGATGTACTCGTACCTGCTACGGCGCCCAGGATGCCCCTGATCAGCGCCAGCACAGTCACGGCCTATGCCCATAGCCTTACCATTCAGAAATTTGCCCAGCTCAGCATCAGCGGAGGTACTACCGCCATGACCGCACCATTCAATATTGCGGGGACAGTAATATATATGGCCAACGGCAACCAGAATATCTTCCCGGCGGATCATGGCTCCCTGAAGATAGACAGCGCCGGAAATAAGCTGCTGCAAAGCAATGTCGCCATTACCGACACGCTTACCCTGGCCGGCAGCGCCATGCTGGTCACTGGCAGCAATATCCTGACCATGAACCCAGCCAGCCAGCCCATCCGTGGCGCTTCTTTCTCCGGTTCTCAAACAGGATGGATCGTCACCGGCAATGGCAGCAGCGGAGCCGGTAACACCGGCTTAGGAGGCCTTCTTATATCACAGATAGGCTCTTCCAGCGGAGCCGTGCTCTTCCCCGTCGGGCCTACTCCCTCTACCTATAATCCATTGCAACTGACCAATGGCGGAGCCACCAACAACTTTACCGTTTCAGTCAATGACCAGAATCTTCCAGGAGCGCCCACCGGCGCCGTCATCGATCGTACCTGGCTTGTTACGGCAGCCAGCGCAGGCAGCAGCAATATCTCTCTGGGTATGTTATGGAGACTGGGTGATGAACCTTCCGGGTTCAATCGTAGCAGCGCCTCCATCGTACGTTCCAATGGGACGATCATCGTGGAGGAGAGTCCTTCCGGAGCAGCTGCCGGCAGCAATCCCTACACTTTCTCCAAAGGAACTTTCTCTACGATGACACAGTTCTCTGTCGCCACCAGCACCATGGTGTCCCTGGCCAGTCAGCTTCTTTCCTTCTCGGGGGAATGGGTGAATAATGCCTCCACCGGATTATCATGGAATGTAGATCCTGGTATGGAGTTCCACTATTATATCCTTCAACGTTCGGCAGATGGCGCTCTGTTTACGGATATCGCCACAATAGATGGCGAGGCAGGCAGGAGCTCCTATAGCTTTTATGACAGCCACCCCGGCAAGGACAACTTCTACCGGCTGAAGCTGGTGGATTTTAGTGGTAGTGTCACATTTAGCCGGACCATCATGTTGTCAGGCACAGAGACGGCCAATCAGGCCAGCCTGGCGCCTTCGATCACAGAACAGGGCGTAACCAACCTGCTGCTTTCATTAGACAGAGGATCCGACATTGCCTACATTGTAATGGATGTCTCAGGACGTGTTATCGTACGTAATGCAATCCATCTGGCAGGCGGATACCACTCCATTCCGATAGATATCAGCCATATGCCGGCCGGAGTCTTCTTTGTACGACTGACAGACGGACTGGGATTCAATAAAGTACTAACGCTGGTGAAAAAATAGACAGTCCTGCAAGAGAAACAGACAACCTGAAAGAACCCGCCTTCCGGCGGGTTCTTTCATTCTATTAGCTTAGACATAGATTAGATACTGACCTGGTTACGCAAAAGGTCTTCGAAAGTGTCCCTTCGCCGTATAAGGTGGGCCTGTCCGTCCTTTATCATAACCTCGGCGGGTTTGTAACGGGAGTTGAAATTGGAAGACATCTCGAAGCCATAAGCGCCGGCGTTGTAGAAGACGAGGTGATCTCCTTCACGGACCTCGTTAATAGTGCGGTCCCATGCGAAAGTATCTGTCTCACAGATGTTGCCGACAACAGAATATTTTTTTGGGGCGCCGTGGGGGTTGCTGATGTTCTCGATACGATGGTAGGAGTCATAGAACATAGGGCGGATCAGGTGATTAAACCCGCTGTCCACGCTGACGAAGGTGGTGGCGTTCGTCTCTTTTATCACGTTGACCGTTGTGATGAAATAACCGCATTCGCTGACGATGAATTTGCCGGGCTCAAACCATACCTGCAGCGGGCGACCGCCGGGATTTGGGTGATCCGCAAAGGCCTCTTCTATCTTTTTTGCCAGCAGGGGGATGTCCGTCTCTACGTCTCCATCCTTATAGGGGACTTTGAATCCACCGCCCAGGTCAATGAACTCCAGCTCCGAGAACCGGGGGATGATATCAAAAAGTATCTCGATGCCTTTTACAAAGACATCCACGTCCTTGATCTCGCTACCGGTGTGGATGTGAAGATCAGCCACGTGAAGGTTATATTTTTTAACGAGGCTGAGGACTTTATCAACCTGGTCGACGGGGATACCAAATTTGCTTTTGTCATGGCCAGTGGATATTTTAAGATTGCCACCGGCGAGGATATTGGGGCGCAGCCGGACGCCTACCGGGTAGGAATGGCCGAATTTCTGACCAAACTTTTCCAGATTTGAAAGGCTGTCTATATTAATGGTCACTCCCAGGGTCTTTGCTTCCTCAATTTCGTCGAATCCAATACCATTGGATGTATAGAGCACTCTTTTTGGAGGGAACCCTGCATGTAAGGCCAGCTTTACTTCATTGATAGAGCTGCAGTCGACATTGGCGCCCAGATCACAGACATACTTCAGGATATTGATATTGGTGAGGGCCTTGCAGGCGTAGAAAAACAGGGTATTGCTGCGGCTGAAGGCCGTGGTGAGCTTTGTATATTGTTCTTTTATCTTCTCTGCGTGATAAACATATAAAGGGGTTCCAAACTGTTGTCCCAGGCTGACGAGGTATTCGGGTGATAGTTGCGCTGACATTATGTTTCTGCAGGGATGATTTGTGTATGTGAAAAACTATGCATTAGGTGTGTCGTCGTCCTCTTTGGAATGACTGTCACCGTCTTCCTCCTCCGGGCCGCCTTCCTCTTCTTCGGAATGATCTGCTGCTTCTTCATCGGCCAGTTCTTCATCGCCGGTGGGAGCGGGCTCGTCGATAAAACCGGGATTATCTTCGCCCGTCTGTTCGATCAGATCGCCATTTTCGGTGACATGGAGGGGGGACGGGTCGGCCTCCGCTTCGGGGAGCACTTCGGTGGTGCCGTGAACGATGATCGTGGGTTCGACGATGGTCTCGGCGAATATTTCTTTGAGTTTTGGCAAATCCGCCGCGGAATTGATGCCAAAATAATCCATAAAGGTCTTGGACGTGGCGTATACGAGGGGTTTGCCGGGCATATCCTCATTTCGGCCGGAGATGAGGATCAATTCTTTTTCCAGTAATTTCTGGATGGAATAATCGCTGCTGACGCCACGGATAGCTTCTATTTCTCCTTTTGTGATGGGTTGTTTATAGGCGATGATGGCCAGGGTTTCGAGGGCGGCCGAGGACAGGCGTTTCAGGAATTTTTCCCCGTTGAGCTGGGCCACGGTCTTATGAAAATCTTTTTTTGTGAGGAACTGCCATCCGCCACCGCTTTCGCGGACCTCGAAGGGATAGAATTCGGTTGCATATTTCTCCCGGATACCGTCGATGGAGGTCTGGATCTGTTCCAGGGTGAGCTTTTCCTCCATAAAGCCAAAGGCATTATTGATCAGCTCCGTGATCTCCATAGAGGTGAGCGGCTTGTCGCTGGCAAAGATCAGCGCTTCGATGTGCGGGATGATGTTTCCGATTTCCATAAGAGAATAGTTTAACCCTGCAATGCGGCGGCTCCACTCACGATCTCCGTCAATTCCGTTGTAATGGCAGCCTGACGGGCGCGGTTGTAGGAGAGGCGCAATGCTTTCAGCAATTCGTTGGCATTGTCGCTGGCCTTATCCATAGCGGTCATACGGGCGCCATGCTCGGAGGCGTTGGCGTCGAGAACGGCCTTGAACAGCTGTGTGTTCAGGATCTTAGGCATGAGCTCAGCGATCAATTCTTCCTTACCCGGCTCAAAAATGAAATCGTTGTTGGCGGCGCCGGCCTTCTTCTCCACCTTGGGGATGGGGAGGAATTTCTCTACCGTGAAGATCTGGGTAGCGGCGTTCTTAAATTCGCTGTAGACGATCTCCACTGCGTCAAACTCTTTGTTTTCGAAGGCCTTGACGGCGGCCTGTGCACAGGCTTGTACGCTTTCGAAATTGAGGCGCAGGAAAATGTCCTTGAAAGTATCAGAAACTTTGTAGTTGTTTTTAAAGAAGTGTTCGTATCCTTTTTTACCAATGCTCCAGATGGCGACATTGCCTTTGGCGTACTGGCTGGCATATTTTTCCCGGATAGTGGCCTTGGCTGCCTTGATGATGTTGGTGTTGTAGGCGCCGGCGAGTCCCCTGTCACTGGTGATGACGATGAGGAGGGCTTTTTCCACGGGCCTTTCTACCGCCAGGCTGGAGCCCAGATCACCCTCGGAGCTGCTGACGATGTTGCTGAGCAGCTCCTGGAGCTTCTGTGCGTAGGGGCGCATCTGGATGATGGCGTCCTGGGCACGGCGTAATTTGGCTGCGCTCACCATTTTCATCGCTTTTGTGATCTGCTGGCTATTCTGGATGGATTTGATCCTATCACGTACCTCTCTAAGTTGTCCTGGCATAAAAGGAATTTTTGTTTCGGCCAAAGCGGAACCCGGGCCCGCTTAAAATCGGCTGCAAATGTACGCCAAACGGGTCAAAAATCCATTTCCGGTGGGAAAACAGTGGAAAATTGAAGGAGAACCTCCGGCAGCGGAAGGGAGGCCGGGGCCGGATTTTTAAAACTGATGCAAAACTGCCTGAGAGAGAGGTCATAATGTCCGAAATAATACGGACTTTTGTAGACTTAAACCTATGGTAAAGAAAAGAATGTCTAACGAAAATAAGGCCGCCGGGAAAAAAGACGGGAGCGCTGCCGGGAAGAAGACCGGGAATGTGAAGAAAAGTCCAAACGGAAAGACGGGTAAGCTGGGGACGACGGCCCGGAGCGGAAAGACGGGGCCGACCGGTATTATCCGGGATACGGGACAGAACGGTATGGAAGCGGGTTTCCCCCCGGAGATCCCTGCCGTGGAAAAACCAAAGACAAAAGTATCAAATGGCCGGAAAAAACAGCCGGTCATCCTCATTACCAATGACGATGGGATCACAGCTCCCGGCATCCGCAACCTGGTAGACGCCGTCAGGGGGCTGGGCAAGATAGTGGTGGTAGCCCCCGACAAACCCCAATCGGGCATGGGTCATGCCATCACCATCGGCAATCCCCTTCGTCTTCATCCCATGCATCATCTCTTTGAAGGGGTGGAAGCCTGGCAATGTTCCGGCACCCCGGTGGATTGTGTGAAGCTGGCCGTGGATAAGGTATTACGCCGTAAACCGGATATTTGTCTCAGCGGGATCAATCATGGCTCCAACCATTCCATCAATGTTATCTATTCCGGCACGATGTCTGCTGCTGTAGAAGCTGCCATCGAAAGCATTCCTTCGATAGGATTTTCCATACTGGACTATAGCGTAGAGGCAGATTTTACCGCATCCAGGAAATATGTACGGATCATCGTTGAAAGAGTCCTTGAGCACCCCATGGATAAACACCTGATACTCAATGTAAACTTCCCGGCTGTACCGGATGCGCTGATCAAGGGGATCAAGCTTTGCCGGCAAGCCTATGCCAAATATGAGGAGGACTTCCTCGAACGGAATGACCCTACGGGTAAAAAATATTACTGGTTGACGGGAAAATTTGTGAATTTCGACAGAGGGAGAGATACTGATGTCTGGGCTTTGGAGCACAATTATGTAAGTGTCGTGCCTGTACAATTTGACATGACAAATTACGTTCTAAAAAGCAAACTCGAAAAAACGTGGAAATCGTGATCTTCAAAAAAGACAACCTCCGGCTGGGCCTGTTGCTCGGATTGGTGGCACCGATTGTAAGCCTTGTCGTCTATTATTTCGTAAAGTTCTTTCCACTTTACCCGGTGAAGGATTTTCTCTATTTTCTCCGGTCCAACCGGAGCCAGATCACGGCGCTGGCTGTCCCCTGTCTGGTGCTGAACATTGCACTTTTTACCATTTATATCAATTCGCACAGGGACAATACAGCCAAGGGCGTATTTGTCGCCACGCTGATCTATGCGATACTCGCGCTGCTGTTTAAATATATTTAGGCT
>Ga0206926_1144_pt1 | contig 14322 bp, 11 predicted proteins | sample Alteio_BWOrgHeat_59_FD_152955 | JGI IMG/M metagenome (GOLD analysis project Ga0206926, IMG submission 152955) | Enriched cells from forest soil in Barre Woods Harvard Forest LTER site, Petersham, Massachusetts, United States -... | ecosystem: Environmental > Terrestrial > Soil > Temperate forest >... | reverse complement strand
TTGGGAATCCGACCTCTTGGTCACCTTGGAGGAAGCGGCCCATGGCGCAGAGCGGGTGCTGAGCTTGAAGCGCCACGGTCGCGGTAAAGCGGCGACGGAGACCTTAAAAGTGCGGATCCCAGCCGGCGTCAGCGATGGCCAGCGCATCCGCGTGCCGGGCAAGGGCGAGGTGCCAGCTGGTGGTGGTGAGCAGGGCGATTTGTTCTTAAATGTGCGGCTGCAAAAACACCCGGATTTTCGTGTTGAGGGCGCTGATTTGTATTATGAATTGGAGCTCGCCCCATGGGAGGTCGCGCTGGGAGCAAAGAAGACGGTGCCGACGCTGGCGCAAGACGTGGCGGTCAAAGTTCCCGCCGGTTCGGTTTCCGGGCAGCAATTGCGCCTGAAGGGGCTGGGCTTGCCCAAGCGCGATGGCTCGCATGGAGATTTGTATGCCGTGCTCGTGGTGCGCGTACCGCCCGCCGAGACGGCGGCGCAGAAAAAATTATGGGAGCAATTGCGCGAGGCCCACGCGGGATAATGTAACGCACGGCCAGTGTCCGCAGGCTTGCCTTGAGTCATGGTATCACGTAAAACGCTCGTATGAAAATGCGCAGTCAATTCCTGGTGCCGCTGGTCACCGCCATGTTATTGGCTGGCTGCGGCGGCAGCGACGGACATAAGGACGGCGTTTACCAAGGGTACCTCGAAGGTCGGTTTCTCGGGGTGGCTTCGCCGCAGGAGGGTCAATTGACGGAACTCAAGGTGCATCGCGGTGATTGGGTGGAGGCGGGGGCGCCACTGTTTGCACTGGATCCCAAGCCTGAGGTCGACCAATTGCGCGAAGAGGACCAGCGAGTGGCCTCGGACCAGGCCAAAATTGATGATTTACGCAAAGGACTGCGCGACACCGAACTGCAGGCGCTTGATGCACAATTGCAGGCTGACCGCGCCCAACTCGCCCAGGCCAAGGCCGAATGGCAGCGCAATGAGCAGTTAAAGCCGGGTAATTATGTTTCGCAAAACGATCTCGACCGGTTGCGGTACCTGACCGAGCAATACACGGCTCAAGCCGACCGCGATGCAAACCAACTGGCCACCGGCAAATTAGGTTCGCGCGAAGACCAAATCCGCCAGGCGGCGTCCGACTTGGCCGCCGAAGAAGCGGTGCGTGACCAGATTAAATGGATGCTCGATGAAAAGACGCAGACCGCACCGCAGGCGGGTTATGTGCAGGATACTTTGTACCGCGTAGGCGAACGCGTCGAGGCGCGACAGGCCGTGGTCTCCTTGCTGCCCGCCACGGAATTGCGGGCGCGCTTTTATATTCCCGAAACTGAAATCAACCGGGTCAAGCTGGGCCAGGAGGTCACGGTGAAACTGGATGGCCGCGACCCGGTGAAGGCCAGGGTCAGTTTTATTTCGACGCAGGTGGAATTCACGCCGCCCGTTATTTACAGCGACAGCCAGAATTATAAATATGTTTTTCTGGCCGAGGCGGATTTCGATCCGACAATTGCCAAAGAGCTTCATGTCGGCCAGCCCGCCGAGGTGAGTTTGCAGCCATGAGCGCTGGAATCGCTGCGCCCGAACCGGAATCGCCGAGGGGAAATGACTCCGCCCTCGCGATTGATGTGCATGGTTTGACGAAGAAGTATGGCACGCGCGCGGTGGTGGATCATCTGGATTTCCAAGTGCAGCGCGGCGAGGTTTGCGGTTTCCTCGGGCCGAATGGCAGCGGCAAGACCACGTTTATGCGTTTGTTGTGCGGGCTGCTTACCCCCGATGAGGGAGAAGGCACCTGTCTGGGTTACAATTTGCGGACGGAGGCGGACAAGATTCGGCTGGAGCTAGGCTATATGACACAGAAGTTCAGTTACTACGAAGATCTTTCAATTGAGGAGAATCTCGATTTTGTGGCGCGCATTTACGCGCTGCCTGACCGACGCGAAGCGGTAACGGCGACCCTCGAGCAACTGGGTTTAACCGCGCGACGCAAACAATTGGCGGGAACTTTATCAGGTGGTTGGAAGCAACGGCTGGCCTTGGCGGCGAGCTTGATTCACCGCCCGCGTCTGTTGTTGCTCGATGAGCCCACGGCGGGCGTGGACCCCAAAGCGCGGCGCGATTTTTGGGAAGAAATTCACGGACTGGCGGCCAAGGGTTTGAGTGTGATGATTGCAACCCACTATATGGACGAGGCCGAGCGTTGCCATCGCGTCGCCTATCTGGCCTCCGGCAAAATCCTCACGCGCGGGACCGTGAAGGAAGTGATTGACGGCGCCAAGTTGACGGTATGGCGTCTGGAAAGCGAAAATCCCGCCGAATTAATGGTGGCGTTGCATGGCAAGCCGGGCATCTCGGTGGTGCCGTTTGGGAGTGCGCTGCATGTGTGTGGAACTGATGCGGCGGCCGTGCGCGCAGCCGTCGAGTCCGTGGCGGCCCAGGGGGTAAAGGCCACCGAGAGCAAACCGTCGCTGGAGGATGTGTTCATTAACCTGCAGGGAGCTTCCAAGGAAAATAACTCCTAAACGACCATGCGCAACGGATTTTCATTTCGACGGTTTTACGCCATGGCGCTGAAGGAATTCGTGCAGATGCGGCGCGACCGGCTGACGTTTGGCATGATGTTCGGCATCCCGCTCATGCAGTTGATTGTCTTTGGCTACGCCATCAACACCGACCCCAAGCATCTGCCAACCGTGGTCGTTTATGCCGACACCGGGTCAGTGCCCGAGGCGGTGGTCCAGGCCTTGCGCACCACGGATTATTTCAAAATTGCGCCGCTGCCCGTGAGCGAGGCGGACGCGCAGGAAATGCTGGCGACCGGCGATGCCCAATTTGTCATTACTTTTCCGGTCAACTTCACACGGGATTTGTTGCGCAACGCGCATCCGCAGATTCTCTTGCAGGCTGATGCCACCGACCCGGTGGCGGTGGGCAACGCGCTCGGTGCGATCCAAGGGGTTATCGAGTCGGCGGCGTCGCGGGAATTGCAGGGTTCATTTCCCGCCGCGCAGATACCCGACCAGCCGGTGGATTTGGTGGTGCATCCCATGTATAATCCGGAGCGCCGTTCACAATTGAATATTGTGCCCGCACTGCTCGGTCTGGTGCTGACGATGACGATGGTTAATATCACCGCCATGGCCATCGTGCGCGAGAAGGAACGTGGCACGATGGAGAATTTACTGTCCACGCCCGCGCGACCGGCGGAGGTCATGCTCGGCAAAATTTTGCCGTACATTTTTGTCGGCTACGTGCAGGCGTGCGTGATTCTCGCTGCGGCGCGATTCCTGTTTGATGTGCCGGAGCTGGGGAGCTACGCGCTGCTGGGCGGGTGCATGCTGTTGTTTATCATGGCTAATTTGGGCATGGGCATCTTGTTATCGACCTTGGCAACGAGCCAGTTGCAGGCCATGCAGATGGCCTTTTTCTTTTTTCTGCCGTCGATGATGTTGTCCGGTTTCTTTTTTCCCTTCCGAGGCATGCCGCCGTGGGCGCAGACATTGGGCTCAATCTTGCCGTTGTCCCACTTTTTGCGCATTGTGCGCGGGATTGTGCTCAAGGGTGACGGCTATCTGGAGGTTTGGCCGCAAATCTGGCCAATTGGCTTGTTCTTTTTAGTGGTCATGACGCTGGCGGTGGTGCGCTTCCGGCGCACCCTGGACTAAAAGTAGTTTTCTTCCATGCCGGATTTTGCTAGGCTGCTGCTGCCAATGCGCCGGGTCATGAATTATTTTTTTATCACCTGTCGGTTGCTTTTGCCACTGAGCTGGCTGGCAGCATCGGCGGCAATGGCGCAAACCGCGGTAGCGCCAGCGGCAGGATCTGCGCCGGCCTCCACGACGACGACCCCAGCAACCACCGGCGGAATTATTCCCGAACTGCACGCCGGCAAAGATGTTTATTATGATGTGCGGGTGACGGACGTTACGCCGGTAACCCTGGTCTTTATCCACCGCCATGGCATCGCCTCGGTGGCCCTGGCGGATTTGTCGCCGGATTTGCAAAAGCGGTTTGGCTACGACCCGGCCAAAGCTGCGGCGGAAACAGCGCGACGACAGGCGGAGAGCAGTACGCACAAAATCGAAGCCAACCTGGCACCCGGTGACAAGGGGCCGCCTTCACTTAATGCCCAGCAGATTTTGCAGCGCTTCGGTCAGCCGCCGAAAATTTTTGCCGAGGTCAATATGCAACCACGCTTTGACCAATTGGGCGTTGGGGCGAAAAACCAGGGCCCGCGTCCGAGTTGCGCGGTCTTTGCCATCGTCAGCGCGCTGGAGTATCAATGCGCGCCCCCGGCCGGACCCGCGCCCGAATTTTCGGAGGAATATTTGATTTGGGCCACGTTGAAATCATTGGGAAAAAATGAACTCGCCGTCCCCAAAAACCAGCCTTCCACGCTGGACATGGGTTTCGCGTTGATTGAAGTGGCCGATGCCTTGCGGGGCTATGGCATCGCGCTGGCCGGCGATTTGCCCTATCATTTCAATATTACCGACCCGCGGGTGTTGGAGCCCGCGCCGGACGTCATCGAGCGTGCCAAGAAACGCAGCCCGGTGGATGGTTACTACATCACCGGGCGTGAACCCCGGGCGCAGATATCGAATATTGTGCAGGTGCTTGATGCGGGGGTGCCGGTGATTATCGGAATAAACTGGCCGGAGCAGAAAGCCTTTTCCGACAATGCCATTCTTGGCGATCAGCCGGGACTTGAAAACGCGGGCCATGCGGTGTTGCTGGTCAGCTATCGGACCAAAACGGGCAAGCTGGATGACATGGAGTTTTTATTTAAAAATTCCTACGGGGCACAGTGGGGCGAGCGCGGCTACGGAATGGTCACCTACAAATATTTGGTTAAAAATTTGCATGACGCGCTGTTTTTGGTGGCGCATTGAAATCCCCATGCCGACTTGGAACAGCGAGCAGTATTTAAAATTTGCAGGCGAGCGCACGCGGCCGGCGGTGGATTTGGCCGCCCGCGTGGCGGTGGAAAAGCCCGGTCGGGTCATCGATCTGGGCTGTGGTCCGGGCAACAGCACCGCCGTGCTGGCGCAACGCTGGCCGGGTGCAAAGTTGACCGGCCTGGACAGTTCGCCGGCCATGCTGGCCACCGCCAAAAAGGATTATCCGTATTGGCGTTGGATTGAGAGCGACATTGTGAGTTGGAAAACTGACGAACTGTACGACGTGGTATTTTCCAATGCCTCGATGCAATGGGTAGCTGACCACGGGCGGGTGGTGCCGCAACAATTCGCACAAGTTGCAGCCGGTGGAGCGTGGGCGATGCAGATTCCAGCTAATTTGGAAGCGCCGCCGCACCGCATTATCCGTGAATTGGCCTCATCAATGTCCTGGCGGGATAAATTTCGCTCCCCGCCCCGTGAATGGCGGCCGGAGACATCGGCGTTTTATTACGACACGCTCGCGCCACTGGCCGCCCGGGTGGATATATGGGAGACGGAATACCAGCATGTGCTTCCGAACGTAGAGGCCATTGTGGAATGGTATCGCGGGACCGGCTTGCGGCCTTGGCTGGATGCCCTGGCGAATGACGATGCCAGGACACGGTTTCTCGCTGATTATCGCGAGGCGCTCGCCCCGGCATTTCCGTCACAGAGCGACGGCAAGGTTTTATTTCCTTTTCGCCGGCTGTTTGTTATCGCTTACCGCGCGTAAGTCGGCAGGAGTGCGCGGAAAAGCCCGCGCCGAAGGAGGTGAGCCACAAATCGTTTGCGTCATTTTTTTCACAATCTGGCAAGGCATTTTGCAGATGTTCGCCAAGGGCAAAAAGTACCGAGGGGCTGCTCATGTTGCCATAACGACGCAGGATGGCGGTGCTTTCGACGAGGGGAAAGCGTCCAGCGAGACCCGCGCCCACTGCTTCGATGACTTTTTTTCCACCGGCATGCGAAAGTACGTAGCCGATTTTTTCCGCGGTGCCATTTTGCCGGTCGAATAACGCGCGCACAGCCACGGCGGCGCGCTCGGACACGGTTTTGTCCAGTTTGTTGCGTAGTTTGCCGCCGCAATTTTCAAAGCGGATGCTTTCGCGGTCGGCGGGAATGTGCAGCGTGTCGAAACCATCGCAGCGCAATTGCGTTGGCCCAGGGTGGCCATTCCAGATGCTGGCGGACGCACCGTCGGCAAACAGACACAGCGAGATCAGCACGCCCGGATCGTCATCGAGATAAAAAGCGGCGGAACAGATTTCGACGGCAACGACGGCGACGCGCGCGTTGGGGAAGGCGGCGAGCAGGTGACTCGCACTGCGCAGCGAAGGGATGGATGCGCCGCAGCCCTGGCCCACGATGTCTTGCAGAAAAATATCGGGACGCAGCCCCACGCGCTCGGCCACAAAGCTGGAAAGCCCGGGGCACAAATAGCCCGTGCAAGTGCAGATGATCAGCGCATCCAAATCTTTCGGTTTCAGTTTGGCTTCGGCCAGGGCGGCCCGCAGGGCGCGTTCACCCAGGGCGGGGGCTTCGCGCTCAAAGGCGTGATTAAGTGATTCAGCATCGAGGTCAAAAATTTTGTCGAGGTCGGCCACGGCAAAGTGACGGGTGTCGATGCCGCTGTCATGCGTTAGAATTTTTTCCAACAAGGCACGGGAACCCGGGCGTAATTTGCGGAGCGAGGGCGAATGGCGCAGAATTTCCCAACACTCACGCTGGGTGAGGCGTTGCGCGGGAACTACATTGGCGAGGGCGTGGAGAAACATGAAATTAAATGGAAATTGAAAATGAAAAGTCACGCAGCGGAAGCGATGGGACCATGCGTTGCGGCGTAAAAAAAGCGGAAAGGCAGCAGGCGGGTGTCCGCAAGCGCGAGCAAGAGCGATTGGCGGACGGGATGCAAGAGCCACGGATGCAGGCGGCGCGCCCAGCGCAGGCGTGAATCTTGTTGGTTGGCCACGATGCAACGAATGGTCTGCGTCGTTTTCGGCCAGTCCAGCTCATTGCGGGCATAAGCGAGCAACGGTTCCAGCGCGCCCGCGGCGTTTTCGAGCGCGAGCGCCATGCCGTGGCCGGTGTAGGGTGGGATGGCAGCGAGATGATCGCCGAGAGAAACGCGGCCGTCCTCGCGCCAGGTGTGGGTAAAATCGAGTCCGGAAATGGCCGCAGCGCTGGCCGGGTCGGGGTCGCCAGTAGTAATGCGCTCAGCCAATTTTTCGAGTCCGCAAGCAGTGGCGTAGGCGGGGAGCAATGATTCGCGCGGGCCGCGCAACTCGGGCCGGGTGCGAAACAACCCGCAGACATTGACTCGCCCGTCTTCGATCCGCGCCACCCCGGCATAGCCTCCGCGGCCAAGATGAACTTCCAAATCATGGCTGACGGGAAAATTGCGGCAATGGATTTTCAAGCCAATCCACGGACTGGTGGAATCAGAGCGGCGTCCGGCGGCCCAAATCTGGCCGGGGTTGTTTTTATTTTCTTCCGTTGGCGTCACGCGCGTGTTGAGAAGCAATTGACCGCCCGCCGCCATAAAATCCTGGAGCAACCGCGCTTCGAGCAAGGGCCGCGAGATTCCCGGCACTGGCTCGGGCAAATAGCCGGACCAGCGCAGGCGTCCGTCAGCGTACCAACCGGTGGTGCGGTTGATCGTCGCGTCGCGCAGATGGGGCGTGAGTCCGAGCCGGGCTATCGTGTCAGGTTTCAGTCCGCTAATAAATTCTCCGCATACGCGCGGTCGTGGCAGCAGCCCTGCTTCGCACAGCGTCACCGTCGCACCCGCGCGTGCCAACGCGGCGCCGAGGGAGAGCCCCGCGAGGCCGCCGCCAATGATGGTAATGGGATTGGAGAAAGACACGGAAATTAGGATTGGCGCACGGCAATCATCCGGTATGCGCCGAGAAAAGTGTGTTGCAAAGTGACCTTCCACGGCTGCTGGTCGACTCCGAGTAGGCGGGGCAAATCGCGTTCCCGGAAACCGCCTTCGATGCTGACGCGGGCGTCGTGGCGGCTGACATAATTAATCCCGGCCAGGCGGGCGAGGGGCAACTGGCGCAAGTGCAGGGTTGCGCGCGCCGGCTCGCAGAAAACGAGCAGCCGCGCCTGTTCGCGCCACTGGCGGCCCAGGTTGACCAGCACGTCGTCCTCGAATTGATGAAGAATCAAATTGCCGAGAATGACATTATAATCTTTGTAATTTTTGAAAGCGGTTAAATCATCGCGGTGCCATGACCACTTGGCGGGCCAGTCTTGCGGTCGGGGCCACAGATCCAGTCCGGCATAGGAAAAAGTTCTTTGCCGCAAGGACCGGCGCAAGTAACGGCCCAGGTCGCCTTCGCCCGCGCCGAGTTCCAGCAGGCGGTCGCCGGGATGCAGTTGGTCGCTCAGGATATTCGCAAACCAGCGGAAGTTGCCCATCAAGGCATTAAAGAATCGCAAATCGCGCCGGTTGTGCAGTGCGTCGGGATGGTCCGGCGGCAGGCTGTCGAGTATCTCCGGTTGGACGCGGCGCTGAAGCATTCTCTTAAGATGCGCCTGGCGCAACGCATTGTCAAACGGTGCTTCAGGGAGTCTGGCCGCTGGCATCCACTTCCATGCGCAGGGCGTCCCACATCAAACCGCCGACGGCTTGCGGGGAACGCGCGCTGGGTGGATCATAAGTCTTTACGCCGTCGAGCGCGAAGCGCACTTCGTTGGCGCCGGATTTAATCAGGCTCGCATCAAAATTCAAATAAACAGTCTGGCGCAGGCTGTCCTGCCCGCCGCTGCGGTAAATCGCCATGCCGGATTTTTTCAAATTCACCGTGCCAATGGACTGGCCATTGAGGGTGACCTGCATCGGGCGTGGATAATCCCACGCGGCAAAGGCGAGCGTGAGCGTGCCACGGCCACTGAGGTTTTTCGGCTCGTCGAATTTAACACTCCAATACGGCTGCTTCATATACCAGCCCCATTGCGCGAAATTCCAGTCTTCACTGGCCTTGCTTTGGCCGACGGTGTAGGTGACATCGTTCGGGAACACGGTGCCGTAGCGAATGTAGTTGGTGAAGTGCCGGTAATTTAATCCGTCTTTGAATTCCTGGCTTGAGCGGTCGGGCATCCCGATTTGCCAGAGTTTTTGGCCGTGGGTGATGGGCGTCCAATTCAAGGTGCCGAGGTTGTTCGCGCCGGCGGTGACGTTGAGGCCTTCCTTTTTAAAATCTTCGAACTGATTGCCGCCGGTGACAAAGAGCGTGTAGGCGCCGGGACGCACTTTGGGAATGGTGAAGTGTCCATCGGCGTCGGCCTTCGTCCAGAATTGGTAGCCCTTGACCGACATGCACCAATCGGTGTCGCCGGGATAGGCGAGGACGACCCACGCGTTTTTCGCGCTGTCGCCCGAAGCGATTTTAATTTGGCCCGTGACGGTGCCGCGCGCAAGCGGGTAGTCGTCGTTCTTCACAAACGCATACGGCCACTTGGCATCCTCCTCGGCGGCTTTTTGTTTCGCGTCGTCCCACATGGCGTCGACCGTCTCGGCATGGTTGACATAGAGGAAGGCCGGACCATAAAAGCGCGTCCATTTTTCATCCGCCGCAATCGGAATATCCGCCCCGCCAAAGTGGTTGCCCTGGAGCATCCAGAGCACGACGTTGTTTTGCGGCAGGGTTTGGGGCGCGTCCTGGTGGACGACTAATTCCTGGCGCAGCGGACCACCGCTGACATATTCGCGGCCGGGCTGAATGAGCCACAGGCCGATACCATGACCCGCGATGCCATGGAGAAGGTCTTCGCCGATGAATTTGGCGTAGTCGTATTTGGAATGCACCTGGTCGTCGAAAGCGTAGTGCCAGGAAGTGTCCATCGGCGTGTCGAGCACTTCGCCGGCGGGGTAGGGCCCTTTGCGCGCGTCATCCACCACATAGTTCGTAAACGGGTCCGTGCCGCGCAGTGTCCAGACCACCGCGCGGGTTTGTTCCAGCGTCACCGCGCCCAGGCCGGGACCGTGTTGGTAAGTGAGATACATATATAATCCACGGTCGCCGCGATGGAGAATGTAATGCGCCTCGACGTTAAACGGGCAGACTGCAATGGGGTCGTACTGCACGGCCATTTCTGCCGAGTCCGGTGATTTGCTGACGAGCCGCGCGGTGGCGTGGGACTGGCCGGTGCCGAAGGAAACGTGGGGCTTGCCGGCGTCGCCGGAATCAAAGTCGAAGACAATCGCATGGCGCGTCGGGCTGATTAACTCGCGGCTTTCACTCCCTACAGTTGCGCGCAACGAATAGATTTGGCCGTTGGCTTTGTTGAGCGTGAACGCGATGAGGCCGTTGTTAAAGTCGATGAGTTGGTCGGTCTCAGTTACTTGAACGGGAGCGGGGTCCGCCGCAAAGGCCAAAGTTGGCAGAGCAAAAAGTACAGCAAATGAGCAGAACCAAGCAGGGCATTTCATGGGGTATCCTTCGTTGGGGTTTGAGCGCAAAGGTTTAAACCGGCGCGGGCGGGGTACGTTGCAAAATAGGCTAACGCCTCAGGCGATTACGCAGTAATAACGGTCTCGGGTGGCAGTAAAAAGCCCCCAACTCGTTGGAATTGAGGGCTTTTCTAAATGGCGTCCCCTTGGGGATTCGAACCCCAGTCGCCAGGATGAAAACCTGGTGTCCTAGGCCGGGCTAGACGAAGGGGACGGGAAAATGCTGGCGAACGGCTCAAATTAATGATTTTCTGGCCGGCTGCAAGCCAATCGTTCAAGGCAAGTGTTTTAGTGTTTAGGGTTCCTGGGTTTGGTCGTTTCTGCCCGAAATCCAGAAAATTCTCCAAAAACGATGGCAACAATCTGAGGTTGCGAAAAAGTGCCCGGGACAGGATTTGAACCTGCAAGGCCTCGCGGCCAATGGATCCTAAGTCCATCGCGTCTGCCAGTTCCGCCACCCGGGCGTGGATAGGGATGGCGACAGTGTGCTGGCTCCCAGTGCCAGTTGCAAACCGGGACTTACACAAAAATCTTGTGACCGGGGGTGGGGCACGGCAGATTCGCGGGCGTGTTACGCGCAATGCTCCGGTGGCCGCCTCTGACGGCCTGTACGCTGGTGGCCATTTTGGCCGACGCGGCTTGCTTGTTCCCGAGTATCGTGCGGGCTGACCCGCCGCCGCTCCTGGTTCCCGGCCCGGAGACTTCGGCGAATGCCACAGCGTCTGCTCCCACTAAAGCTCCGGTCAAAGCTTTGACCCAGGATTTGTACAGCGACAAGTATACCAGCGATCTGCAAACCGGGCTGCAAACCTGGTCGGGCAATGTGGACTTTGACTATATGGGCTCGCATATTCATGCCGAGCAGTTGACCCAGCCCAAGGAGCAAAGCGGGCCGGCTCAGGTCACCGGGCAGATAATTCTCACACGCGAGGCGCTGCGGGTGCTGGCCCGCAAGGCTACCGTGGACCAACAGACGAAGGCGGTCGCGGCGGTCGACGTGCGCATGGGCCACCCGCCGGCGTATTTTGATGGCCGTGAGTTCATCTATACTCCCGGCGAGCAGACCGGCGAGCTGACCAGCCCTACTTTGTTTTTTGGCGAACCCGATCCCTATGGCATCAACCTGGCCGCCAACAGCGCGACCTATCGATACGCCACCGACGACGTTCTCTTAAAGGGCGCCACCTTGCGGGTTGGTTCACTGCCGATTTTTTACCTGCCCAGCTACACCCAGGGCCGGGAAAGCCAGTCGCCCATGAGTTTGCAAGCGCATTTCGGTTTTCGGCGGGACTTGGGTGTGTATGCGCGCACGACTTCATTTTGGACGGAGAATCCCTCCTTTGAGCCGGGCCTTTTGCTCGATACCTACGGCTACCGTGGTATTTTGGCCGGCCCGGCGCTGCGGTATAATCAGACGGACAATATGGAGTGGTGGCAATCGGGCTTGTTTGAGTCGGGATTCATCCACGACGCCGGCAACCGCGGTCTCGATATCACCGGCCAGCCCATCGGCAAAAACCGTTTTTTTGCCGACTGGGAACACCAGGGCAGCATCGGCGGCCAGGTGGATATAACCAGTTCGCTTTGGTGGTGGGGGGATTCCAATGTGCTGCGCGATTACCGCCAGGATATCTGGCAGGATAATGAACTGCCGGACAATTTTTTCGAGGCCAGCCACCGTACGGAGGATGCGCTTTACTCGACCTTTGTGCGTTATCGGCCGGATGATTTTGAAGTGGTCCAGGAACGCCTGCCCGAAACCCGGATGGATTATTTTGCCAGCCCCCTGGGCCAGACCACGCTCTACCAGGAGGGGCAGATGAGCTATGTGCAGCTGGATCAGCAGAATTTCAACGGCACGCCGACGCTCCACAGCAATCGCTTCGACGCTTATTACGGCTGGCGCCGGCCGGTCAACCTCAGTGATTGGGCGACCATCACGCCGGTGGTCGGCGCCCGCGTCACGCAATATCAGGACACGCTCAACGACCAGGGCCAGTTCACGCGCATCTTGGGCCAGTATGGTTTCGATGCGGATATCCGCTCCGTCGGCCATTGGGATTACACGAACCCCACGTGGGACATCAACGGCCTGCAGCACATTTTCCGCCCGGTGTTGATGTACCGCTATATCCCCGCCACGCAGCAAGGGCAGGGGCTCATCCCGGCCATCGACACCACCACCTTTTCTTCCTACCCGCCGATTTTGGACCTGAATGACAACCGCGCCATCGACAACCTGCGCACCCAAAATGTCGTTCGCGCCGGATTTGAAAACGTGCTCAACACCCGCGCGGACGGCTACGGCTCGCGCCAGTTGGCCACCTTTAATGTCTACAACGACCTGCGCCTCGAGCGTACCAGCGGCCAGCAGGACTTTTCGAATGTCTGGACGCAACTGGGCCTCAGCCCGGCGCCGTGGCTGAAACTCGAGGCCTTTGACCGCATAGACCCGCTGGCCTTCACCAACCGCGAAGTCCGCACGCGCACCACCATTTTTGATGGCGACCGCTGGACCGCAACCGTCGAGACCGATGCGCTGCAGCACACGCTCGACCAGTACTGGCTCGAATCCACTTTTCGGATAAACGAGCGCTATCAGTTGATTGGCCGCTGGCGTTACGACCAGCATCTGGGCGGGCTGACCGAGCAGACGTATGGCGTCCGCCAGCGTTTTGGCGAAACCTGGGATGTCCAGTACGGCGTTTCCTATTTTCGCAGCACCCTCAACCAAAACGGCTTAGGGGTTAACGTGCGGGTGATGTTGCTGGTGCATTAGCGTTTGGATCTTCAAGGGGCTGATTTTTGGCTTTGATTGACGCGGAACTAGTCGCTAGGCCACTAGGTCACGATGTCCGCACCTGTCCAGGAGCCTTTGCTGCAATCCCTCGACCACCCCATCCGCATCCCGGTGTTTGAGGGCCCGCTGGATTTGCTGCTGTTTCTCATCCGCAAGAACGAGCTGGATATCCATGACGTGCCCATCGAGGAGGTCACCCGCCAGTACCTGGAGGTTTTGCACGCGATGGAAAAGATGGACCTCGATGTCGCGGGCGATTTTTTTGTGATGGCGGCGACGCTAATGTATATTAAGAGCCGCCTGCTGCTGCCCAAGCACGAGCAGGATGCCCAGCCCGCTGATGGCGAGGACGACGAGCACCTCGACCCGCGCTGGGGGCTCGTGCAGCAACTGCTGGAATACCAGAAAATCAAGGATGCCGCCGGCGGCTTGCAAGAGTTGATTGTCCGTGCGCAAAACTTAATCCCGCGCGAATACCGCCAGAGCGACGAAGACCGGCTGCACCGCCCGCTCGACCCGACGGACCGGATTGAGCTGTGGAACACGTTTAATCTTTTACTGCGCCGCCTGTCCGAAAAAATGGTCCACGGCGAAATCCACCGCGACCACATCACCGTCGCCGACCGCATGGAATACGTATTGCAACGCTGCGCCACCGAGGAACACTTTACCTTCACCAGCCTGTTATCCGAAAACCCGAGCCTGGTGTTGATTGTCGCCACCTTTTTGGCTATTCTGGAGCTCACCCGCCTGCGCCAGATTGACCTCGCCCAGACGGCCGATTTTTCCGACATCGCCATTTCCCGGCGGTCCGAAAAAATCACGTTGCCGACCGACGCCAGCGCCGAGCCGGGGACACCAGTGGCCGATTTGACCACTGAAGAACAACCACCCGCCCTTTCCTAATGTCCCGCCTTCCGGCCAAGAAATCGAAACAGAAGCCCAAGGTCTCCGGTCTCCTCGGCCTAGGCTTGGACGGCAGCGACGGGCACAAGCGCATCACCCGGGGCGAAAAATTCGCCATTGTCGGTGGCTCCAGTGAAACCCATGAACGCATGACCGAAGGCGTGGTCAAGACGCTCGAAAAACTCTCGCACAAAGGCAAGACCTTGGAGGACGCGGAGCCGGATGAAGTC
>Ga0206926_1103_pt2 | contig 14339 bp, 15 predicted proteins | sample Alteio_BWOrgHeat_59_FD_152955 | JGI IMG/M metagenome (GOLD analysis project Ga0206926, IMG submission 152955) | Enriched cells from forest soil in Barre Woods Harvard Forest LTER site, Petersham, Massachusetts, United States -... | ecosystem: Environmental > Terrestrial > Soil > Temperate forest >... | reverse complement strand
CATCTCGACCATGACATCGGAATGGTCGATCGCCACCACGCTTCCAGCCGTTGCGAGCCTCAAGAGACGCTTGAGGCTTCGGCCCGATCCGAAACCGAGTTCCAGCACCGCGTTGTCTGGGCGTACGTCCAACCGGGCTATCGCTAGCAGATAGGGTCGCCAGTTCAGGACGGACATCAGGTGTCCGACAAGCCGTCCGACCGGGCCGTCCGGACGCCTCAACTGGCGTCCGGTAGCCGTCCACAAATCTCGCAGCTCTAATCCGCTGCCGCTCATGCCTTCGCCTTGACCTTGCCAAGCAACTGCACGATCACGAGGCGCCGGTTGTGATCCCAGAGTGGTCTCTGCGGGTCGACCGGAGCCTTCAAGGCCTGTTCGAGAACAGTCTGGGCATGGTCGTACTCCCCTTGCTCATATAGAAAGTCTCCATAAAAATATTCGGCGTCGAGGCTGTTTGGAGCCGTATGAACCGCTTCCTCGAGAAGCTGCCTTGCCTTCTTCTTGTCGCCGAAGCCGAGCGGAAAGCCGGGGACGCGGTAGTAAAGAACCGCAAGGCTTGTCGGAGCGCCCGCATCCAAGGTCTTTGGGTCGAGCTGGTAAGCCTTCTCGAGAAGACCGCGGGCATGTTTGGCCAAGCCGAGCGCGGAGAATGCGCTGGCCATCGACGCGCGCTCACTTGTTATGATGCCATCCCAGATCAACGCCTCGGCATGGTTAGGGTATTTTTGCGGGAGTTCGTCAGCCTGACTGCCGAGTTCGTCCATCAACTCCGTCTGCTTAGCACCCTCAGGCATGGTGAACTTCAGCTTCTCCCATTGTCCGCGAACGGTGGCGATATCGGCGTTCATCGCCGCGGTATCGTCTGCCTTGGCCGTTTGAAGAGTGACGGCGCAGGCAAGGATGCCGAGAGCCGCGATCGTCTTGGCCTTAGAATTGAGCATGTGAAACCTCCTTGGTTGTTTTGTCTTCGACTGGCGGCTTGCCGAGGGTGACACCGGATGTGACGGGCGTAACGGCACGGTCGATCATGCGTGGAGCGATGGCCTGAAGGACCATGAACAACCGCTCCAAAGAGGACGGGTAGACATAGTCCCTGGGAACCTGGACCGCGTTCAAGATCTGAGACGCGACCTTCTCCGGACTGTCGACCGTTCCCTTGACAGTGCCCTTTGGGAGCCTTGATGCGCCCTCGGTCGCTGTACTTCTTGGCGCTGCATAAGTGACGCCAACCCCTTTCGCGATCAGTTCGCGCCGCATCGCTATGGAGAAGCCCTTGATCGCTGATTTCGACGCCGAATAGGCGGCGAAGTTCGCGAACGGGATTTCTCCAAGCATGGATCCCAAGTTCACGATGCGTGGACAGTGCCCCATGGTCAGCAATGGCATGAGCTCACGCGTCAGAAGGATTGGGGCTGTGACATTGATTGCAATTATCTCCCGGATCCTTTCGGGATCCGTCGTCTCGAGGCTACCCGCGGCAATCACACCGGCATTGTTCACCAGCATATCAAGAGCGCCCCAGGACGCACCGATGTGGCTGGCGAGGCGGAAACGATCTGCCTCGTCGGTGAGGTCGCACCGGATCATCAGGTGACGGCGACTGGCGTCGAGAAGGCGATATGTTTCCTGCAGCGCCTCCGGCCGCCGTCCGCAAAGGCACAGAAGCGCCCCGCGCTTCGATGCTTCTACTGCGAGCGCCCGGCCGATACCGGAGCCGGCGCCCGTCACAAGGATGCGACGTTCATCAAGCCGCCCGCGCAACATCTGTCTCCTCGCTCAGATCATGGAAGATTGCGCCATAGAGCCGGTAGAAAATTTTGGACTGTCCGTTGATCAGGTCCTGGACCGATCGATCCGTAAAGCCGTTGATCATCGTCCTAAAGAAAGCGACATGCTCCTGGTCAAGCGAGCCGTGGGAGCGCAGGTATGAGAAGCCCGTGTCATCGACCAGACCGAACTGGCTCTTCAGCTTGTCTGCGAGCCGGTCAGCGAGAAGCACAGACAGTCCTTCCAAGACATGAGTGCTCCCAAGCATCGCATAGGGGCTGATGCGCTCGATCGCGTAATAGGCATAGCCGACCATGATCCTGCAGGCCGCTCCGCCCTCACCGGAGGCGACGGCCGCGGCGTTTCCGCCGAGCGCGGCAATGTCGTCGAGTATCCATTTCTCGTGGCCACGCTCCTCTTCCATGTATTCGACAAGAGCGTCCTGGTAACGCTCGTCGGTCGTAAGCGAGGCCGCCAGGGCCAGGAGCGGGAACGTGTGCCTTACGTGGTGATAGGCCTGTTCGAGAAATGCGAGATAGGCTTCGCGGCTGGCGCCTTGGCTGAGGCTGCGCACTACGAGCGGAATTCGAAAAAACGCTTCGCGCTCCTGAGCCGTTTCTGCCTGCAAGCGATCGTAGAAGGTCATGTCATTTCCTTTCGAGGTTGATTGATCGAGGCCTTCATTCCGCGGCAACAGGCGGAAGGCTGCGGCTGAGATGGTCGTTCGCGCGGCATCTGATGATCCTGCCATTCGTGGTGACGAGCAGCGCCTTGGCGGCTTCGGGCAACGACAATGCAACGATGTGCGAGGGAACGGCGTAGCTTGGCAGCGATGCGCACAGTTTGGCGATTGCCGCTTTGACGTCGCTGTCGGAGGCGCCTGCGAACCATTGCTCACCAGGAGGCGAAAGGATGAGCAGTGCGCGAAGAGAGGCATCAGCGGCATTTGAGACAGCGGCTAGGGCAATCCTCGGATCTGCCATCAGCTCTGTCTCGACCCATTCCGGGCTGATGTTGCGGCCAAACGAGGTGACTATGAGACTGTCCTTGCGACCATGGACAGTGAGGAATCCATCGGTGTCGATCGACCCGAGATCACCGGTCCGCCACGGACCCTGGACACTCGGCGCACCGAGATATCCCGACATCAGGCTTGGACCCGAGACAACGATCTCGCCGTCGTCGATTTCGACCGAAATACCGTCGAGCGGCTTTCCGACCGAGCCAATGCGTCGGTCCCCCGGCCGGTTCATAGAGACGACCGAACAGCATTCCGACAGGCCGTAACCCTCGTAGACTGGGATGCCCATATCCTCGGCCATATCGAGGATCGGCCGTGGAATGGAGGCGCCGCCGACCGCCACAAAACGCAAGGACGGCGGCGGCGCTGTTTGCGTCGCCTTCAGCTCGTACAAAAGGCTTCTGAGAAGCTGCGGCACCAATACAGTCGCCGTTGGTTGATTGGCGGCCAGCACTTTCGCCAGTCCTCGCGCATCGCCGCGCCCGATCCGCTCGGCTGCGGCGCCTGCAAAGTGAGCAGTCGCGCCGCAGAAGATCGGCAGGAAGACGGCGCACACGGTCTCGAGCAGCATTGGCAGCGGGAGAACGGAGAGATATCGATCAGCCCTCGACGCGGCGCTTGCAGATGCCAGTCCACGGACGACCGTCTCCAACTGCCGCGTTGAATGCACGACACCTTTGGGCGTACCGCTGCTGCCGGAAGTATAGATGACAAACCCGAAGCCGCCCTTCAGTTTGCAGGCGGATGAGACGCTGCGATCAATCCGAAAGACATGGCTTGCCACCCCTAACGTCATGGCGCGTTCGCCAAATCCCTCGACCGTCACGATCTCGTCGACCTGTGCGTCCTTGACGATCTTCTGGAGCTGAGAGTCGCTGAAGAACAGCGGCAACGGCACGAGTGTCTTGCCCGTCCGGGCTGCAGCAAGCATTGCCACGACATAGCTAACGCCGTTGGGAGCCAACAGTCCAATGGTCGAGGATATTGATGCCATCCGAGGTGCCGCATTGGCGACTGCGTTACGGAGATCCTGCCAGTTCAGGGTTTCGCCGTCGTCGCTAATGGCGATGGCTGTTGGTCGGAGTGCCGCCTCGCGGTCGATGCATTCAAAGAGAAAGCGCATGATTGCCCTCCTGCCGCTCGTCTCGGATGTCGTTTGTCTTCTCGGGGTTTGGCAGCGCGAAGACGGCAGGCTTCTGCTCGTAGTAGGTGCCCCAGGACTTAAAGTTCGGGACGCGTCGCTTGTCGGCGTTGGCCAACCAATGTGGGGCAAAGCCGATCCTGACGAGCATTTGCGATAGACGTCCGGTCAGCGTGAAGAAAGACCAGTCGAAGCCGTTGGACTGTCCGTAATGTACGATGTCAAAGATGAAAGGCGCCGTATGACCAACTTCTCGGCTTGCCAGCGACGTGACTTCGAAAACGCGGTGGCGCGGCGTCGCATTTCCAGACAATCGCCCAATCGCGCTTTCAACCGGCTCGTCGAGATAGCGCTCGGAGAAGAACCCTTCCGATGCAAAGCGCAAACCCGCGGCGCAAACTAACTGTCCTTGCTGATCTGTCCGTGCAACAAGCGTTTCCGGAAACTCCGACACGGTTGCGCCGTAGCGAACTCTAAACACGCTGGCGATAAGGTGTTCCGCTGCGGGGCGTCCTGCATCGGAGCGCCCGAAGATCGAAATCGAATCCATTTAACCCGTCCTTCGTTGCTACGGGTTGAGACTGAAGAGTGCCGCTTACGAGCCGCTTACAGAAACCGGGCGGGGTGGTGATGTTTCCAAGGCGGGCGGTGACCTCGAACATCATTCGAACACATCGGCGACTTCCCGCTGCTGCTCGATATCCGCCAGAATGGTCTCCCCGCTCCGGCTCCGGTCATCAATGCGAAGCACGCGGTCCGGAAATTACCGCATTTCGGCCAGCGCCGTGCCTCAGGATTCATGGAAGCCGCCGGCGAGTTGCACAGCGACCAGTATCTCAGGGAGGGGCGACCCCACATGCATGTCTGCTTAGGCTGGACGAAGCCTACAGACCGCAATTCCGCTTCCGACCCGAAACAGAACGCTCACTGTCCGGCCCTGGGGTCGGCAAGTTGGCCAACTTCAGACATGTAAAGGCACGAAACGTACGTCTCAATTGGGTCGAACCCAACCGCTCGGCGTGATTGGGTTTCCAACCTTGAGGGCTGCGGCGTCCCGCCCGCGCAATCCTGCCGGCGGGAGAAAAACGCCTCAGATTGACCGCTGGTTCACCCGCTTGGCGACCTCTTCCGCGCTTTCGACACGCTCGGAATAGCGGTCCGTCAGATAACTTGAGCGGTCGCGCAGAAGGAGCGTGAACTTCATCAGTTCCTCCATCACGTCGACGATCCGGTTGTAATACGACGAGGGCTTCATGCGGCCTGCCTCGTCGAATTCAGCGAACGCCTTCGCCACCGACGACTGGTTGGGGATGGTGAACATCCGCATCCAGCGGCCAAGGATGCGAAGCTGGTTCACGGCATTGAAGCTCTGCGAGCCGCCGGAGACCTGCATGACGGCGAGCGTCCTGCCCTGCGTCGGGCGTACTCCGCCCATCGACAGCGGCAGCCAGTCGATCTGCGCCTTCATCACTCCTGTCATGGAGCCATGCCGTTCCGGAGAGCACCAGACCTGGGCCTCCGACCAGATCGACAGGTCTCGCAGTTCCTGGACCTTCGGATGGTCGGCCGATGTCGAATCCGGCAGCGGCAAGCCCGAAGGATTGAAGATGCGGACCTCGGCACCGAGCCGCCGCAGAATCCGCGCGGCTTCCTCAGTGACGAGCCGGGAATAGGAGCGTTCGCGCAGCGAACCGTAGAGCATAAGCACGCGCGGCCTATGGATAGACCGTGGCGCGTCGAACAGCACCTGACCGTCGATCGGCAGGAACTGCTCCTCATTGATGTTGGGGAATGAATCCTCTGACGTCCGGTTCCGATCAGGCAACGCGCTTGCCCCCAGCGTCGATGACAACTTCACCGTCTTCCTTGGTGAACGGACCGATGTCCGGATTGGGCAAGAAGTCGAGCACCTTCTCAGATGGTCGCGCCAGCACGACGCCGAGCGGGGTCACGACGATCGGGCGGTTGATCAGGATCGGATGTGCCAGCATGAAATCGATCAGTTCGTCGTCGGACCACTTGGGATCAGCGAGGCCGAATTCCTTGTAAGGCGTTCCCTTCTCGCGCAGCAGCTCGCGCGGGCTCATGCCCATCGCCGCGATCAATTCGATCAGCTTCTCCCGCGACGGCGGCGTCTTCAGATATTCGATCACCTCCGGTTCCTCGCCGGATTGACGGATGATGGCCAGCGTGTTGCGCGACGTCCCGCAATCGGGGTTGTGGTAGATGGTGACGGTCATTCGGCGGCTTTCATCTGTCTGATTGGTTTCGGTTCGGCAAGCAGCCAGCCCGCCAGGATCATCGCGAGCAACGCACCCAGCAATTCGGCGGCAATGAAGCCTGGCAGGTCAAGCGGGCGAATGCCCGAAAAAGTGTCGGAGATTGCGCGGGCGATGGCGACGGCCGGGTTGGCGAAGGAAGTCGAGGCGGTGAACCAGTAAGCCGCGGTGATGTAGAGACCGACCAGCCACGGGATCGCGTCCGGGCGGGCGCGCAACCCGGCCAATATGGTGAAGATCAGGCCAAAGGTGGCGACAATTTCGGCGACCCATTGGCCGTTCCCGGTCCGCATGTGTTGCGAGACCTGTAGCAGCGGCAACTCGAACATAGCATGCGCCAGGAACGTGCCGGCGATGCCGCCGACAATCTGGACCAGGACATATGCCACGGCGGCATTCGCCTCAATGTCCCGTCTCAAGGCAAAGACCGCTGTCACCGCAGGATTGAAATGTGCCCCCGAGATCGGCCCCAAGATCGTGATCAGCACCACGAGGATTGCGCCTGTCGGGATGGTGTTCCCAAGCAATGCCAGTGCCGTGTCGTGCGTGAGGCGATCGGCCATGACGCCGGAGCCGACCACGGTCGCGACCAGAAGCGCGGTTCCCAGCGCCTCCGCAACGAGGCGCCGTGGCAAGTCGGCGGCCATGGCGCTCAGCCGGCCTTCGGCAGGTTGCGGCCGATCTCGTCCAGGCGCTTCTGCAAGGCGAGCTTGTCGACCATGTTCATCGGCAGGCTGACGAAAATCGAGATCCGGTTGTTGAGCATGCGGTAGGCCTCCGCAAACGCCAGGTGCTTTTCAGCCTCAGTGCCTTCCGCGGCAGCCGGGTCCGGAATGCCCCAGTGCGCGGTCATCGGCTGGCCCGGCCAGACCGGGCAGGCTTCGTTGGCAGCGTTGTCGCAAACCGTAAAGACGAAATTCATTTCCGGAGCGCCCGGCACCGCGAATTCTTCCCAGTCTTTCGAACGGGCAAAGGAGGTGTCGTAGTTGAGGCTCTTCAGCAGCTGGATTGCGTAGGGATGGACCTCGCCCTTGGGATGCGATCCTGCCGAGAAGGCCTTGAATCGACCCGCTCCGACGCGGTTCAGGATCGCCTCGGCCAGTATCGACCGGGCCGAATTCCCCGTGCACAGGAAAAGAACGTTGTATGGTTCGCTCATGGCATCCTCCTTCAGCATTCGCATGTGACGGCCTGGATCACGGGCTGGCAGAGCTCCGGCGCGCCGTTGCAGCAGTCTTCCATCAGGTAAGCCAGCAGGTCGCGCAGACCCGTCATGTCGGCGACATAGCGGATCATCCGGCCGTCGCGCTCGGCGCGCACAAGCCCGGCATGGTCCAGTATCTTGAGATGCGCGGACATCGTGTTTTGAACCGTGCCGAGCCGCGCCCCGATCTCTCCGGCGGGCAAGCCACCCGGCCCCGCTTTGACCAGGAGCCTGAAAACCTCAAGCCGCGTGTCCTGACCGAGGGCGGATAGCGCTGATATCGCGTCGTTCTTGTCCATATATCTCTATATCTCGATTTGTCGTTCTTCTGCAAGGCTGCCGCATCCGATGGGAATGCCGCCCTTACTCATAACCTATCGTGTATCCGGTCCCTCGGATCGTGCGGATCAAATCCGGAAACCTGCCAGCATTGATGGATTTGCGGAGGCGTCCAATATGGACGTCTACGGTGCGCTCATCGAGAGAACTCGTGTCACCCCAGACGCTGTCCAGGAGCTGACCGCGCGAAAAGACCCGTCCAGGAAACATCATCAGGAATTCCAGAAGCCGATATTCCCTCGGGCCTACATGCACCGCACGGCCGTCGCGAAACACCCGATGTTCCTGTCGGTCCAAAAGCAGGTCCTTGATTGCCAGGACGCTTGCCAGGGCTTGCGGCTTTGCCCTGCGAAGAAGCGCTCGTATTCTCGCAATAAGCTCGGGCATCGAGAACGGTTTGACGAGGTAGTCGTCGGCGCCTGTGGCTAAGCCGAGCACCCGATCGTTCTCCTCGCCCCGCGCAGTCAGCATCATGATCGGCAAGCGGCCAGTTTCGGGGCGCGCTCTGAGCCGGCGGCAGAGTTCAATGCCGGAGACGCCGGGCATCATCCAGTCGATCACCAGGAGGTCTGGCAGGTCTTCCATAAGTCGCGTTTCGGCCTCGTCACCACGCGTAACGACCTCGACCTGATACCCTTCAGATTCGAGATTGTACCGAAGGAGAACGCCCAAAGGGCCGTCGTCCTCCGCCACCATGATGTGTGATGTGACCATTAACCGACACTTGCTCTAAGCCCCCGCGCAGGGCTTCCAGTAGCTTGTAGAACAGCGCCGCAACACTTTAATGACAGATACCTGATGAGCTAGATATCTGCCCTCCTGGATATGTCTGCTTCCGATACGAATGGGTAGCGCTATACAAAAGCATACCGACTGGTGGTTGCTCCCGCCGAAATGGAGAGATAAGAAAACCGGGCGGCGGAAACCAATCATCCGCCAGTGGCCGATGCTGGCTCAGGCAATTGTCTCACCGACATGGCGTCGGCCACACTTCCCCACGGCCTACAGCCGCACGATCTCGGGGAGCTTAGGCGAAGCCGCTGTCCTTCTGCGAGCAAAATTGTCCCGCGAGCCAGGTTTGCGACCTCTTCAGTTCGAAAACAAGGATTCGAAGCTCAGAGGCAAGCCACGCTCGATCGCGACGACGTCAGGCGGAAGCATGGCAATGCCGTCAGCAAGGGACATTGCCATCAGGCTTGCCGACGACCCGCGGCCGAGCATTTCCAGCACGGGCCGTCCCGATTCATCTCGTCCCGTTATCCTGACCGGAACGAACTCGGTCCTACCAAGGCGCTTTTCGTAGGTGAACCCTGCGATTGCCGGGGACCAGTCCGGCCCCGTTCCGCGCAGGCCTGCGATCGTCCGGATTGCCGGAAGCGCTATCTGGCGGAAGGTCACGAGCGCCGCGTTGGGATTGCCTGGAAGCCCCGCGAACAGCATCGGCCCGATCATGCCGATCTTGACGGGCTTCCCTGGCCGCATAGCGACCTTCAGCACGTCCAGCGAGCCGCCGTTATGGCCAAGAGCGGACACGACGTGGTCCTCTTCGCCTGCCGAGATGCCACCTGTCGTGACCAGGACATCGCACCTGCGGGCAGCTTCTCCGAACGCCTCGGCCAGCGCGTCCCGTCGGTCAGGAACGATCCCGTAGTCGACGATCTCCGCCCATGGCGAGGCCGACAGCATCGCGCGGATCATGACACGGTTGGAGTTGTAGATCTGCCCACGCGCGAGCGGCTCGCCAGGGTCACGAAGCTCGGAACCTGTCGAGATCAGGCCGATGCGGACCTTCCGAAGCACCTCGACCGCGTTCTGGCCCTGTCCCGCCAGTAGCGCCAGCCGCTGCGGCGACAGCTGGTCGCCAGCGCCCATAAGGAGGCTCCCGGCCCGGACATCCTCGCCGGCATGGCGAACGTTTTCTCCCCGCCTCGGCAGTCTCGCGACAAGGATACGGTCGCCCCTGCGCTCGCAATGCTCCTGCATGACGACGGCATCGAAGCCGGGTGGCACGGGAGCGCCCGTGAAAATGCGGATCGCTTCGTCCGGACGGGAGCCTCGTCCCGCATGGAAATCGCCTGCCGCGATCCGACCGACCAGCGACAGCTCCCAAGGACCTGTGCCCTTAAAGTCGGCGGTCCTGACCGCATATCCGTCCATGGCGGAATTGTCGAAAGGCGGAAGATCGATCGCGGCGTTGAGTTCCCCGGCAAGGACACGTCCCGCCGCTTCCATCAGCGGAACGCGCTCGGTCTCAGCCACGGTCCTGGCGATCGCGACTGCCTTGGCGGCAGCGATGTCGACGGGAATGACTCTTCCTTCCGCGCCCGCAGCGCAGTTTTCGCTCATACGTGAAACCGCGTTTTCCATGTCCGCTCTATTTGGGGATGCTCTTCAGATAGGCAATGACGTTCTCGACCTCGTCAGGATTCTTGAGGCCAGGAAACCCCATCTTGTTGCTAGGCACCTTGGCCTTGGGGTCGCTCAGGTATTCCGTGAGGTTCGCCTCGTCCCAGACCAAGCCCGCAGCACCTGCAGCCTTCATCGCTTGAGAATACGAATAATTCGGCGAGGTCCCAGCGGTCCGGCCAATCACGCCCCTCAATGTCGGGCCGACCTTGTTAGCGTCGGTGTCGGCGTTGTGGCAGGCGGCGCATTTCCTGAAAACTGCCTTTCCGGCCTCGATGTCCTGAGCCTGGGCGATCGACGAAATTAGCGCCAAACCCATTGTGGCGCCGACAAGCAAAAATTTCACGCGAGAAGTCTCCGGTTTTCTATGTCGATTGGGGGAAGTCGGTTCCGCCGCGAGCCGATCAGCTCGCGGCGGGTTACGCCGGAGGCTCAGGCCGACTGATATTCCGTGGACTTGAAGGAAAGGTGCTTCACGCCTTCTGGAGCATCCGAGATTTTCCGTATGTTCGCCCAAGTCTGCTTGTAGTTGGGCAGGATCAGCTCGTTCGTTCCCGCGTTTATGACGTTGCCAACCACCCCTGTCGGGAATCCGAACAGCATGAAGGTCTCGCCTTTCCTGGCGGTTGGAGTGGGATAGACCATCGCCTGCGTCGAGCCGCTCTCGTTGTAGACCTCGACGAGATCGCCGTTTTTCAGTCCCAGATCGCTCATGTCGTCAGGGCTCATCTGGATGAACGGATACGGGAACCGATCCATGACGAACTCGCTGTTCTGGTCGAGGAACGCGTTCTGCCAGACGATGTTCGCGCGGCCGTTGTTGATGAGGAACTTGTTGTTCTTCTTCTGCTCCTCCTTGCCCGGCGCCTGCAGGCCGCGCCATGCCGCCTCCATGAAGGTCGCCTTGCCGTCCTTCGTGCCGAACTTGCCGTCGGTGTAGAGCCGTTTCGTGCCGACGATCTTGCCGTCCGCGAACCCGGTTGACGGTTCCTGGAAGCCGTTGTTGCCCATGGCACGGAGCCGCTCATAGGTAACGTTCTCGCCGCCTTTGGCGTTCAGGTGATAGCCGTCCATGAACGCGTCTTCTTCGGTCTTCCAATCGAAGCCCTTGAACTGGTCGGCGTACTTGGCGTCGCCCATCTCGCGCAAGACGCGCTCAAGATTTTGGGCAATGCCTGCAGCGATGAGGCAGTCGGGCCGAGCGGTGCCAGGTGGGTCCATATAGCGCTCGACCAGCCGCATCCGTCGCTCGCCGTTCATGGAGGTGAGGTTCATCTCGCCGGACTCCGCGGCCGGGAGCCAGACGTGGCTGGCCGCGCCGATCTTCGACGGGATGATGTCGACGTCGACCGAGAACAGCCCTCCCGCCTTGATCGCGTCGGTGATCGCCTTCACCATCGCGGCGCGGTCCCCCCAAGGCACCGCATTCATCGCGTCCTTCACGATGTCGGTACGCTTCTTGTAGACCATGTTGAACTGGTGAGCGTTCAGCGTGGTCTTGTAGTGGTCGCAGGCCCAGATGTGGTGGACGCCGCCCTTGCCTTCGATGAGCAGCTTGTCGACATAGGCGGCCGGCTTGCCGACATGCGCGTCCGAGGGACGGACGTACCCTTCCTGGTGACCGCCCATGCGCACGCATCCGCCGCCTTCTCGGCCGACATTGCCCGCTGCCAACGCCACGTTCACGAGCGCCGCATTGGTCCGGTAGTTGTCGTTGCCCCAGATGAGGCCCTTTTCGTAGGCGATCATCGTGCGACGGCGCTTGCCTTCCTTGGGCTCCGCTATCCACGCCGCCGACTGCCTGATCTGGTCGACGGTCAGCCCGGTGATCTTCGCCGCGTCCTCGAGCGAGGTCTTGTTGGCGGCAACGGCCTTGTCGAAACCCGTGGTGGACGCCTCGATGAACGTCTTGTCGACCCAGCCCTTGGCGGCGATCTCGGTCAGCCAGGCGTTGAACAGCACCATGTCCGTGCCCGAGTTGATAGCAAGGTGCATGACGTTGTCCTTGCCAGCCTCGGCCTCGGCAGCGTTGACCGAGACCGTGCGACGCGGGTCGACGAAGATGATGCGGCCTTTGGCGTGCGGCTCGTCCGGAAGCTGCGCCTTCTTCTTGTCCATGGAGGCTCCGCGCAGGTTCGGAATCCAGTGGTTGAGGAAATAATTGGTCTGCGTTTCGAGCGGATTGTTGCCGACCGAGACGATTGTGTCGGCCAGTTCGGCATCCTCGTAGCAGTTGTTCAGCTCGCCGACGCCCATGTCCCGGGTGGCGTGGACTTCCGAGTTGTACGCGGGGCGGTTGTGTATGCGGATGTTCTTGATTTTCATGGCGCCGAAATAGAGCTTTCCAGTGCCCCAGGTGTTTTCATACCCGCCCGCCGAGCCGCCATGGTCGAACACGGAGACGAACAACCCGTCCTCGCCCTGGTCCTTGATCACTGCCGCCGTCACCCGGGCAACCAGATCGAGGGCGTCTTCCCACGAGGTGGGCTGCATCTGCCCGTACCGCCAAACCATGGGACTGGTGAGGCGCTGAAGTTGCGAGTTGCGTGTGGTCGAATAGCGCAGCTCGCCCATGCGGGCACCCCGGACGGACCCGAGCCCGGAATTCACCACGCAATCGTGGTCGGGCTTGATCACGATGTGCACGTCCTGGCCGTCCTGCTTGACGACGTTGTACATGGAAGGCGTATACCACGCGTCGGTCTCGGCAGGCTGCTGCTGGGAAAGGTCGACCCCGAACGCGTTGGAAGCAGCATCGGTGCCTCCCTGCTTGTTGGTTGGCCAGGTGTAGGCATGGTAGCCGCATCCGACGATGCAGTAGTGGCAGGTGACGTTGTGTTTCTTCGCGTCGGCCGGGATGATCGGCAGGCGGTCGATGTGACGTTTGTAAGCCATGATCCGATCCTCCCTTAAAGTACGTTGCTCAAGCGGCCATAGAGAAGCTCGTCGAGGCCCTCGGCATAAATGTCGCCCTTGGCGTCGATCCGCAGTGCGTATTGGGGAAGGTTCTCCGTCGACTGCCCCCAGATCTGCTGCCCTCCGGCATCCGCGTCGAAGCGCGAGTAATGGCCGGGACAATTGAAGGAGTGGTCGGCCGCGCTGTAGTTGAGCGGGAACCCCTTGTGCGGGCACGTGGTCGAGAAACCGACGATGTCGCCGTCCGGCCCCGCGCCGCCCTCCACCTTCGTGCCGAGTTTCAGCAGCACACCTGGGGCGTTTTCATCCGGATAGCTGACGTCGAGTGGTTCGTTGGCCTTCAGGTCAGCGACATTAGCCAGCCTGTTCGACGGATATTGGACGAGCGCCAGACCGGGCGCGGCCTTGGTCTGAGCCTGCACTGGCAATGCCACGGCTGTGGCTATCCCTGCGGCGGCAAACGCGCCACCCCTTAGAAACTGACGGCGGCCGACGTCGACCAGCTTGTTGCAGCGATCCATGCGTTCCTCCCGATTGGCGTGATGTCATCGCCAAGGGCTCTGCAACGCCTGTGCCATCTGGGAGAACCCCCGATTTCATTGGAGAAAATGAAGGAAACTCGCCTCTATATGTCCGCCACGTTCGGATATGCGGACATGCTGCGCTGCCGAAGGTTCAGGAAGTCGAACGTGCCCGATCGGTAAGGCCGAGCCGCGTCATCTTCTCCCATAGCGTCGTGCGGGATATCGCAAGGAGCGCGGCTGCCTTCGCGATCTGGCCGCCCGTCTCGTCGAGCGCACGCTCGATCTGGCGACGTTCGGCGGCATCCCGAACATCGGCGAGAGGCGTGAACGCAGCACTTCCAGCTTTCGAGACGCGCTCGGGGAACAGATCGCCAGGCATTATCCACTCGCTGGTAGACAGGGCGACCGCCCGTTCGACACGATTCCTGAGTTCCCTGACGTTGCCGGGCCAAGGATGGCTAAAGGCTGCTTCTTCCGCCAGCGCGCTGAACCCGCGAATGCGCGTATCCGAGCGGCTGGCCGCGTTTTCGAGGAACCTGTCCAGAAGCCACGCAATGTCCTCGTGCCGCTCGCGCAAGGGAGGAATTGCGACTGGCAGGACTGCCAGCCGGAAATACAGGTCTTCCCGGAACCCAGCCGACCCTCCGTGCCGGGACAATTCCCGGTGGGTCGCGGAAACCACGCGGGCGCGGAACGTGCAGGCGGTTTCTCCGCCGACACGGTTGAAGCTGCCTTCCTCGAT
>Ga0206926_1143_pt1 | contig 14353 bp, 14 predicted proteins | sample Alteio_BWOrgHeat_59_FD_152955 | JGI IMG/M metagenome (GOLD analysis project Ga0206926, IMG submission 152955) | Enriched cells from forest soil in Barre Woods Harvard Forest LTER site, Petersham, Massachusetts, United States -... | ecosystem: Environmental > Terrestrial > Soil > Temperate forest >... | reverse complement strand
GCGGTAGGTGGTGCCGCTGCAGGTTTTCCAGATTCCGAAACAAGAGAACCGATCATGCCGACTAGAAAAAGGACGCCTAGCGCTGCAACGAGCAGAGCACACCCACTGGTGCGCTTTTTAACTGGCGCACCGCAATTGGGGCATTTGTCCGCCTTGGTGCTTACATCGTTTCCGCATTCTTTGCATTGGATTAGCGCCATTCGGTTCCTTTTTTTGGTGTCAGAGGTGTTAATGAACTCGGGATAAGGTTTCATTTATCGCCCAGCAAGGATTGGTAAGGGCATCCGAGCACTTTGCGGATGCGGCGCAGGGTGGTAATGAGGATGGTAATGCGTCCAGCCTCAATCTTTTGAATTGTACGGGGCGCAAGGTCGGCGAGCTCGGCCAGTTTCTCCTGGGTCAAACCGGCTGCCTTGCGCGCTGTGCGGAGATTATCTCCAACCAGCTTTAACCACGGATCGACAGGTTTTTTTGAGGGTCGGTTTGGCACGACCTATTAGGGCGCATTTTAGTTTTGACTAACACGACTCAATGGGTCGCATTTATCGACGCTGCTACAACAATCCGATTTTCCCATGAACTTCGAACCCCCTTTTGTTATTGGCGTTGAGGTCGTCAGTGTAAACCAGAGGGAGCGTGCCACCGTCCGTGGCTCCGGTGGAGGCGGGTTCTCCTACAAGGGCACAGGATTCACCGTTCCGGTGAATGTGCAGACCACGCATCAGAAATGGCTGGAAGTATGGGTGAGACGGACGGACGGACGGGAAGACCGGTTGGATTTCAGCGGCGTGAACTTGCTGGTGCGCGAAGGCCACAAATTGGCGCTGCTTATGAGCAGCAACCAGATTTGGGCCGTAAGGAATTTTTCGACCGGAGTAACGACGACATTTGTCGGGCCGAAGCACTTGGTTGAACCTAGGAAACTGTTTGGTTTGAAGTGGCTGCTCCCGCGATTTGCCCTGATTTGTCTCGCGGGGGCGGTTTTGGGCAGCGTGCTCCTGAGCCTGATTGGCCAGAGTGAGTCGCGCCTCGTATCCGACTTGATCGATTTTATTACCGGAACAGCGCTCGTGGGATACCTCGTCTATGCGGTGCGGTGTTCCCATAGGTCTAAAAAGAACTGGGACTCAGAAATGGCGAATGCGGGCAGGCTGTTAACGGAAGGCTCTGCCACGCTGGAAACCGCCATGCTCAATTCTGGCGACCATCGGGCTGCAATTGCCAACGGCTAGGGGCGGTAACCCTCATCGCCGGACTCGCGCTCCGCGACTCGCCGGCACCGGCCCAGTACGCACCCCGCTGGCCTCGATTGCTTCAAGGGAAGGAAACCCGGCTGGCCGCCGCGCCTTGCCTGCTTTTATCTTGTCCTTTGCTTCAATCTCTCATGACCGAAACATTCTCAGGGTGGCAGGTTTTGAGCCGGCCCGTCGTGGCTGGTTTTCACTTGGCTGGTGACAATCTAATCTGACCACGCAATGCTCGGCAAAGTATGTCCGCTATACACGTCATCCGTAAGAATGATCCGACTCTTCCACCCATTGAGCTGATCGATCGTGATTCAGGTTTGCATCGAAGTGGGTATTGGGTTGTTTCCGAAGAAACGGCGCGGTCTCTCGTTGGCGGTAAGATTTACTTCCATCGCGAGCAGTCGAAGCCTTCGTTCTTCGGTGGCACCATCACAGCCGCTGAGAAGATTGAGGAGGGAGCGTATGCCGGGCGTATTCTGTTTACCTTCCGTTTTGAGGAAGCGTGCCGAGGCGTTCGTACTGAAAGGATCGGCTGGGCGCAGGAGATGAAGCTATCCGTATGAAAGAACCGAACCAATCGCCAGACCCAACGCGGACGGACCGGGGCCGTTTTCGTCACGCTTGTCCTCGCGTGGGTCATCTATTTGACGTTAGCCAAAAATGAAGTTCTCTTTTCTCGAGAATGGCGTGAATCCCGACGAGCCGTTGCTCTACCGCATCACGATTGGAGCGAAGTTATTTTATGTCGGCTGCGCTATGCGAGCGAATCGGCCGAAAAAGCATTACGAGAGGAATGTCTCGCGTATGGAGCTTGGTAAGCCGTATCGAAAGAATAACCCAGAAGGATTCAGGACAATTCATCACGAATTGTTGAATGCGACACGAAAAGGAGAAGAAATCGTGATTGAACTTCTTCGGAACGTATCGGCGGCAGAGCGGTTCGTCGAAGAGAAAAAGGAGATTGGGATACATCGGAAACTGCACGGTGCCGCACTTCTGAACGCAACCGATGTCGGCAAAAAAGGGGCTCACAAGAGCCCCGTCGCCCTAAAGGAGTAGTAACCCACGCCCAGGGGATCGCTGTCGGCATGGCCGACGATGACGTGATCGATGAGGATTATGTCGAGAATTTTTGCAGCCTCGCGCAGTTGGCGCGTGACCAACAGATCCGCCGCGCTCGGCGCGGGATCGCCGCTGGGGTGATTGTGGGCAACGATGATCGCGGAAGCTGAAGCGAGAAACGCGGGTTTGAACACCTCACGCGGATGCACAAGTGTGTTCGACAGTGTTCCGAGGGAGATCATCACGCGGCCTAAAGCGCGATTTTTTCGATCAAGCAGGATCACCCAGAAGGCTTCCTGCATTGGGTGGGCTGCGAAAGCAGATTCGAGGTATTCGACGGTCTTTGCCGGCGTGTTGACTGTCTGGTTTTCACCGAGTTTGACGAGGTTGTAACTGATTGAAGCTTCATAAACGCGCATTGTGAGCGCTCGCGCGAGCTGCGTTACCCTTACTCAACGTCGTGTTGAGTGATTGCGGGTGCTGCCCGATTGAGCGCCCGCTCGGAATGGGCGAAAGTCAAAGCGCTGGATGGAACGCCGAGGCAGTGGATTTATCCGCAACGAGGGGGAAGTGGAATGATTGCGCGTGGTGGAGGCCGCAGGCACTACCTTGACCGCCCATACAATGGGGCGACTACGGACGGGGCAGAGCTAGAAAAATTACGAGCGAAGCGAGCTTCGTGGCCGCATTGGATTAAATTCTTGGTGGAGATCAAAAACGCGCTGGCGGAAATGCGACGCTCAATCGACGTTGCTCCGCGCTTGCTGCTGCGACCTCAATCAGAACGCCAGCCGCTTGACCGCAGAGCCTCGTGTTTGTTAGGAAAGTGGTTACGCCATGGAAATTAAACTGCTCCATTTTCTGGGTTGGCTACTAGGGATCGCCCCGTCGTTAGCGTCCGATGAACAGCGCCGTGCAATCTGCGAACGCCTCGTTTCTATTCGTGCACGAATAGAAACCGAAGGAATGCCCTTTGTTATTCGGCGGTTCCTAGAGATTTCACTATCTTGCTTCCAGCGGCTAAGACGTTTCAGGGCGAGCGGCTTTCGGTGGGTGCTCGGTTGGAGCGCAATGGGATTGTTTTTTTGTTATCTAATCATAGCTCTTGGCGGCATCTTTGGTGCCCTATCCAATATGCAGCCCACACTCCCGTGGAACGTGTATGACCGATCAATCGACGCTGCGCGCACAACCATAAAAAGCGAAACAGCCTTGGCTGCCCTTCCTCAGTTCAAAGGAACGGAGGTCATTCAAACAGAAACTCGTTACCTTAACGCTTACATCGCGCACTATAATGGCAATGTACGCATTGCGTTTTCTGCGGCGTACATTCTCGTCGTGTGTCTTTGCTCCGCTGTCCTCTGGCGAATGTCGCTAATTTGCTCTGAATTGGTACTCGGGGATGTCCTCAGATCGCCGCAGGGAACCTCCATTTTCTTTGCCTTGGTTGGCGTATCGATTTCCCGGTTCCTAATCTGGATTTTCGCATTGGGCTTCTTTGGCTCAGTAGAGGCCCCGTCGATGTGGCCGACGATCTATGCTACGATTGCCGCTTCGATAGCAAAGAGTCCTGGGAATTGGCTGGGTAGTTCTGTCGGCGTCTTAGCCGGCATGGGCTTCGGCGTATTCCTCGCCACGCCTGACTGGTTTGTTAAGTTTTTTGGCATTTTTACGCTGCCACTGCGGGCGGTCAATTGGTTGTTAATTCTGGCGTTTCTCATGTGGGTCCTCGGCCCCTTATTGGCATGGCTGTTAGGGGTGTTTCTGAAAAAAACGGAAAAATGGATATCCGGGCTATAAGAGAGATCGCCCGATTTATCCGACCAAACAGAAAAGCCTCCCCATCTACTCGCCTGCAATTCGCATTTAGACCTGATCTGAGACCAGTGGGTTTTAGAGCTGCAAACCCGTTTGCTTGTCCATATTTTCAGCTTGTCCAGTGGTCAAAACAGGAACTTTTAAAATTCTTGAGCGATTTTTCCATCCGCCTTTGGAAGAAATCTTCTGATAAAGAGTTTCTCCAATTTTTTTCCCGAGAAGAACGGGAACAGCGTTCCCGATTTGACGCAACGCTTCGCCCCAAGCACCAAGGATCACAAAGTCTTTTGGAAATGTCTGTATGAGTTTCGCCTCATAAACCGTGAAGTATCGCACCGAGCCATCACGAAACCGCATCATATTCTCGCCACCGGGCACTCCGTGGCCGCCCGCTTTAATAGTTTTGGCAGTCCAATCTAAATCGCTGCCAGTATGCCCTGCGTAAACTTTCGCCCCACCTCGAAAGATATGGTCGGGTATGCCATGCTTGGTGCGTGGGTCAGGAACGTCCTTTAGCGCATCCCTTACAGTTCGCCACCGCTTCAACTCTGGCTCAAAAAATGCAAAGGTGTCACGCAGGCGATCCACTCGTGCCTGTAATCCGTTTAGGCAAATTTCACGTTGGGACTTCGGCACCTTATGCTCCTCCCAATACGACCCTGTGATGAATTTATCCCACAATAATCTTTCTTCGGAGTGTGTTGCCGCCGGAAATTTCCAATCTGCATCGATATCCGAACGGATGCCAACAATCACAACTCGCTCGCGACACTGGGGAACTCCGTAGTCTGCAGCGTTCACCAAAGTATGTTGCACCCGATATTTGATGCCATCGTAATGATCATAATTTATTTTTTGGAGTGCCTTGTAATGCTCCTGCCAAGTCGTCTTCAAAGCGGCGTGAGCATCGGGAAAAGCAAGCCGAAGAAGAATGTAGCGGAAATAATCCGAAAAGGACTCCCGTAGCAGTCCCTTAACGTTTTCAAAAACGAAAGCCTTCGGCATCAGTGTTTCAATCGCACCGATTGCGCAGGGAAACATATCTCGGCTGTCATTATTTGCTCCGTGCTTTCCGCCCAAGGAAAATGGCTGGCATGGTGGGCCACCGGCAACAATGTTAATGTCTGAAAGTTGGTGGAAATCAAAATCCTGAATATCCCCTTCAAATATTTTTTCCGGATCGAAATTCTGGCGCAGTGACGCACAGGCATCTGGGTTAAATTCTACAAATGCGCTGTGCTCAAAGCCTGCGAGTTCAAGGCCCTTCGCCAAACCACCTGCACCCGAAAATATCTCAAGCGATTTCATTTCGATCTACCAAGGGTGGCTAGATGGTTTCTGATCTTCGTCAAAATGACAGCTTTAGTTTTAGGGACGCCGTTGCATTTTTCAGCCCACTTTCTTCCGGGATGGATCACATCCCAATCGGAGCGTGCTTGTTCATAACGTCCCTTGCCCGGATCGTGATTTCCAAACCCATCGACGGCGGTGTTCCAAAGGGGACGGTTTAGCTTTATAAGTGCTGCTTCGACTGTGCTAATCATGTCTGAACCCGTGTGTTCAAATATTACAAATCGGCACATGAAATCAGCGGCTTTGAGATCAGCAGTAAGCTTTAGGCTGTTGTGATGCTGGCGCAGGCGGCCGCAAAGTTCGCGCGATTGATTTTCAGGGGTGTCGGAAGCGCGAGACTGCCTCCAACCTTTCGGCACGGCTTTGCCAACGTAGATAGGAAACTCATAAGCGGTGCGATTGAGTTCTGCGTATCGCGCGTAAAGCGGGTTGGAGCCGGTGTAATAAATCGCATAGACGCCACGCCCTAGAAACGAAACTGGCGGGGGCAAAGTAAGAGCAGGAGTGCCGTTAAAAAACCTGACGGCATCTTTGACTAACTCTGCAAACGCATCATTTCGATAAACGTGTTCTGCCCTATCAAATGGCCTCTGTTTCATTGAGTTTGGAGAATTTTAGTGGGCCGTCGTAATGGAATTGAATGTGTAGGTTTAACGCCTGCTAACATGCAAGAGTGTTCGCACGATTCGTAGAGGCAATGCAACTTTCACTTCGTGCTCCCAAAGGCGGACAACTTTCCATCCCCTTGCCCGTAATAGCTGGTTTACTGACCGGTCGCGTTTGACGTTCGCCACAATTTTCTGGTCCCAAAACCTTTGGCGACTTTTAGGTCGTCGGTAGTGTTCCGGGCACCCATGCCAAAAGCAGCCATCCACAAACAGGGCGATTCGGGTTTTAGGGAAAACAAAGTCGGGTCGGCCTGGAAGGAGATACCCACGGCGCCATCCTATGATTCGGAGTTTTCGAAACAGCTCGGCTACTCGTAGCTCCGTTGATTTGTTTCCCTTGCTACGTACCTGCGCCATGCGCTTTGACCGCTCACTAGGAATGAGGGTATCCATCAGCTAAAAATAGACGTGAGGCTCAAAGCAGGAAGAGGTAAGATGGCAAACTTTAGCGTGCTCCGGTGGATCAGTGTAGGTGATCGCGGCCGTTTTTAAAGGTTTAGGCGCGCAATATGCGTGCGCGCATCGGGCTTAATTGGCGCGGGAGACAGGGGGCAGGCAGGACTCAAAAAGAGGGACAGAAGAGGGACAGACAAATTGTTCTGAAAAGGCCAGACCAGCCTAACTTATTGTTAGACTGGCTGCCCGGGCTGGGATCGAACCAGCGACCAAGTGATTAACAGTCACCTGCTCTGCCACTGAGCTACCGGGCAATCTTGTCCACGATCCGAGCGCGCAATGTCCACTTCGCAATCGTCGGAACGGTCATTACTACGGGCGAGGCGCAATCACGGGCAAGCAAAAATGGTGACCTTGAATCCTGGCATCCCTTCGATCGCGAAGCGGTGGCCCGCCAGCAACCTTCCCTCCTCCATGGGTTACGCAAGTCGTCATGAGGGCTAAAACTCCCCTTGAGTCTCATTGGTATTCGCGGGACTGCGCCGCCACCACGAAATCAGTTGAGGGTTCCATCCAAAGCATCCATTTTCTGAGCAGCGTTCTTCATTACCCAAGCGGAGAAAATCATGAGCACAATACGAGTCCTGGTCGGCACCAAGAAGGGCGCATTTATCCTCACCTCGGATGGCAAGCGCGAGAACTGGAACGTCAGCGGCCCGCATTTCGCGGGCTGGGAAATTTATCATGTCAAAGGCTCGCCCGCGGACCCGAACCGGATTTACGCGTCGCAGACGAGCAGTTGGTTCGGCCAAATCATCCAGCGCTCCGACGACGGCGGAAAAACCTGGAACACACCGGGCAGCAGCCCGGAGGAATTGAAAAGCCAGGAGGGTTTTTCGAAAGGCGAGAGCAACAAATTCGTCTACGCCGGGGAGGCCGGCACACACAAGTGGTATGACGGCACGCAGCATCCGTGGGAGTTCAAGCGTGTCTGGCACCTTGAACCGTCGCTCACCGACCCGGACACGGCCTTCGCCGGCGTGGAGGACGCGGCGATTTTCAAAACCACGGACGGCGGCAAAACATGGAGGGAACTGCCCGGTTTGCGCGGGGCCAAGGGTCACCTGTGGCAACCGGGCGCGGGCGGCATGGCCGTTCACACCATCATCCTGGATGGGAAAAACGCGGACCGGATTTACCTCGCCATTTCCGCCGCCGGCGTGTTTCGCAGCGACGATGGCGGAAAATCCTGGAAGCCAATCAATCGCGGGTTGAAGTCGCCCTATGAGCTGCCCGACCCCGATGCGGAAGTCGGACACTGCGTTCACCGCATCGCCATGCACCCGTCGCGGCCGGACGTTCTGTTCATGCAAAAGCATTGGGATGTGATGCGCACCGACAACGCCGGCGAGCAATGGCGTGAAATCAGCGGCAATCTGCCGAGCGATTTCGGCTTCCCGATCGAGGTTCACGCGCATGAACCGGAGACCATTTTCGTCGTGCCGATCAAGAGCGACTCCGAGCATTACCCGCCGGAGGGCAAACTGCGCGTGTATCGCAGCAAGACCGGCGGCGACGAGTGGCAACCGCTCACGAAAGGCCTGCCGCAAAAGGATTGTTACGTGAATGTCTTGCGCGAGGCCATGGCCGTGGACTCGCTGGAACCGTGCGGCGTATATTTCGGCACGACGGGCGGACAGGTTTATGCCTCGGCCAACGGCGGCGATTCGTGGAATGCCATCGTGCGCGACCTTCCGGCGGTGCTGTCGGTTGAAACGCAAATATTGCGATGATCCGGGTGGTGCTGCCATTTCATTTGCGCAACCTGGCACGCGTGGACGGCGACGTGGAACTGGAGGTGGAAAGCCCGGTGACACTGGGCGCCATGCTCGACGCGCTGGAGGCGCGTTACCCGGCGTTGCGTGGGACAATTCGCGACCATGGCACGCTGAAGCGCCGCCCATTCGTGAGATTTTTTGCCTGCAAAGAGGATTTTTCCTTTGAACCTGCCGAAGCTCGATTACCCGCGGCGGTGGCTAGCGGCACCGAGCCATTCTTGATCGTTGGAGCGATAGCCGGGGGCTGACAGGCGAGGCACTAACCCTATTTTCGCGTGAAAAAGTCATTTTCCTATTTTCTTCGTTTTTGCAAATTGTCCAACGGCAGGATTTCCCAAGTTTATAAAATAAGATAACTTAGAAATTTCACGATATTGCACCAAGGCGGCCTTATTGCAAAAACGTAAAAAAATACCCAGTTTTCTAATAGGCCTGCATGGATAGATCTATGCGGGCCCGAATGTCAGACAGGGCGACCACCGGGGTGAGATTTCGGTGAATTTCCCTACACCGGCTGTGGTGAAGTGCCCCGCTTGAGGTTTTAAATTATGTGGAGACGTTCGTGCAGCCCAAGGAGGCGGTGCCACAAGCGTTCCGGGTTATCCATGAAATCAACCATCATGCACCTAACCATCGCAATCGGAGTGGCCACGTTTGCGGCTGCCGCCGACAATATCGCGACAACGGCTAAAACAACGGGAAACGGTCCAATGATTGATACAACGCCAATGGCCGCATCGGACGATGCAGCAGCGATCCGGGCACTCGAGGACAAGTTTGCAGCGGCTTTCAACGCGGGGGACGTTGACGCGATGATGAAGAACTACGTATCGGACCAAAGTCTCGTCGTTTTCGACGTCGTGCCACCGAGGCAACATCTCGGCGCTGACGCATATCGCAAGGCTTGGGTGGGCTTCTTTGCGCACTTCAGGGGCACGCCGAAAATAGCCATCACTGATCTCGGCATCACCGTGGACGGCAACCTCGGATTCAGTCACAGCATCCAGCATGTCATGGGCACCGATGCGCAAGGTCATCCGATTGATCGGACGGTACGCGTTACGGACGGCTATCGTAAGATCGGAGGCAACTGGCTGATCACGCTTGAACATGTCTCGGTGCCGGTTGATTTGACGACCGGAAAGCCGGACCTTACCTCAAAGCCCTGATGCGTGGCGGCGAGCGGCAGTGTTGAGTCAGCAAGAGAGGGCAACCGCACCATTGCTTTGTTTATCCAATCCGGTTGATTGGCTGGCTCCGATTGCTGTATATCGTCAATTACCATGAATATCCCGAAAGTGAAGGTCGCTCCTCCCGTCCCGATGGTATCGGGACTCAGCGAAAACTTTGGGTTGAGCAAAACGATGGCCACCCTGGTCGCGATCTTCATCATCGCCCTTTGCGCCCTCGCCGTGGTTTGGTTTGTCCAGTCGGCTCCTCCGCGCACCATCACCATTTCCAGCGGCAAGCCGGGCAGCACCTACCAGCGGTATGCCGAACAGTACAAAACGATCCTGGCCAAGCACGGAGTGGACCTGCAGATCGTCGTCTCCGCTGGGTCCCTGCAAAACCTTCATCGGTTGAAATCATCCCAATCAGGCGTCGACATCGGCTTTGTGCAGGGAGGATTGGCAGAGGGCCAGAACCTGGACGACTTGATTTCCCTGGGTAGCATCGCGTACCAGCCGCTGTTCATTTTCTACCGCAGCTCGACGCCGTTCAACCGCCTCTCAGAACTGGCGGGAAAGCGGATCGCGATCGGAGCCAAAGGCAGCGGAACGCGCTCGCTCGCCCTCGCCTTGCTTAAGGCCAATGGCATTACCGGCCTGCCCACCACGCTGATGGATCTTGACGCGGATCAAGCTGCGACGGCCCTCCTGGCCGGAAAGCTGGATGCGACTTTCCTCATGGGCGATTCGGCCCCGCTGCAGACCTTGCGAACCCTCATCCACTCGCCCGATGTCCAGATGTACAATTTCACGCAGGCCGACGCGTACGTCCGAAAGTTTGCCTACCTTAACAAGATAGAATTCCCCGAGGGATCGATTGATCTCGGCACGGATTTGCCAGGCCAGGATACCATGTTGGTCGGCCCCACCGTGGAGTTGGTGGCGCGGAAGGATTTGAATCCGGCCATGTCCGACCTCCTCATTGGAGTGGCCCAGGAGGTTCACGGGAAGGCGACTGTTCTCCAAAAAAGAGGGGAGTTCCCTGCCCCGCTCGAACATGAGTTCACGATTAGCGATGATGCGGCCCGTTATTACAAATCGGGCAAAAGTTTCACCTATAAATACGTCGGAAATTTCTGGCTCGCGAGCCTCATCAACCGGATAGCGGTGGCCTTTCTGCCGCTGGTGATCGTCCTCGTTCCGGCGGTCCGTTTTTTTCCCAACGCCTACAAATTTAGAATCCGGCTGCGATTTTATCATTGTTATCGGCGGCTCATCCGCATCGAGCAAGAGGCCTTCGGCGAGCTGACCGACGAACAGAGGAAGGATCTGCTCCGACGTCTCGATGAACTTGAGGAGGCCGTCTATAAACTCAAGGTGCCGGCGTCCCTTGCCGACCAGTTTTATGCGCTCCGGGGTTATATTATGTTCGTGCGCGGACGGTTGAATACGCCCGCCGCCGCCGCGAAGAAAGCTTGAATCGAGAGGCGGTTGTCGTCGAGGGCGACACGCAGCGCCGCATGAGGATCGTTCTCGTTCTCTTAATCATTCTCATTATCAAGGCACACGAGAGTACGAGAATGTGCTTCACCCGATAATTCGGACAGGCGTTAAGAGTAATACGTTTTGAGTTAGTTGAGGTTAGACTCGTAGTCGAGAGGGCTTTTATAGCCGAGTGCAGAGTGCATCCGCCGGCGGTTATAAAAGGTCTCGATGTAGTCGAAGATAGCAGTGGTGGCCTCAGCGCGAGTGGCAAATTGGCATCGGTGGACCAGCTCGTTTTTTAGCGTGCTCCAAAACGCCTCCATGGTGGCGTTGTCGTAGCAGTTGGCTTTGCGGCTCATGGAGGCCGTGAACTGGTGCGCTTCCAGGCAGGCGCGATAATCGTAGCTGGCATATTGCACTCCGCGATCCGAGTGGTGCAACAGACCGGGTGCCGGTTTACGTTGGTGCACGGCCATCCGCAAAGCCGCCAGGGGCAAGGCCGTTTCCAAGGTCGATCTCATCGCCCATCCGATCAATCGGCGGCTGAACAGGTCAAGCACCCCGGCGACATAGAGCCAGCCTTCATCCGTCGGCACATAAGTGATGTCCGTCAGCCATACTTGATCGGGTTTGGTAGGAGCAGGCGTGGTCGCGAGCCGGTTCGGAGCGATCGGCTCACTATGGCGACTGTCCGTCGTGACGACGCGATAACGACGGCGCGTGCGACCTTGCAGGCCAGCTGCGCGCATGACCCGCGCCACGCGGTTGTGCCCCACCGACGGCCCAACACGGTCGAGCTCGATCTTGATGCGAGGGCTGCCATACGTGCCACGGGATGCCGCATGCACGGCATGGATTTTGGCCCGCAACTGCTCGTTGGCCAACGCACGGGCACTGCGTGGCTGCTCACGCCAGGCGTAATAGCCGCTGCGTGATACACCAAACACAGCACACAGCGAGGCAACCGGGTGTTCGCCGCTCATGGCTTTGATTCGGGCATACCTCTCGGGGGCGGTTCGCAGAGGATGCCCGCGGCTTTTTTTAGGATATCGCGCTGCTCGGTTAGCCGCAAAACTTCCTGCCGCAAACGCACCACCTCGCTTTCCAGCGCCGCCTGCCCAACAGGCAAGCCGATTGCCCCGGCGGCCCGGGGCAACCGGCTCGCCTGTCTCCATCGATACAGAGCGCCCAGCCTAATGCCTAGTTCATGCGCAATATCCTCTCCAGCTCGTCCACTGCTTTCCCACAAGCGCACAGCTTCCAGCTTGAACGCTCGGTCATAACGCTGGCGCTTTGCGCCAGTAGGTTTGCTCTCTTTCATCGTTGAGTCCTTTCTTTAGCTCAACGCCGTGTCCGTCAATCCGGGGCAACCTCAAGAATGAGTATGAGAACGAGAACGATTCGGTGTACCCGCGCTACCGCGCGAAACGGTTCATCAATGCGTTCCACGCAGTCCGCTTCGCGGTGGATCAGGGTCTCGGAATGACAAAATAAAGGATGCGTCGCAAAGACATACCGATGTGACCCATTAAATCGAAACAGCTCCTAAACCTCGGGCTCAGCCGCCGTCAACTGGATCAAACTCTGCAGCGAGCTGAAATGCTGGCTCAGGTCGAAGTCGCCGCCGAGGCCGCCCACGAGCTTGTCGAACAAATCTTTTTTCGCCGCCTTCAACGCCTGGATGCGTTCCTCGATCGTGCCGGCCGTGACCATGCGGTAAACAAACACCGTGTTGGTCTGACCGATGCGGTGCACGCGGTCCACCGCCTGCGCCTCGACGGCGGGATTCCACCATGGGTCGAGCAGAAAGACATAATCCGCCGCATGCAGGGTGATGCCGGTGCCGGCGGCCTTGAGCGATACGAGCATGATGGCGGCGCCCGACGCGCCTTGGAAGGCCTGCACGGGTTTTTGCCGGTCCAGCGTCATGCCGGTCAGCTCGAAGCGCGGCAGGTCGGGAAACTGCACCGCCAGGGCCTCGCGCACGCGGTCCAGCAGCATCACAAACTGGGAAAAGATCACGACCTTGTGTCCGCTGCCCACGATCTCGGCCAGTTTTTCGACGAGCAGGTTGAGCTTGCCGCTGTCGCTCAGCGGCGCCTTCAGCCACGGCAGCAGATCCGGATCGCAGCAGACCTGGCGCAGCCGGGTGAGCAGGGCGAGGAATCCAAAGCTTTTTTCGCGCATGGCCGCGCTCACATCATCACCCAGCCGCTGCACGCCCTCGCCGCAGATGCGCGCATACTCCGTCCGCTGCACATCCGTCATCGGGCACAGCAGGTCCATCTCGACCTTGGGCGGCAACTCTTGCGCGACCTCGTTTTTCGTGCGCCGCAGGATGAACGGCGCGAGCTGGGCGCGCAGCCGTTCCAGCGTGCCCGCGCGATCCGTGTTCAACGCCACCTCGAAACTCGTGCGCGATCCCAGCAGGCCCGGCAGCAGGTAACGGAAAATCGACCACAAATCGAGCTGCCGGTTTTCCAGCGGCGTGCCGGTAAGCACCAGGCGGTGCCGCGCGCGGATGGCAAAGCATGCCTGCGTGACCTTGGCATCGGGGTTCTTGATGAACTGGCCTTCGTCGAGGATCGAGTAGCCGAACTCCACCCCTTCGAGCAGATGCTTGTGCTTGCGGAGCTGCGTGTAGCTCGCGAGCCAGACGACGTCATCTTTGCGCGAGGTGAAGTCGTGCCCGGTCTTGAGCACATCCACGATCATCTGCGGAAAAAACTTCGCGCATTCCTCGCGCCAGACCGGCACCACGCTGGCCGGGCAGACGACGAGGGTTGGCTTGCCCGGCACCGGCCGCACCGCCAGCAGCGACGCGACCTGCAGGGTTTTGCCAAGGCCCATTTCATCCGCGAGCAATCCATGGCAGCCGACTTCGCACAAATGGTGCATCCACTCCACGCCGCGCCGCTGGTAGGGGCGCAAAATCTCCGGCAACGCCTGCGGCGTGATTGACGGCGACAGCACGCCCTGCCGCCACGTCTCCATGTCCGCCGAGAGCGTGAGCTTCAGCCGCGTGTCGTTGAAAAGTGAAAATATCAGGTAGGGCGACAACGCGCCGTCGAGGTGCGTCTCCTCGGCATTGCGCCGCCAGGCGCTGAGCGATTCCCATTTTTCGGATGCCAGCGAGATGATGCCCAGGCTCGGCAGGATCACCGGCGCGCCCCCGCGCTTCGTCATCGCCGCGACCTCGTCATCGGTCAGCATCCGTTCGCCCGCGCGGAAAATCCACCGCAGGTTCAGTTTTGCGCCGTGTCCATTGCGGCCGGCCTTGCGCTCGGCCACCGCCTCGATTTCCACCGCGCGCGTGC
>Ga0206926_1142_pt1 | contig 14368 bp, 11 predicted proteins | sample Alteio_BWOrgHeat_59_FD_152955 | JGI IMG/M metagenome (GOLD analysis project Ga0206926, IMG submission 152955) | Enriched cells from forest soil in Barre Woods Harvard Forest LTER site, Petersham, Massachusetts, United States -... | ecosystem: Environmental > Terrestrial > Soil > Temperate forest >... | reverse complement strand
AGGCAGATGGTAAAGCAGGTGATGGCCAGAAACTTACCCAGCACGATCTCTCTCACCCGCACAGGAGAAGAATACAATAGCTTGATCGTGCCGCTGCTCGTTTCACGACTGATCAACCCCATCGTGATCAGGGGGAAAAAAATGTACAGGTTGTGGATCACCCCGAACAGGTACCCATAACGGGGATTGGCCGTGATACTGTTGGTGAGGTATTCAAAGAACCCTCCCCGCTGGCAATTCGCAATAAAGTCGTTGGTTATTTCAATATAATCAGCGCTGGTCATCACCACAAAAAGCATCATTAAAAGCCAGGCAATAGGAGAATAGAACAGCGTGTACAGCTCATTCTTCGCAATATGATATATCCTTTTCATGATTAATTATTAACTATTTACGTTTACGACGAATAAGCAGGATGGATGCCCCGATGCCGATCAATGCCGGAATGATCCAGTAAAAAATGAGCTTCTGCGGTGGAATGGTGTGGACCGTGACGGTAAAGCCATTGTCCGGACCTTCCGGTAGCATTGTAGTCGTAGGGAATTCTCCATGGGAAAAAACACCCATGGACCAATAGATATAAGAGAGATTGTATCGTCTGGGGTCCCACCCAAAAATGCACCGGGTTGTCATAAAGTCTGCGTCACCGGAAACAAGGATCTGCTGTTCCTTACCATGGATGGTCCTGGTCATACGTATGGCTGTAGCAAAGCTTCCATATTCATCATCGGGTTTTTTCTCCACTTTCATTTGCAGGGAATCATCACCGATAGGCGCCCGCCGGTTCCAGCTGACATCGCTGACCGTCTCTAAAAAAGGCGTCACCCGGAAACCATCTTTCTCTTTATAGTCAATTGCATTGGCCCCGGACATCGCTACCCTCAATATCCGGTCTCCCTCAAATTTGATATCTCTTTTTGTATCTCTTGCGGTTTGGGGAGAAATGTTCCTGGCAGTATCCGTCATGGAAGCAAAAATGACATCGCTGGAATATTTATTGCTGGACTGGATCAGCAGACCATCCCGCAGGGACAGACCCAGCATATCCAGCAGGGGTTTCGTTATCTCTTTTCTATCCGGTTCGGTCATAATATATACATTACCGCCGGTATCGATATAATTTTTGATCTTTACCAGACTCTCCCCAGCAATAGGCGTGCGGGGGTCCGCGATCACCAGCGCGGCCAGTCCTGCCGGCACCTCCTTTTGATGCAGGGAAAAAGTATCAAAACAAAAGCCTGCGTTGATAAGGGATTTTCGGAACCCCAGCTCATGACACATGAATTTATAATCCCGGACACGCTCCGAAAATGGCCCCCGTTCTATCTCGTCACAAAGAAAACCGACCCTGGGCGGGGGATTGATCAGGCTGTTCAGGGCAGGTGCGATCTCTTTTTCCGAAGGCCAGTATTGAGGATCGTCAAAGGTCCTGACGATAGCCGTTCTCCCCTTATACTTAAGGAGAAAGAATGATCTGTTCTCTTCCTTCCTGATATCTACCATCCCGCTCACCTGCTCCGGACTCAGGAACTCATCCAGACCGACCCGATACGTTTTTGCTTCTTTTTTAGCCAGCTGTACCAGCGTCTTCCCCGTATCCACTTTAAAATGATAATCGCTGCTGTCAAGATTATAATAGTTTACAAAGTTAAACTTGATATTGTGCTTGAACCGGATAAAGGGCTCCCATATCGAGGTGATGATATAATTCTCGTTGGTCCTCCCCCATCGCCCGTAACCATTAAAAAGATTGGAAAAACCCGTGATCTCAAGATCGTCCTCATTCATTTTGGCCAGTATCTCCTGTGAATGGGGCGTAATGGTAAGGATCTCATTCCGGGTAGCATCAAAATAAAGATTTACATAGGGGCTCTTCGTAATATAGCCGATCCCAAAGGCGATTGCAACAACAATAACATACCGCTGCGCTTTCTTAAACCAGGAAATGGATTCTGTGCCCGACTTGATCCTGATGATCGTAAAGGCCAAAAAACCTGCTATGAAGATCATAAAATAACAGACATCCCGCAGATTGAGAAGCCCCCGGACAAGATTATAGGACTTTATCCGCATATTCAGGTAGAACGTGATATTACGGACAACAGGGACATCCTGCCAAAGGTCTCCGGCCTTTGAAAGAAAGAAAAAAAATGGTAAAAGTAATGATCGCCGCTACAACCTGGTACGAGGTCAGCGAAGAAATAAATAAGCCGACAGCCGCGTACGTGCTCAACACCAGGAAAAGCCCAAAGAGAGACCCCACAATGGAACTATAATCAGGATGGACCATTTCCATACACAGCGCGCATAATGTGACACACACCAACAGAAGAAGACAGATAGTAAAACAGGTAATGGACAGGAACTTACCCAGTACAATTTCCCTTGCCCTCACAGGCGAGGAATACAGCAGCTTGATCGTGCCGCTGCTCGTTTCGCGGCTGATCAACCCCATTGTGATAAAAGGGAAAAAGATGTACAAATTATGGATCACCCCGAAAAAGATCCCATCTGAAGGACTGGCCGTAATACTGTTGGTGATGTATTCCATGAATTCCTTTCGCTGGAAACCCGCGATATAATAGTTGGCCTGTGCAATATAATCAGCGCTGGTCATCACCAGGAAAAACATCATTAAGATCCATGCAATGGGAGAATAGAACAGGCTATACAGCTCATTCTTCGCAATATGATATATCCTTTTCATATTAATTATTAGGGGTGTTCTTAACTAATTGCCTAAAGATCTCGTCGATGGAATTCTTTTCTATCGCCAGCTCTGTCATTCGCCATCCCTGCTGCACACTGGTAGTGATAATACTCTCTCCAACAGCCTTGTTCCCATCATAAAATACCCGGAAGGATTGCGGCGTCAGTCGTTCCACCCTGCTGACCCCCTTGATGATACCCAGCTTCTCAGGAGAAGGGGCATTATCAAATGACAGCAGCATGCTTTGCGGCGCGATATAATTATTGAATGCCTCCATCGTGTCGGAGAATACCAGCTTCCCCTGCTCGATCATAATGATCTCCTGGCACAACAGCTGGATCTCGCTCAGGATATGCGAGGACAGCAACACCGTCCGCTCATGCGCTATTTCCTTAATAAGGTTACGCACCTCCACTATCTGTACAGGATCCAGCCCCATTCGTAGGTTCATCCAGGATCACGAGGCTGGGCTTGTGCACGATGGACTGCGCAATACCCACCCGCTGCCGGTACCCACCCGACAGGTTCTTTAACAGCCGGTTGCGTACATGGTTAATACCACATTTTTCCATGACCTCCTCCAGCGCTGCCGGGATCTCCGCCTCCTCCATCCAGCGGAGCCTCGCGCAATAGAGTAAATACTCATGGGCAGTGAGATCCATATAAAGAGGGGCCACCTGGGGCAAAAAACCAATATGCTTCTTGGCTCCCAACGGATCCTTCCTGATATCGATGCCATTGATATAGGCCTCCCCCTTGGTTTGATTCAGCGCACCACACAGGATATTCATGGTCGTTGACTTGCCTGCTCCATTGGAGCCCAGCAGACCATAAATGCCTTTTTTGTTGATCTCGATATTGATATTCTGTATCGCCCATGCAGTGGCATAGCGATGTGACAGCCCGGTTATACGAACTATAGGTTCCATATATATAGTGTTTGGTGATCTCTTATAAGTAAACTTGCCGTTGGTCTCCTAATAACCCGGCGTCTGACTGATATTGGGGTCTAGTAATATGTCATTGGGGTTGATCGGGTATAGCTGCTGGTAGCTCTGCCAGGTAGTTGTCTTCGCCACACAAGCCCCACTGGGCCCTCCCATCACCGTATCGATTGTCTTCGTTCTCTTAAGATCAAACCAGCGATGTCCCTCGGTAAACAGCTCCACTTGTCGTTCGTGCATGATCGCAGCCAGCAGTGGATCTTTATTGGCCGGTCCCGCATAATCCGGCAGGTTCGCGCGATGCCTGATCGCATTCAGATCATCCGCAGCATTGGTTTCCCCCAGCTGAGCTCTTGCTTCCGCACGGATCAGATATAGCTCCGCCAATCGAATGACCATCGAATATTCCTGTAAGGTCCCCGTATAGCCGTAGCCATATTTATATTTAAAAGGAAAATACCAGGTAGAAGTATCCTGCGTATAGCTTCCGATCCATTTTGCTTTCCGCATATCATTGGGCTCGAACGCATTCAGCAGCGGTGCGATCAGCGCATCATGCGCAAATCCGCTCGCAGAAGGAGGTGTCGTTATGATAAAGTCCTGCCCCTCGGGTGCAACGGTAGCATTCACCGAAGGCTCCAGCTGCCAGATCGCCTCGGTGCTGTTCATCTTGAATACATCATTCAGCTCAGATACCAGACTGAATAAGCTGTTACCGATCACCAGGCTGGCCTGCTGTTCCGCCGAGTCATATTTCGTATTATATAGATAAATCCTTGCCAGCAACGCATCCGCGGCCCAGACAGTAGGTCGCGCTCTCTCAGCCGTACCCGGCGCATCCGCCGCATTCCGGAAACTGACGCTTAGCTGATTTTTTGCCTCCTGCAGGTCCTGGATAATATGCTGATAGACCTGGTCCTTCGGCATCGTAGCCAGCGTGGCGTTCGCCGTATAATCGGTAGAAGTGACATATGGCACATTGCCGAACAGGTTCACCAGCTCAAAATACCACCACGAGCGCACCAGCTTCGCTTCCCCCAGCGTAAATCGCTTTACACTGTCGCTTAGAGCAGTCGATCGCTGCACATTTTCTATAATTGCATTTTCCTGGTAAATAATATAGTATGCAAATTGCCAGTAGCCTTTAACGCCCCCATCGATACCAGCGCTAAGATGGTTCTTATAGAGATTATTGAGGGTCTGATCCGTTGAATAGGTGATCAGCTCATCTGCGGATAGACCGGTCGCCTCCGACAGACTATAAGGCATGGAATAGTTCTGCATATGCGTGTACACACCCAGCTGTGCGGCTATAGCCGTATTATCATTGCTGAATACGTCGGAGGATACCAAAGAATTGGAAGGGGTCCCCACCTCCACCAGCTTCTTACATCCCACTGAGATCAACACGCTCAGAAAGAAGAGGCCCGTCCATTTTATATATTGTAGACTTTTCATTTTAAAATTTTATTTTGATTGGTTCAAAGCGACTTTTAAAATCCCAGCTGCACGCCCCGCCGTTACTGTCCTCAAGGGTGGTAGGCTCAGTCCCTGTGTCTCCGGGTCCGTGCTCTTATAACCCGTGATCGTCAGCAGGTTCTGCGCCTGCACATAAACCCGGGAATTTTGCAGCCGCGCAGCGCGCTGCCAGGCCGCCGGCAGGCTATAGGACAAGGACACCGTCTTCAGCCGTATAAAAGATGCATCGGTAATGGCATAATTGCTTTGGCTCGCCCATCCCCAGGCAATCCCCGTAGCAGCAAAGGTTTGCGAGAATTTTTCGATCTTGGTATGATCCCCGGGTTTCTGCCACCGCCCGAGCACATAAAGAGGCTGGTTCTGATTGAAAGATCCTGGCTCCGAGAAATTGACCAGCGCACTGTTCACACCGTTCTGCTTCGTGAACTGGAACAGCACATCCAGCTGCCAGCCTTTATAAGAAAATCCATTGGCAAGCCCTCCGAAATAATTTTGCGTCGTTGATCCCAGCACCTGGTAATCCTGGTCGGAATTGATCTGTCCATCCTTGTTGACATCCTCCACCGTATACCGGCCGGTCTGCGGGTCTACCCCGGTATAGACATATCCATGATTGATAAAAATAGGCTGCCCCACCACATAATAACCTCTGTAAGATGCATTGGTCGCAAGCCCGGGGAAGGAAACAAGCTTATTACGGGGTACTGTTATATTAAAGGACGAGGTCCAGGTAAACCTGCGAGTCCTCACATTGGTCGTATTGAGCAGGATCTCCAGACCGGTATTCTGTACCACCGCAGGTAAATTGGCCTGTACGGAGCTAAAGCCGGCAATCGTCGGCAGCGGCTGCCCCACCAGCTGATTGCCCGTACGATGCCTGAAATAGCTGGTCTGTAGCATGATCCGGTCCTTAAAGAACCCCAGCTCTAATCCCCCTTCCATTTTTCTCACCACCTCCCAGGCAAAATTCTGGTTGGCCAGCCGGTCATTCTGCAAAGCCGTCACACCCTGGTAAGAATTGAACGAACTATAGGTGCTTAGATACTGATAGTTCGAGATCTCATCATTGCCTGATGTTCCATAGCTGATCCGCAACTTGCCAAAACTGAGAAAAGGCAATGCTTTCGCGATGGCTCTTTCCCTGGAAAAAAGCCAGCCGGCGCCCACGGCCCCGAAATTGCCAAATTGACGACCGGGCCCAAATCGGCTGCTGCCATCTCTGCGCGCCGTTATATTGATGACATATTTATCGGACAGATTGTAGTTGAACCTGCCATAAACAGCACTGTGCCGATAGGAGAATACCACATTATTCTGCACAACTTTGGTCGCCGCATTGGCGATATTACCGATCAGCGCATCGTTCAAAAAATTCATGCCATAATAAGAGACATTATTAAAGCCGCTGTATTCAATCGTAGATCCTACCGTCATATCCACCTTGCTCCTTCCAAACGCCCTGTTATACACCATCTGCGGTTCCACGATCCAGGTATTGTTATTGGCAGTGGACAGATAATTCCTCCGGTTGCTGGCGACAGGAGGCCCATATCGGATAGTAGCCGGGGTCTGATTCGTCTGGTTCATCTGGGAATGATTATAGCCGGCGTTGCCAGTGATCTTTAACCCCCGAACGATCTCGTAGTCAAAGCTAACGCTGCTTAATAAATTGCCCGTTACAGACTTGTATTTTGGGAGCGTATAAGCCAATGGATTATACCATGTCCCTTTCTGCCAGTTGATATGGCCGGTAGAGTCCAACAGTGCAGGAGCATCCGGGGCCAGCGTGATATAACGGGTCAGGTCGGATGATGGCAACAAATTATTGTCGTTCGTATACCCGGCCGTATACTGTATATGCAGTTTCTGGTTGATGGAAGATTGATTGATACTCATCCTGACGGAGATCTTCTCGTCCTTGAAATTCCCCGGGAAGACCATCGTCTGCTTGCTATAGCCCGCCCCCAGCAGGACCTGGGTAGTGGCGCTCCCGCCCGAAAGCGTAACATTCGCCGTATTATAATGCGCAGGGTTCCCGATCAATGCCTTTTGCCAATCGGTATATCGCGTGGTATCCCAGGCGCCATTGATGTCATAGTCGGAAGGCTGCGGGGTAATATGTGCGCTGGGATCATCCAGCGAATCATTTCGAAAAGCTTCATGCCGCATGGCCAGGTATTGCTGTGTATTCATCATAGCCACCCTGTGCGCAATAGAAGACACACCGGAGCTGCAATTGACATCCAGCCGCATCTTCCCCGCCTTTCCCTTCTTCGTGGTGATCAGGATCACACCATTGGCCCCGCGTGAGCCGTAAATAGCCGTCGCATCAGCATCTTTCAATACTTCTATATTCTCGATGTCCGCAGGGTTGAGATTATTAAAGGGACTTAATCCGCCCGGCGGCTGATAAGGATAATCGGGAGGATTGGTGGTGCCGACGGCGCTTCCGGGTATATCCCTGTTCGTCAATGTGACAGAATTGTAAGGCACCCCGTCTACGATATACAGGGGGCTGCTGCCATTTGCAATACTGTTCTGGCCACGCAACAGCACCGTGTAGGTCGCGCCCGGGATCCCGGATGCCTGTGCGATATACAGCCCCGGTACACGTCCTTCCAACGCCAGGATAGGGTCGGATACCGGCTGCTCGCCGATCTCCTTCGCGGTCACAGTACTGACATCACTCGTCGATAAAGATTTTTTCTCGGTATAATAACCTTTGTTGATCACCACATCCCGCATCAAGATCACCGCCTGCCGCATTTTCACCGAAATAGCAGATCGTCCATCCCATCGGATATACTGCGTCTCATACCCCGTAAAAGTTATCTCCAGCAAAGCATTTACATTCACGGCTCTCAGCACAAAGTTTCCATCCGCATCGGTCTGTGTCCCCTTCTTCGCCCCCTTCACGGTCACCGAAGCCCCGGCTAACGGGTTGCCAAGGCTATCGGTTATCCGACCATGAACATCTCCCGGTGGCGGCTCGGCCACCGCCTTATCAGATGACAGCGCTATCTCCTGGGATTGAATAATAATGATCTTTCCCTGAATGGTATAGCTATAAGGCAAATGCTGAAGACATTGATCCATGGCCTCTTCTATCGTCGCATCCTTCAGCGAAAGACTGACCAGCGGAGCGCTTTCCAGCAAAGCCTTTCCCCCAATAAAAGAATAACCGGTTTGTTTGTTGATCTCATTCAGGGCTTCCTTGATGGTAATTTTGTCCCTGACAAGGGTGACATGCTGAGAAAGTCCTTTGGCGCTGACATGCAGCGCAGCAACCAGCAATAGCAGTGAGATTCTCATAATGATCCACATTTGGTTGAACAAAACGCGGCGCTTCGCCTGCATTTTGCATACAGCGGATAGTTCCATACTTTTGTGTTGTTTGGGTTTTACGTTACAGCAATGTTTTTGTACAACGTGGTTGATTTCGGGTAGCCCAAATACTTGCCGGAGGCGACGGTCCAGGTCACTTCCGGTTTTTTTATAAGCTCCCGGTTGAGTTAGTCGTGGTTTACAGGTATGGAATTGATTTCATGCAGTAGAAAAGGTTTCATACAGTAGAAAAGGTTTATTGCGCAGTATATGGCCAGCTTATCGTGCAGCGACGACTACCGTATTTCCCTCAAGCCGGGTCCGGATACCATAACGGCCCAGGGCGGTGAGTACATCAGATAGGTTTACATTTCGATTGATCGTTCCAAAGAGTTGTACATTAGGTGGCGTGCCTTCATAACGGATGTCTACATCATACCATCGCGAGATCTGGCGCATGAGGGTCCTGAGATCTTCGCTCTCCAGTGAAAGCTTCCCATTCACCCAGGCAATGGCCTCCTCCGTATCCGCCTTCCTCACGCGAAGGTGACGGGTTATCATATTGATACTGGCTTCTTCACCCGGATGCAACAACGCCTGCTGGTCCTGCTCTTTCACCCGCACAGCGCCTTCCACCAGGATCGTCCGTAGATGACTTTCATCATTATAAGCCATGACATCGAAATGGGTCCCCAACACGGTAATGTCGGTGGAACCGGCTGTCACGGTAAAAGGCAGGTGCGGGTTGTCTCTTACTTCAAAATATGCTTCTCCCGTCACCGTCACTTTCCGGTCATTCGCATTAAAAGCCGTAGGGTATCGGATGGAAGAGGCCGCATTCAGCCAGACCTTCGTTCCATCCGGCAAGGTCAGTTGGTATTGCCCCCCGCGGGCCGTGGATAAAGTATTATAGACCATTTCAGTAGCAACACTGGCAGCGCCCTTGCCCGCATTGTAAGCCAGTCTGCCCGCACCGCTGGCCACCACCGCATTCCCATCGATAAGCACCGTGTCCTGCATGGCGCTGTCCAGCACTAGCTGCTGACCGGTCGATAAAGTAAGCGTGGCCTTATTACCACCTGGCGCGCCGATGGGCTTAGCAGGAACAGCATTCGCAACCAATGCCCCTCTTCCTGTTTTATTATGTAACAACATATATACACCTCCCGCCACCAGGATAAGCACCGCTGCTGCAGCAGCCCAGCCAGCTCGCCGGATCCATGGCATCCGGTATACAGGAGCTTCCTCCTGCCCGATCCCCACCGTCTCACGGATCCGCGCCAATAGTCTATTCCTCAGCGCGACTTCATCCGCATCTTCAGTATCCCAGGACAAGGATTCACCGGGTGCCTGACTGGCCCACTCATTCAATTGAGCCTGCTCTTCGGGTGTAATGATCCCGGTCAACATTTTTTCCGCCAGTGATTCTATTTGCTCCGAGGATAAAGAAACCATACAGACAGGTGCTTTTATACATAGAGGGGTCTACAACCTGTTATGCATGACAAGCCCTGAAAATATTTTTTCCTGGAAAATAAAACTAGAGGATAAAAAAGGATTGGAGGGAGGTCTTTAGCTTTGTCAATGCCCGGTGCATCTGGGTACGCACCGTATTGACAGATACATCTAATTGATCCGCAATGGCCTGATCGCTCAGCCCCTGCTCCCGGCTCAGCCGGAATATAAGCTGGCATTTTTCCGGCAGCTCCTGTACGGCTGTCTCCAGCTGCGCGCGCAAAGCTTCAAAATCAAGGAATTGCTGCGTAGAAAGATCGGCCAGCTCAGGAAGCTCCGCCGACATGACCGCCATCCGCCGGCGTTTCCGGTTGGCCAATACTTCAAAACAACCGTATTGCAGCATCGCGGCGATATACGTATGAAAAGAATGGGTGAGAGAGAGGGAGTTGCGCTTCTTCCAAAGCTTGACGAATATATCGTGGACCAGTTCTTCCGCATCTTCATGAGAATGAAGCAGGATCACGGCACGGACCAGCATTTTTTTCCAATATCTGTCATATAGCTCTGTAAATGCGGCTTCCTCTCCTTCGGAGAGAAATGCCACCAACTGTTCGTCGGTATGGGATGAGTACAGAGCCATGAGTGCAATAATACAAGGAATCTCTTTTTAAAGATACAAAAAGGAAAAATATAATCCAATCTTCACCCAATCACACCACCGTACGTTCATGGCAAAGCCACGGAAAAAGCCCTCGTCTCCGGCGGCAGACAACGCTCGTCCGTACATACCTGGAAAGTAATATTGCCTGTAACATTCATCTTCACTTTCGCCTTCAGCGTTACCCTCGCTACAAATTCAACCCTGTCCTCATATTGGTATTGTACGATATGGATGATATGCCCTTCATACTTTTTCTTCTCCCCGATCTCAATGGGCCTCCCCTCCATAGATAATAACGGGTTCTTATCAAAGCTGATCTGCGTGGGGGTCGCCACTGCCTCCTTCGGTTGCAGCTGTGCATAGATATGCCATCCCTTATCCATCGTGGCGATAAAATGCAATACATACGATCTGTCCGATCGCTTCTCCGCACTATAGCTCCAATGTATAGGGGTCTCCTGCGCCCGGGCGGCCAGACCCCACAGGGTCATGGCCGCCACGACGATGATGTTTGTGTTTTTCATGTATCAATAGTTGTTGATCCTGATCACTTTCAGGGCATTTGTCCCGCTGTGCTGGCCCTCCAGTCCTTCCAGCGCCAGGGTCACATTGTTGAAATAGGGTGTGCTCAGCGCATAGCTCGTCACCAGGGTATCCGTGACAGCATCCCGTATATCAAAGGAATAGCTGCTGTTGACCTTTTTGGCAGGATAATTCTTAAATCCCGTCAGCTGCCGGTAAATCAGCGGACCAAATGCCGGATCGGCGCTGCCGGTCAACCTGATATTGAGGGGGTGGCTGTTGGGCGAGAGATTGATGAACCGAACCCCGCAGCTGCTGTCCAGGATGGCATGAAAGGGATAGCTCTCCTTTATCAGCAGAGTATCGGTGGTAGTGGATTGACCGCTGAGGAACAACGTATATACGCCATTGGCTAAAGTGGTTATATTCCCATCGAAAACAGGGTGCAGCGTGTCGGTCGATGAGACGACCATCATCGACTGGTTACCGGGCGGCAGCGTGAACAACGTATTACCCCCATAGGCCACGTTGCTGTTATTATAGTTATGCCATAGCACCGGCCCATTCCAGTATTTCACCTGCATATTGCCAATACCCGAATTGGCATTCACCACCGTTAGAGAGCTCAGCGGCGCCAGATCATTTTCTCCCTTGTGACAGGCAAGGAAGCCCAGCAGGCTTACAAGACTAATTATTATTAGCAGTTTCTTTTTCATCCGTTGATTTTTTCCTGATTACAAATACTTTCATTTCCTTTTCGCCCTGCACCAGGTCCAGCCCGTACTTCCGGAACGCATCGCGGACAGTGCTGATATCATCCATTACACCGATGCCCGTAATGGTCATATCGATATTACCCTGGATCCCCGTTTCGTCGAGGATGGGCCAACGGCTGTCCAGGTACATCCGGCAGGACTCGATCATTTTTGCAATGGGCTCGTTCCTGATGGTAAAACTGTCACGGTATTCTCCATGCTTGAATGTCGGTGCATACGGGGTCCCCCCTTTTGTCTTTAGTTTGGTACGGCCTTCATCCGTAGCCACCACACGCCAATAAGGCATTTTCCTCATCTCCCAGCCCGCATCATAACCGAAATAACGCCGTAGATCGCTCTGCATAGTCTGTCGCAGATATTTTTCATTGAATTTGTCCGCAGGCACCATCAGGGTGTAATTGTAAATATGTTTGCCTGTATTGTAGTCATAGTTGAAATCGCTGCTGTCCCTGATGTCCAATAATATCCTCCTGGAAACTTTTCCATAGAGCTCCTGACCCATATCGGTCTTGCGCAGCTCTTCGTTATCCCGGAAAGCATAGGAGTAGATCCGCTCCAGGTCCTCCCCGATCAGTTGGATGGTGTAATGCATGGTCGCTCCCTGCGCCGGGCTCTTCAGATAGTTCAGGTAATTGCTTCCTATCCGCTTCATTCCCGGCGCCCACAGGCCCAGGGACGATCGGTACAGAAAAGTAGTATCCGTCACCACCGGCGGAGCTGGTATAGGCTCATGATCCCTGTATCTTTTGGAAATATTCGGGTGCCCACCGTTCAGGATCGCCAAAAGGTTTTTTTCGTCATCTTTAGTCTCTCCGCCATCCCATAAAAAGGCGGTCACATACCGGACAATACCCTGCGGGTCGATGATGACCAGGTTCGGGGAACCGGTCATATCCAGTTCGTGGAAGATGGTGGAGTCGACGGAAAAAGGCATGATGAGATTACATTGTTTGCGGTATCGTGCATACATTCCACCCATCTGCCCTTCCTTGTCCTGCATACCCACTATCATGAACTGGATCCTCGATCCATATTTTTTCTGCATCTCGCTATAGCCGGGCAAGGCCTCCACACAGGCGCCGCACTCCTTTCTGAAAAGATAGAGAAAGAGCCACTTCCCCTGGTGGTCGCGGAGCATTTCTTTGATCGTGGTCTGTTTCTTCGGATAATAGGAAATGTTCCTGATCGCAAGGTCCGGACAAGGTTTGCCGATCTCGGTATAATTAGTCTCCTGGTCCGGCGACTGGGAATAAACACCCATCTTCATCGACACCAGCAGGATCATTACAATGAATAGTTTCTTTTTCATATTTATTTATTTTGAAAGATCAATAACCAGGTGTTTGGGTCAGGTTAGGGTCGGTTTGCAGATCCGTTATCTTGATCGGGTACAAAGCCTGGTAAGGCGCCCAACCCTGTCCGCCCTTCTCGGGAGTAACGATCGTCATCAGCGAATCCACGACCCCCGTACGTTTCAGGTTGAACCACCGGTCGCACCATTCCGTAAAAAGCTCTACCTGTCGCTCATGGCTGATCGCATTGAGCAGGGAGGTCCTGTCCGTCCCTCCGCTGTAGGGAGACAACCCCGCCCTGTTACGGATAGCGTTGAGATCGGATACGGCGCTGTTGGCCCCCGTCAGGTTGTTCTGCCACGCCCTTGCTTCGGCACGGATCAGGTATTGTTCGGAAAGCCGGAGCATGATAGGATATTCCGTCTGGGTAGTGGAAGTAAAGTCTGCCTTGTATTTGGAAGGATAGTAAAAGGTCTGTCCCAATGCATTGATGCTGTCGATCCAAATGGCTCTTCGTTTGTCCTGCGGCTCAAAAGCGCTCATCATCCGCGTACTGAACGCCGTGGCATAAGTCGCATTGGCCGGCGCGGCGGTCAGGGTCAAAAACCCGCCCTCGCCCGTATGATAGGTAGTAGGCGTAGGCATCAGGCCCCAGATCGTCTCCTGGCTGTTCTTGAGGAACACCTGGGTCAGATCGCTGAGCAGGACAAACCGGCTGTCGGCGATCACAGCGCTGGCGGCCGCCTCCGCCTGCGGGTAATCTCCCTTATAAAGATAGACCCGGGCCAGTAATGCCTGTGCCGTGGGTTGGTTGGGGCGTACTCTTTCCGTGGTGGTCGCCGTATCCGTGGCATCGACAAAATTGCTGCTCAACAGGCTATCCGCCCTGTTCAGATCCGTCACCATCTGTTCGTAGACCTTGTCTTTGGTAACACGCGCAGCCATCCTGTTGACATTGTAATCCGTGCTGAGGACCAGGGGCACATCTCCATACATATTGACGAGATAGAAATACCAGAAAGCCCTGATCAGCAACGCCTCGCCACTGAGCTGGTTGCTCACGGACGGGCTTACCCCATGCTGCCCCTGTAAACCTTCCAGCACCGCATTGGCCCTGTAGATGTATTGATAGAACGTTGACCAGAATTGCAGGGAAGATCCATCGTTCTCCGCCGTCAGGGCATTGTGGTAGATACTCCCCG
>Ga0206926_1129_pt1 | contig 14371 bp, 16 predicted proteins | sample Alteio_BWOrgHeat_59_FD_152955 | JGI IMG/M metagenome (GOLD analysis project Ga0206926, IMG submission 152955) | Enriched cells from forest soil in Barre Woods Harvard Forest LTER site, Petersham, Massachusetts, United States -... | ecosystem: Environmental > Terrestrial > Soil > Temperate forest >... | reverse complement strand
ATCCAGACTGATGCGGCGATTAATCCGGGCAACTCGGGAGGGCCGCTGCTGAACTCGCGCGGCGAGGTCATCGGGATCAACACCATGATTGCGTCGAACGGTGCGGAACAGAGTTCGGGGATCGGGTTCGCGATTCCGATCAATACGGCCAAAGCCGTGCTGTCGGACCTGACGCGCTACGGACAGGTGCGGCGGCCGTCGCTGGGCATCGTTTCGTACGCCATCGGGCCGGACCTGGCCGAGCAGATGGGCCTGAATGCGAACTATGGGGTGCTGATCCAGAAAGTGACTCCGGGCGGGGCGGCGGACCGGGCCGGGCTGCGGGGCGGCAACGAGCAGGCCTACGTGGGCAATACGCCGATCATGCTGGGAGGCGACCTGATTATCGCCATCGAGGGGCAGCAGATCACCGATCCCCAGGACATCAGCGCGGCCATGGACCGCCACCAGGCGGGCGACACCATCACGCTGACCATCCTGCGCGGCCGCCGGCAAATGAACGTCAAGGTGACGCTGGGCGAGGCGCGGGGAGTGAACACGTAAACCAGGGACCAAGGGCCGAGAAGCAGGAAAACAAGGGGTTAGGGGTTAGGGGTCTGGCGCGGATGTTCTGCCCGGATGATCGTGTTTCATATGGCCCTTGGTCCTGGTCCCGGCTTACTGTTGGTCCTTGCGGACGGGTGCGGGTGCGGGTGCGGGGTCGCGGGCGAGCAGGCCCAGCAGGGCGGAGGCCATAGCGGTGGCCAGGCTTACGACGGTGCCCGTGCCTGCCTTGCCCAGCGTGATGCCCTGCTGGGACAGGACGCCCGTGATGCTCACGACGGAAATCAGCAGGCCGGCAGCGGAGGTGCGAGGGTGATTCAGTGCGTTTGAGAATACGTTCATGGCTGTTCCTTTCGGGCGAATTTGTGCCCGCGGCAAGATTGTGTTCTGGGTTTGGACAGCGTTTCGCTCGCCTTCCGGTGCCGAGCCGGGGGTGGAGCGCCGTTGAGCTGGTGATTCAGGTCACTTTCAGGGTAGATCTGGGCGTTGCCCCACTCGAAAACGTGCACACTGTGTGGCTGTGTGAGCCATCTTGCGGTAACTGAATGAATTCAGGGCGCTTGATCCCGGCTACACAGTCACACAGTCGATATTTCGATTTCGGCAGATTCAGCGTCTAGAATTTCACGCCGAACGAGGCCAGGAACTGCTTGACGGCCGGCCATGCGGCCTTCAAGTCCTTGGCGGTCTGGATGTCGAGGGCAATGTTGAGGGGGTTCTGGGCGGCGCCGGCAAGGTCGGCGAGCGGCTTTTCGACTGCGCCGATGAGGGTGGCCAGGGAAGCGATTACTTCCGGAGCGGCGCACAGTGCCTTGTCGGCGCCGACCAGCCACTTGAGGGCGTCTTCGGCCCCGATTTCGATTCCTTTTTCGATACTGACGAGAATATTTGCCATCGCGATGTTTTCCTCTTCCTGCCAGACGGCGAGCTCCGCGCCGCTTCGCTCTACGGCAGCGATCGGGCGGGCGGAGTTGTCGATTGTCCGGGCTGATTTAAGGGTAGGCAATCGAGGGCAAATATTCTGCAAAACGGCCTGAATCCCAAACTACTGAATTAACAAGAGTTCGCGCGGGTTTTAGATTCGGGGGTATTGACAGGTGATGGGGTGCAGGGACTCAGAACTCGCGCTTGACATGGCGCCGGCCGACGACCTGGTACTGGCCGGCGGCGACCATGGCGATGGCCTGGCTGTAGGCGATGTGCTCCTCGGCCAGGATGCGGTCGGCGAGCGAGTGGGCGTCGTCGGTGTCGAGGACGGGAATGGCGCGCTGCAGGAGGATGGCCCCGTGGTCCAGGTGCTCGTCGACAAAATGGACGGTGCAGCCGGCGACCTTGACGCCGTATTCGAAGGCCTGCGTCTGGGCATCGAGGCCGGGAAAGGCGGGGAGCAACGAGGGATGGATGTTGAGGATGCGGTTGGGGAAGGCGGCGATAAACTCCGGGGACAAGAGGCGCATGTAGCCGGCCAGGCAGACCAGGTTGACGCCATGTGCGCGAAGGCAGGCGAGGACGTCGGCATCGTGTTCGGCGCGGGGACGGCCGCGGGAAATAAAGAGGGCGACGGGGAGGCCGAGATCGCGGGCCGCGGTGACGCCGGGCGCATTGGCGACGTTGGAGACGACGACGGCGATCTCGACGCCGGGGAGGCGGCCTTGGCGTATGTTGCGGTCGATGGCGAGGAAGTTGGAGCCACGTCCGGAGAGGAGGATGCCGAGGCGGAGCTTATCGATTTGGGCCGGAGTGCTCACCTTGAGTTCTCGATCGTCTGTCAACCTGGGATTCTCAGTGGTTGGCAACCGCGCCTGGCACGGCCTGGTTGGTTCGTTTGGACAGAATTATGCTGACCGATAGATCGAAATCCGATTGAGGAACAGCGCGTTAACCTTGCAGCGGACGAGGTATGGCAAGCGAGGTCTTAAAGGCGCTTGAGAGCTAGTTTGACAAGCGACTCCTCTGACGAACGTTGCTGATCTGGGGTCCTTGCGTTGTTGACCGTCAGAACGATGACACTGTTCCCCTGCTTGACCGATAACGTCCAATTATTTTGCATGCCAGAAAATGACGCCGCGTCACCGATTCCGCTGACATCCGCCTTGGTGATCCCGGGACCGGACATCGTAATTCGCGCCCACGCTGACGCATCGCGCAGCACGATGCTTACTCCCTGCGGGCTGCCCTTCCACATGCAACCGGTAGTGCCAAGCGGCATGGGTGAAACTGGGTTACCGAGCGCCTTGGCGATTTCTTGCATGGTTAACAGGTTGCAGGGTTCGGCGGCCTTCGCAACCATGGGCAACGTGGCCAACAATGCGAACGCGAAGAGCGCTCCCCAATGACGCGCCGATGAATTCACGGTGAACCTCCCTCGCATCACGGATTTTAGCATTGCGGAAGATGCCTGCAGACAGGCAAAAAAGCCTATAAGGAATGCCTGTCTTGCCTCGAATATTGGAGCGTTAAATCTGGCGATGAAGGCCCCGACAATTTTGACGTTCAACTCGAGTTCGTTCTGAGTTTCGTCAAGTCACGATAATTAACAGCGGTGCGAGCGAATCGTGGGCAACGCGGAAGGAATTCCCGAGTGGGCTCGCGAGAAGCAACCGCAGATCCTTCCGCTTCGCTGCGCTCAGCGTCAGGATGACGGTGCATGGACTGGGAAGGAATGGGTTACGACGAACTTCAGTTCGCCGCCGGCTCATCCGTGTGGCAGCCCTAATCGCATCCTAGAGAGAACCGTAAGGCCGCACATATCTCATGCATCCGCAGGGGACTCAATTGTGCCACGCGCTTGCCCAATTTTTCTTGAGGGACGGTAACCGGGTTGTGGAGGTTTACCGCACATGGAGCCTTCATGCCGTCCTCCTGGTTCAAGCGGACTTCGGATGGCACGCCGCGGATTGTAGAGGTGATGGGGGCTACCGTGACTGTCCCCAGGTAGGCTAGAGCACTATCGCGAGTAAGGACCACAACCGGCCTGTTCTTGTCGGGCGGAGCGAAGTTGTACAGGCGCACATCGCCGCGGGCTATTCGGGCGGCCATGCTGCCTCCGCTTCCCAAAGCCGGGGCTCGTTGGCCGCCGGCGCGTGAGCAGAGTAGCCCTGGCGGTCGCGTTCTTCCATGGCGCACGTCTCCAGCCTTCGCAGGTGTTCCCGAAGCGCGTCGCGCACCAATGCCGAGCGATTCCGCCTGGTCCGGCGCGCCGCCCGGTCGGTGGCGAGCAGAAGCTTCTTATCGATAACAATCTGAACGGTTTCCATGACGACTCACCTGTCCACAGTATACTCCACAATTTACTCAACAATGAGTTACCGGACAATCCCCGTGCCAACCGACGGAAATCCAGAGTTTGGCATTCGGGATGGTAGTCGCTTATTCGGAGGAACGACAGGTAAAAGCTGATCGTTCGATTACATCCGGCACCGGCGGACTCCGCCTGCGATGACCGCAAAGGAAACCGCCTTGAGAATCAGGTCGGCGCCTTGAGAAGAATCAGTTGCAGGCCATGAGAATCAGGTGTAGTGCACGCGGCGTTCGCCTTTGGCGATGCGGCCGATGACATAGAACTTTTCCTCGGCGCGGTCGAGGAGGTTCTTGGCGCGGGTGAACTTGGCTGCGGGAATGGCGGCGATGAGGCCGATGCCCATGTTGAAGGTGCGCATCATCTCTTCCTGCGGCACCTGGCCGAGTTCGCGGAGGTGCTCGAAGATGGGCAGAACGGGCCAGGAGCCCAGCTCGATCTGCGCTTCGGTTCCTTTGGGAAGAATGCGGGGCAGGTTCTCGGTGATGCCTCCGCCGGTGATGTGGGCCATGCCGGAAGTGAGGCTCGCGCCGACCAGTTTCTGGATCACGTGCAGGTAGCTGCGGTGGGTCTTCATCAGGGCCTGGCCGGCTTTTTCCTTGATGGCGGTGACGTACTGGGTGATTTTGTAGCCGGCCACTTCGAACAGGAGTTTGCGGGCCAGCGAATAGCCGTTGGTGTGCAGCCCGGTGGAGGGCAGGCCGATGAGGACGTCGCCCGGCTTGATGTCGACGCCGGTGACCATCTTGTCGCGATCGACGACGCCGACGATGAAGCCGGCGAGGTCGTACTCGCTTTCGGAGTAGAAGCCGGGCATCTGGGCGGTTTCGCCGCCGACGAGGGCGCAGCCGTTGGCTTTGCAGGCGTCGGCGAGGCCGGAGACGACGCTCTCGGCGACTTCAGGGTCGAGCTTGCTGGTGGCGAGGTAATCGAGGAAGAAGAGTGGCGTGGCGCCCTGGACGCCGATGTCGTTGACACAGTGATTGACCAGGTCCTGGCCCACGGTGTGGTGGAGGCCAAGCTCGAAGGCGACTTTGAGCTTGGTGCCGACGCCGTCGGCGGAGCTGACGAGGATGGGGGATTTCCAGCGCTGGAGGTCGAGCCGGAAGAGGGCGCCGAAGCCGCCGATACCGCTCAGCACGTTGCGGTTGAAGGTTTTTTGCGCCAGGAACTTGATGCGGTCCTTGGCGCGGTCGCCGCTCGTGATGTCGACGCCGGCATCCGCATAAGTCACGGATTGGGATTTTGGTTGGTCAGGCACGATGAGAGCTTCCCGCCATTGAAAGATTCCCCGCCTGAACCCACCCAAGCGAAGCATGGACGGGGCACACGGAGGCTGGCCGAAAGGAAGATTTTAGCAGGGGATAACGCGGAAGGTCTGTGAATCCAGTGGTCAGTGATCAATGGTCAGTGTTGGGAGGGGGGTGACTTGAGCGGGTTGTCCCAGGAAAAGGCCTGGGCGTCGAGGCCTTGCGGGGACCAGCGGTCGATGACGGCTTTGCCGATCTTGGCCAGGGTCTGTTCGCCTTCGTTGTCGCCGGTCCAGCGCTGGTCAGCGTTGTCGAAGGTGAAGGCGGCGATGACCACGGGGCCGGCCTTGGTGGAGATGAGCGCCACGTCGTTGCGGACCTGGTTGAGGGCGCCGGTCTTGTTGCCGATGGCGGAGCCGTTTTCGCTGGTGTCGAGGCTTTCGATGTAGCGGGGAAGACTTTCGCGGTCCTGCTGGTTGCGGAGCATGTGGAGGAGCTTGCCGCAGATGGGTCCGTCGCCCGGGAGCGCCGCGGAGCCATCGAGGGCCAGACGGCACTCGGCGATGCGCTCCAGGATGGAGGCCATCTCGCGCGCGGTGGTCTTGCCGAGTCCGAACTGGGGCTGGTCGGGGGGCACAGGGCCGCTGGCGGGGACGTAGACCTTCTTGTAGAGCCAGGTCTGGTTGAGACCGGCGGCGCGCAGGGTGGCGTCGATGTGCGGGAGGCCCAGGCGGTCGATGGCCATGTTGGTGGCGGTGTTGTCGCTGAGGATCACCATCAGGGTGAGGGTGTCGCCCAGGGTGAGGGGCAGGGGCGGGGTGAGCTGGGCGAGGACACCGGAGCCTTCGACCTGGTTGTCGTGATTCAGGACCAGTTTCTCGTCGAAGGCAGCCTTGCCAGCGCGGATCTGCTCGGCGGCGTCGAGAAGGATGCCGAGCTTGATGGTGGAGGCGGTCTTGACGGGGAGATCGGGTGAGAAAGAGGCGGTCTGGCCGGTGCGGAGATTATGCGCGTAGACGGCCAGCTTGCCGTGATGGGCGGCGGCGATGGATTGGAGTTGCTGGTCGAGTGCCTGGTCTTCCTGGGGTGGGGAGGCCTGGGCGTTGGCCAGCGTGCAGGCGACAAGAATGGTCATCGCAGAAAGTGTGCGAGTGGACATGGGGAAAGGGTAACGCGCGGATGTTGAATGCGCGGTGTGAATCCATCCCACATCTGAGAATCGAGATAGGGAGCGCCCGGAAGAAGTGAAGTGCACATCCTTCCCGGGTCCCAAGTGCGGGGACCGGGGGCACCCGGTTTTGTCAGGGCACTGGGCACTGAGAACGGATCACTGACTACTGGGTTTTTCGAACGTCAGCGAGGCGGAGTTGATGCAGTAGCGGAGGCCGGTGGGACGGGGGCCGTCGGGGAAGACGTGGCCGAGGTGGCCACCGCAGCGGGCGCAGGTGACTTCGATGCGGTGCATGCCGAGGCTCGAGTCGTCGTGCTCGGCGATGGCTTTGGAGTCGGCGGGGATCATGAAGCTGGGCCAGCCGCAGCCGGAGTCGAACTTGGCGCCGGAAAGAAAGAGCAGGGCGCCGCAGCCGGCGCAGTGATAGTTGCCGGTCTCATGGTTCTCGGTGAGGGCGCCGGTGAAGGGGCGCTCGGTGCCCTTCTGGCGGAGGACGCGGTACTGCTCGGGCGTGAGCTCGGCGCGCCACTGGGCATCGGATTTTTCCACTTTTTCGATCATGCCTCTTGGATGCCGGGGACGCGGTGAAGATACGAGTGAATGCCGGGTTCGTGCTCGGCGATCAATTCGATTTCGACCAGGACGTCTTTGGGCAGCCGCGACACTTCGACAGTGCTGCGCGCCGGGGCCTGCACGCCTTCGGGAGCCAGGTATTTCGCGTAGACGGCGTTCATGGAGACAAAGTCGTTCAGGTCCTTGAGGAAGACAGTCGCCTTGACGACTTGGGCGAGGCTGGTGCCGGCAGCTTCGAGAATGGCTTTGAGGTTCTCGAGGGTGCGGACGGTCTGCTCGGTGATGCCGCCGGGGACGACCTGCCCCGTCGCCGGGTCAAGGGCGGCCTGGCCGGCGGTGAAGACGAGGTTGCCGAGGCGGATGGCCTGCGAGTACGGGCCGATGGCCTGCGGGGCATGGGCGGTCGCGATTTTCTCTTTCGCCATGGGGGAAAATGTAGTTCACGGTTTTCAGTTGTCAGTTGTCAGTACGAGATTGCGGGCCAGGAACCGAGAACTGAAAACTGAGGACTGACAACTGTTTTTATCGCCAAACGGCGAGCAGGATGCCGACGAGGATCAGGCCGACGAGCCAGTAGCCGTTGTTGATGGCGAATAGCTTGAAGGGACGGCTTTCGTAAATGCCCTGGGCGAAGTTGGGCGCGGCGAAAAAGCCGAGCCATACCAGGGCCCCGATGAACGCGCCTCCGCGCCAGCTGCCGGCATTCGCCCAGAGGACGAGGTGATCGAGCACGAAGGCGAGGATGAAGTCGCCGATGAACGAGGCGATCATGCCTGCCAGCAGGCCCTTCTTTTTGGCGGGATCGGGCGTAATTTTGAGAGCGGCCATCCAGGGCTTGGCGAATAGGGCGGGCGAATACCACACGGCGCCCAGAACCCAGAGAATGACGGCGGAAACGAGAACAGCCAACAAGTTGAGGTGGTGCAGGTGATGCATCCGGAAACCTCCATTGACAGAAGTCGAGTTCAGAGCTGGTGGTGCGGAATCAAGGGAAGGTATCCAATGTGGGGTACGGCGGAAGGAGGTGTCAAGCGGAATTGCTTCAGTCCTTGCTCCATTTGTCCGGTAGCTGAAGTTGGTTGAAAAAGTGAGGTTCTCGAAATGCAGATCCTTCGACTCCGTTTGGCCGGTAAACGGCCAAACTCCGCTTCAGGATGACACCATCAACTATTTTGCGAACTTCGGAAGCACCGGACTCGCCTGTGTCATTTGCGCTTGAGGGCTTCGAGTTCGTCGAGGGTGCGGGGCCAGTCGGAGCCGAGGAGGCGGGAGAGGCTGCGGTCGGCCAGAACCTTGCCGCCGGTCTGGCAGCGGGCGCAGTAGTTGGTTTCGTTGTCGGCGTAGCGGATGCGCTGGATTTTCTCGCCGCAGCGGGGACAAGGCTGATTGAAGCGGCCATGGACGGCCATTTCGGGGCGGAAGGCGGTAACTCCTTCGGGGAATTTTTTCTTGGCTTCGGTGACGAGGCGATCCATCCACAGGGTCATGACGGAGCGGGTGCAGTCGAAAAGGCGCTGCCAGTCTTCGGGCTTCAGCTTGCTGGTGAGGGTGACAGGGGAGAGCTGCGCGGCGTGGAGGATTTCGTCGGAGTAGGCGTTGCCTACGCCGCTAATCAGGCGCGGGTCAGTGAGGGCGCGCTTGAGGGTGCGGTTCTCCTGGGAAAGCGCGGCGCGGAACCCGTCGAGGTCCGTGGAAAAAATCTCAATGCCGCCGGGATCGATGGAACGCAGGCTTTCTTCGCCGCGGACGATATAGAGGGAGGCGCGGCGCTTGCTGCCGGCTTCGGTAAGGGTCAGAGTGCCGGTGGAGAAATCAAAAGCTGCGAGGGCGTTGCGGCCCGCGATCTTTGCCTGCGCGGGTTTCCAGTGGAGGCGCCCGGCAATCATCAGGTGGAGCACAAGCCAGAGGTCGCCTTCCACGCCGATGGCGATGCGCTTGCCGATGCGGCGGAGGCTGGTCACGGTGCGGCCTTCGACGCTGGAGAGCGGCGGATCAACGGAGCGGAGCAGGAAGACGGAACCGAGACGGACGTGTTCGAGCTTCTGGCCGAGAATGCGTGGTTCGAGAGCGGTGATGTAAGCCGTGATGTCGGGGAGTTCCGGCATGTTTCAAGAGTGTAGACGGTAGGGGGGAATGGCGCGATCAGGAGGCTTCGCCGCCGGGCCAGGAGGCACGCAATACGCTCGCCACGCTGGCGAAGTGAACCGAGACTTCAAAGCTCCTGGCGATGCACTCGAACGTGGAGTCGTGGAAGATAAAGACGAAATGGCGGAATGGAGCAAAGAACTCCGGCCGGTGGGCGGGATCGACCGAGTTCATGCGTTCGACCCCACGAATCCAGGGAGAATTCTTCACCTCGAATGCGCTGTTTGGACTGAGGCCCAGGGGGGCGAGCGGATGCCCCTGGAGCGCTTCATCGCCGGGCGGCCCGAATATGTGAGCGTAGGGATGCTCGAACCGGATTAGCGCGCAAGTCCGCCCAGGTGCGTATTCCCCTGGCATGACCGGGGTGATTCCTTCACCGGGCTCGAGTGGCTCCTCCACGGCATAGGCGAGGTGAAGAAAGTGCTCCGAGGTGAGGATCATGGGACAGGGAGCGCCGATGGAGGACTGGGGGATCCCAGCGAGTTCCACAAGCGATTCCGGATTGCCGTTTGAGCTCATGGTTCAGCGGACGGGCCACTCGTCGACGATGACGCCGAGGTCGTTGAGTTTCTGGATGGCGGCTTCGACGTTGCGGCGGACGGCGGGTCGTTTCTTCTTGTCGGCGAGGGGAGATTCGGCGATGGCGACAACGCGCCCGTACTGCCAGGCTCCCGGGGGAAGCGCGATGAGGGCCTGGGCGAGGTCGTTGGGCCGGATCTGGAGTTCCTGGCGGCGGGCGGCGTCAGGGCGCAAAAGGGTGCCCGTGGGTCCGGCGCCGGGATTGGTATCGGCCATGGTGACGCGGAGGGTGAGGTAGTCGGCGTCGGCGCTGAGGAAGGGATTGGCCCACTGGGCGGGCTCGTGCACGTTGATGTACAGGCTCTTGGTGGGCAGCGGAACTTTAGCCAGTTCGGCGCGCTGGCGGTCGCGTTCGGTGGCGGCGGCCTGGGCTTTCTGCTCGGCCTGCTTGGCCGATTGTGCTACGCCCACGACGACTTGCTCTTCCTTCTTGCAGGCAACGAGGGCGGCAGACAGAAGCAGGGTGAGGACGGCTACCGATCCCACCTTAGCAACAGACGCAAAAACGTCGCCAAGGTCCACCCCGCGAACTACGAACTGTCTGCGGGGACCCCGGCGGCGGAGCACGCTGCTGTGTTCTAAGGGGGGATTCACACTTCAAGGATAGCGGATTTCAGTGGCCAGCGATCAGTGCTCAGTGGTCAGGCGCATACCAGTGAGGCGGGCGTTTTTCGAGGAACGCGGCGGTGCCTTCGGCCTTGTCGGGTGTGGCACACAGTTCGCCGAAGCGGGCGGCTTCGCGAAGCAGGGCCAGTTCGAGGGGCAGGCTGAGGCCCTCGTCGACGGCGCGGAGGGTTTCAGCGACGGCGAGCGGAGCGTTCCGGGCGATTTCAAGGGCCAGGGATTCGGCGCGGGTGACGAGGTCGGCGGCGGGAAGCACTTCATCGACTAGCCCGATGCGGAGGGCTTCGCGGGCGTCGATGATGGCGCCGGAGAGGAGCATTTTGAGGGCCGCGCCGCGGCCGACGAGGCGCGGCAGGCGCTGCGTTCCGCCGTAGCCCGCGATGATGCCGAGCTTGACTTCGGGCTGGCCCAGACGGGCGTCCTCGGCGGCGATCCGCAGAGTGCAGGCCATGGCCAGCTCGCAGCCGCCACCCAGGGCGAATCCCTGGATGCAGGCGATGACGGGCTTGGGGAGGGTTTCAATATTACGGAAGACGGATTGTCCGCGCAGGGAGAAGGCGCGGCCTTCTTCGGCGGACAGTGCGGCCAGTTCGCGGATGTCGGCGCCGGCGGCGAAGGCGCGGTCCCCGGCGCCGGCAAGCACGATGACGCGGATGGCGGGATCGGCGGCCAGTTGCTGGAAGGCCATATCCAGTTCGCCGAGGGTGGCGGCATTGAGGGCATTCAGTGCCTTGGGGCGGTCGAGCGTGACCCAGGCGAGGGGAGGCTTGCTGTCGAGCCGGATGTGGTGGAAATCCATGCGAAAACGAGAGTAGCAGACGATCTTCCGGGCCGAGAAAATTTTCCGCTTGTGGATGGGGGACGCCCTGGCGTCTGACTTCGGCGCAAAAAGGAAAAGGGGTGGCAACCGGTCCGGCTGCCACCCGAAAGTCACAAGCCAGTGATGAACAGGCTATTCAGGAGACGAATACAGGCTAGCTCCGGCATTGCAAGCTGTCTTGGGCCGTTGGGGTGAGAGTTCAGTCCATCGAAAGGTGGATACGCGCCGCGCCGGGCGGTGAACGCCTGTGCATCGAGGCCCTGGGCGCATTAGTGTGGAAGTGCGCAGCCTTTTGAATGAGACGGAGAGTTCGGCCTGCGGGGGTGCGCATCCGACGATGCTCGGGATTCGGCACAATTCGATGCGGCGCTTGCACCTGAGACGCTGGGCAGGGGCGGAAGTCCGTTCTCATTTTGCGGCGGTTGCGGCACGAATAAAGCCACCCCAGCGACGAAGACCTGTCGCCGGGGACCCCGGCAAGTCGTTCCCTGTTACAAGGCACCTTTGGCTGGCATTTCTTTTGGTCGGAATGCCGGTTTGCGCGCTGGAGCCCACGACGCCTCTGGCCGGGTATGGGCGACAGTCGTGGGTGATGGAGAACGGGCTGCCGCAGAACACCGTGCAGGCGCTGGTGCAGACACGCGATGGGTTCGTGTGGCTGGGTACGGAGGTGGGCCTGATCCGCTTCGATGGCAATGGATTCGAAGTGTTCGACAAGACCTCGCGGCCGGCGTTGCCGGGCAACGATATTCAATGCCTGCTGGCGTCGTCGGACGGATCGCTGTGGGTGGGGACGAGCGAAGGACTGGCGCGATGGAAAGACGGAGAGGTGACCACGTTTACGGCGAGGGAGGGCCTGGCCGGCAACGATGTGCGTGCGGTGGTGGAATCGGCGAATCACGTGGTGTGGGCCTGGACGGGCCAGGGGCTGGCGCGGCTCGCCGGGGACCACTTTGTGGACGGCACGGACGGGACGCTGTTTCCGGCGGGCACGATCTCCGCGGTGACTTCCAACGGGCAAGGGGAGTTGTGGGTGACGTCCGGGGAGGACATGTCCGTTTACAAGGACGGCCGGTGGGCGCATGCGCACATGACTCCGCCGGTTGAGGGCGGCAGCATCGCATGGGCGCGGGCTTTTCAGGGGTACCTGGCGGTGGCCAGCAAGAGTGGGCTGCAGGTGCTGCTGGACGGCGCGCTCGCGGCGCATTTCAGCGTGGGGCGAGAACTTCAGGGAACGCGCATCCAGGCGGTCCTGTTCGACCGGCAGGGCGCGCTGTGGATCGGCACCAACGGCGGGCTGGCGCGCTGGGCAGGGGGCAAACTGGATCGGCTGCCGGTGACGGATCCGCTGGCTTCGGCTTCTGTGCTGGCGCTGATGGAGGATCGCGAAGGCAACCTGTGGGCGGGGACGGAAACGGGCGGCCTGCACATCCTGCGCGACCAGCGATTCAAGGCATTGACGGCGCATGACGGGCTGTCGTCGGACAACACCACCACCGTGGTGGAAGACCGCACCGGAGCGTTATGGGTGGGGACCAGCGGGGCGGGGTTGAATGTGGTCGGGGCGTACCCGGCGCCGAAGTTGGGAGTGAGCGCGTACACGGTGCGCAACGGTCTGCCGAGCGACGTGATTCTCTCGCTGGCCGCTTCGCCCACGGGCGACATGTGGGTGGGCACGCCGGACGGGCTGAGCCGCATCCGCGGCCACGCGGTGACGACATTCACGTCGGCGGACGGGTTGCCGGATGACTTTATCCGCTCGCTGCTTGTGGATGCGGACGGTTCGCTGTGGATCGGCACACGGCGCGGGCTGACGCACTGGTTGCAGCCCGGCGCGGGAAGCGCGATGGAAACCTATACCCAGGGCGATGGCCTGGGCAGCGACCTGGTGGGCGCCATGGCGCGCGATACAGCCGGCGATTTGTGGGTGGCTACCTTTGCGGGGCTGTCGCGCCTGCACGAAGGCAAGATCACCAACTTCACCACCGCCCAAGGGCTTTCGAGCAACGTGATCACGGCGCTGCTGGCTGGGGATAACGGCGCCATGGTCATCGGTACCCAGGACCACGGCTGGATGGAGTGGGACGGGCAGCGATTCTCCGCGCCAAAGCAACCGGAGGGTCGGTCCGCATCGATTCACGCGATCCTTTATGTCCCGCCGGCGTACTTGTGGTTTGCGACCGGGGACGGCATCTTGCGCTGCGACCTGTTGACCGAGACACGGGGCCAGCACCATGCGGACTGCGGCCCGTTGTATCACTTCGGCACGGCCGACGGGCTGATCGGGCGCGAGACCGCGATCAACAGCCATCCCTCCGCGTGGCTGGGCAAGGAGGGCAGATTGTGGTTCGCGACCCCCAAGGGGCTGGAGTCGGTGGACAGCGCGCATTTCCCGATCAACTCCGTGCCGCCTCCGGTAGTGATCGAGCGTTTCGCGGTGGACGATCGCAATCAGGACTTGCATGAAGGGGGGGCCTCGATCGCGGTTCCGGCGGGCCACAATCATTTCCAGTTCGACTACGCGGGCCTGAGCTATGTGGCGCCGCAGAAGGTGCGCTACCGCTTCATGCTGGAGGGCTTCGATCACCAGTGGACCGACGCGGGATCGCGGCGTATTGCGTATTACACGAACATCCCGCCGGGCCATTACACGTTTCGCGTGCAGGCGGCCAACAACGACGGCGACTGGAACACGGAAGGCGCGGGACTGGGGTTTGAGCTGCGGCCGCATTTTTATCAGACGGTGTGGTTTTACGCGTTGCTGGCGCTGTGCATGGCCGGACTGATCGTGCTGCTGCTGCGGCTGCGGCTGCTGCGCGCGGAGCGGGAATTTCGCGTGGTGCTGGGCGAGCGAGCCCGCATCGCGCGCGAGATTCACGACACGCTGGCGCAGGGGTACGTGGGCGTGTCGGTGCAGCTGGAAGTGCTGAGCGAACTGCTGCGCCACAACATGGTGGATGCGGCAGAGGAGCAGCTGAACATGACGCGCGGTTTTGTGCGCGAAGGGCTGTCCGATGCGCGCCAGTCGATCTGGTCGCTGCGTTCGCAGGACGCCAGCGAGACCACGCTGCCGGTGCAGATGCAGCGGCTGGTGGAGAACGCCGGCGGCCCGGGGATGGAGGCGAAATTCAACCTCCACGGCGCGTACCGCGCGATGGCGCCGGGCACGGAGCGCGAGATTCTGCGGGTAGCCCAGGAGGCTATTCATAATGTGAAGAAGCACGCCGAAGCGAAGAGCCTGATGGTTCAGCTGGAATACGGCCCGGCGGAGATTGCGCTGGAAGTGCGCGACAACGGGCGCGGCTTTGTGACGGTGAACGGAAAGGGGCCGGATTCCGCGCCGGGCCACTATGGGCTGACGGGAATGC
>Ga0206926_1141_pt1 | contig 14391 bp, 8 predicted proteins | sample Alteio_BWOrgHeat_59_FD_152955 | JGI IMG/M metagenome (GOLD analysis project Ga0206926, IMG submission 152955) | Enriched cells from forest soil in Barre Woods Harvard Forest LTER site, Petersham, Massachusetts, United States -... | ecosystem: Environmental > Terrestrial > Soil > Temperate forest > O... | reverse complement strand
AATATCCCACAACGTAGCCCATACAAAGTTCGCCCGGCTCAGCTCATGCGATACCGGTACATTGAAAAGAAAGCCGCCCCGTATCACAGGGCTTCGCTCATCCGCGATCAATGACCCTAACCCAGCCACACAAAGAGGAGCGCTCACCGTCGCCAGCTCCCGCTCGATAACATCATATCCCTCATTCGGATAAAATATCTCTTTCAGCCGCTGATAGTTGAGTCCCGTAACACCCGCATTCGCCTCCAGGATAAATACATCCCCCGCCGTATGCCGGCTGGTCCAGGTCCGCTCCCGCTCATCGGTAAGGTATTTGTCCATCAGCCTCACAATAGGCGTCGTGGTGCCGGATACGATCACCATGTCATCCGCAGCAGGCTGCGTGCTCTCGATAGCCAGCTGCGTATCAGCGCCACCTGCCACGACCACAGCCCCCGACAACGCCGGCAATACATCCGCCAAAGAAGGCAACACCTTCCCCAATACTTCACCCGACGACACCAGCGCCGGCAACACCGCCCTGTCTATTTCAAATCCATCACAAAGCTCCTGCGACCAGCGCTTTCCCGCCACATCATATAATAAGGTCTCCGATGCCTGCGAATGTTCATACCCGACAATACCGCTCAGCTTGTACTGTACCCAGTCGCTGATGCTGAGAAAGGTCGCAAATCGGCTCCATAGCTCCTGCCGCCGCTGACGGATACCCACCAGCTTTAATGCAGAGAACAGAGAACCAGGATAACGCCCCGTTAATGTATAAATGCGTTTCTTATCCCCCATCTCCTCCTCCCATTCCCTCCCCCGGTGATCAATATTCGGCAACCCGATCAACGATTCTCCCTCCCTTCCCAACAGCACGATCCCCTCCCGCTGGCTCGTCGCCGTAACAGCAACCACCCGCACACCCGTCGCCCCTTTCAACGCCCCGGTCGCCAGCCGCAGGATCTGCGCCCATAGCACATCCGGATCAAAATAAATGGCGTCAGGGTAACGCTCATCTTTTTCATAACGCACATCCTCTCTCGCCATCCCCAGGATCTTCCCATCCATGGCAGCTACTGCTACCCGGGCATTCCCCGTTCCAATATCAATGATCAAACAAGCCTCCATAACGATACGATTAACGCTTTATAGTTAAAATATCTTTATTGACCAGCAACCGCGTATCCTTCTCACCCTGCGCAAACCAGTTGAGCACGGCCCGGTTCATAATGTCCGCATGATGATCCTCCACTTCGAAAGTGGCACCCGCTATATGAGGGGTCGCCAGCACATTCGGATGATGAATGATCCTGTAGTCCAGCTCATCCGGCGGTTCATGATCAAACACATCCAGCACCGCCCCCCCTATCTGCCCCGTTTCAAGGGCATCCAGCAGATCCCCGCTCTTCACCACCATCGCCCGGGAAGTATTGACAAAAAACGCGCCCCGCCTCATCCGCGAGAACAAGGCCCCGTCGATCATCCCCTCCGTATGCTCATTGGCGGGCAAATGCACAGACACGATATCACTGCTGCTGAACACTTCCTCCAGCGGCAATCTCCGGAACTCTTTCTGAATGGAAGATATGAAAGGATCGTAATATTGAATATAACAGGGATAATCCTTGATCATATGGGCAATACGCTGTCCAATGGCGCCAAACCCTACCATGCCCACCGTCTTTCCCGCCAGCTCCTGCCCCTTGAACTGCAGATAGGATGTATGGGCGCCAGCCTCCCACTGCTCATCCAGCAGCCACTGCCGCGCCGGGATGGTATTCCGCAGCAACGTGACCACATTCGCAATAAACATCTCCGCCACAGCCTGGGCATTACGCGCCGGCGTATAAAAAACAGGAATGTTCATCTCCGACGCTACTGCCACAGCGACATTGGAAGGGGTGCCCCGGCAAACACCGATGAACCGGAGATGAGGATTCCGCCGGATCACCGCCGCCGTCACCTGGTCATGCTCGGTGATAAAAGCATCTGCTTCTGTTGATCGCAGCAGCTCCACCAGTTCCTGTTCATTATATGCCCGCTCCTGCTGTTTCCAGGGTTTGTAAATGATCTCTCCTGCAATAGCGGCCAGCTCCTGCTGCGCCTTTTCATGATAAGGTGCCGTAATTAATACTCTCATGTTATCTCTTCTTTTATTGAATGGTTTTAGCATTATTAGGTAGCGTAATAAATTTCGTCAGCAGCGCACTGATAAAATAAAGGATGGCCAGTATCCAGATCACACCCGCATTCCCGATGATCCCGATAAATAATCCTACGATGGCAGGACCGACAAACACCGGCAACCCAGCCCCCAGGTTCAGGACAGCCATCGCAGCCCCCTTGTCTTTCTTCACCAGGGAAGGCACCAGCGCCGACAAAGGCACATACCCCGCCAGCAACGCTCCCCACAACACGCCCGGTAACAGGATCATCCAGAAATTATTCCCCATCAGCTGCGGCGCATAGTAAAATAACAAGGTGCTGATCCCGCAACCAATCCCCCCAAACCACATGACGGTGTTACGCCAGCCCATTTGATCGCCCACAAATCCGAAGATCAGGTTGAACAGGATATTGCTCGTAAAAATGGTCCCCCAGATCTCCAGCCACTCAGTGGTGGAAATACCATGCGAAGCCATATAAGTAGGTAGAAAGACCGGGAAAGCGAACTGCGCCGTTGTATTGATGATCCGTACAAGCCCCCCCAGCATTACTTTAGGCTCCTCTTTTATGATCGTCAGCCCTTTCACAAGCTCTTTCATTTTCGCACCGGGAACAGCCTTCTCCCTTGGCCGGGTATCTTTATTCATGACCAGGGCAAAAAAAGCGCCTATCAACACCCAGCCGACAGCGCTCCATAACGTGTTGATATATCCCAGATGATGGATGGCCCAGCTGGAATAATAAGCGCCCAGCACATTCAGCCCCCCCGTGAAAACAAACCAGAACCAGCCCACTGCCCTGCCCAGCTTCCGCTGAGGGCTCACATAGGTGATCCATACAAGAAAAGAATAGGCAAATAAAGGATATCCAAATCCACGCAACGCATAGGTCGGTAACATAATGGAATAGTGAAGCCCGTCGATCCCATAGCCGATAAAGCCCACCGTCCCCAACAAATAAAGCGCCAGCCCCGCCAGCATCGTCCGCTTTACACCAAATCCCTCCGACAACACCCCCGAGAACCAGGAAGATACGGCGATGGTGATCCCATACACCGTGAACAACGTGGCCGACTGCTGTATGCTCATCCCATGTTCTATCAGGTATGGACTAAGCCACCCCTGCTCCATGCCATCCCCCATCATAAAAATGAGGATGCCCAGGTAACCCCATGTCAACTGCCGTGGTATCCCCGCCCTTTCCGATAAGCTACCCCCCGATGTCGAAGTTGCGATTTGAATATTTTCCATTTGCTTTTATTGATATTTGTATGGCTATTGTTTTTTGATGGCCTCCGCCACTTCGATAGGACGATCCGACTCGATGACATCCGCTCCGTCCTGCAGGATCTTCCGGTAATCCGCTCCCCGCTTTTCCACGCTGGCTTCCTTATCATAGGTCGGAGCCCCGCTTACCATGATCAGCACACCCCGCTGATGCAGCTGATCATAGAAATGTTTGTTCTCCGGCTTGCTCAACGGACCGACATAAGCTATCGCTATATTCGCCCAGGGCACACCTGCCGCTTCATAGGCCTTCATCTCCTCCTCATTCATCATCCATGCCGAACACCGGCTGCGCCGGTCATAGTCGTAAAAGAATTTTGCCTCCGCAGGGCTGTGCACCGTGAACATGACATAGTCAAAAGCATCATATTTCTTTACCAGCGCCGCCTTCATCACCGGTGGCACATCCTTTATATCCAGGTTCAGAATGGTCTTCCCCTTCGCCCAGCGTATCGCCTCCTCCAATGTATTAAAATGGTAGGGCGTCACCGCACCATCGGCATCCTTCAGTTGCAGCTTCTCCACCTCCGCCAGGCTATGATCGATCAGCCTGCCTTCACCAGTGGTGATCCGCTCCAGCGTGGCGTCATGCAAGAGGATGACCCCGCTGTCCTTCGTCAGATGCGGATCTATCTCGAACATGGCCGGAACATACTGCAATGTATGCTTGAATGTAGGGATACAATTCTCCGGATAAGCCGCCATCGCTCCCCCGCGATGCCCGCTGATGACAGGACAATGCAACTTTAATTGCGCTATCGAGGTCAGCGGCTGCTGCGCCAGTATTGCCTGGCTGCAGCCTAACATCACTACAACTAAAACATTTTTATTCATAGTTAAAAAATTTCTTCTTAAGGATGATCCCACCCGGCATTCAGTGTAAGATTTACTTAACATATGGCTATTGGTTTTGTAGTGGAGAATAAAAATGTAAATTAAATTAAAGAAATCGAAACAAATTTAAAGTAATTATTAAATTTATAAAACAAATGGATAAGTTATTTTAAAGAAAATTTTACCATTTTAAACGTATTATTGCATATTCTCCTTATCAAAATGAAGGAATGAAAAGAAAGCCCGTAAAGAACATTACAGAAAGGCACCAGCTCATACTAAAGAAGCTCGAAGAGGACAGACGAGTGACCATACAGGATCTCAGCGATCTCATGATGGTTTCCGGAGTTACCATCCGCAAAGACCTTAAAATACTGGAAGATAAGAACCTTTTATTCCTCACCCGCGGCGGCGCCTCCATCAGCAATCCCTACACCATTGAACGGCCCATCGATGAAAAGGAGCTGATCAATGAGAAAGAAAAACAGCGCATCGCCAAGGCAGCCTTATCTATCATCGGAGATAATGATTCCATTATCATCGGCTCGGGTACCACGATGTTCCACCTTGCCCGCAGTCTTCATCCCACCAAACGCCTTACGGTCATCACACCCGCGCTCAAAGTGGCGTTGGAGCTCTGCCACCGCCCCAACATAGAAGTGCTGCAACTCGGTGGCATGATCCGCCCCAACTCCTCCTCTGTGGCAGGAACTTTTGCAGAACGTATCCTCGAGGACATCTCCTCCAGCATCCTTTTCCTCGGTGCAGATGGCATCGATCTTAATTTCGGGATCTCCATCACTAATCTTGCTGAGTCCAGCCTGAATCAGAAGATGATGGACGTAGCGCAGGTAGTCGTCATTATGGCCGACAGCACCAAGTTCGGCAAAAGGGGACTCGGACGGATCTGCAGCCTGGAACAGGTGAAGTATATCGTAACGGATGAAGGCGTATCACCCAGCATCGTAAAACAGCTGGAAGAAAAAGGCGTCAAGGTCATCATAGCCGCCCCTTGATGATAGCCCCCCCCACAAGCTCCGTTTTTTATAACAATCCAGCTCATCTGCCGCCAGTGACCACCGGCAACCGCAGCCTGAACCCAGCCTTCAAAAAGAAAGCCAGCACCCCATACGAATAGCTCAGCTTGCCCTCCGGGTCATTCATCCGCATATCCCCTCCAACAGCACAGGGATCAAAGATGTCCAGCCCCTTCGGCGATAAAGAAAAATCCCCCATCGACACCGCTTTCATACATTCATCAACGACCTGAAGGGCTTCATTATATCCGGCAGGATCGATCTCCCGCTTCGCCAGCGCCGCCTTCAGCGTTTTCACCTTATACCGCTCCAGCATTTTCCGCTTGTCCGCTAAAACCTTCACGGTAAAGCTATCCACGCTGGCGCTGTCAAGCAGGTCCCCGACCGCCAGACTGCCACCCGTCCTTAGATCAAAATTAAAATAGTGCTGATGACGGATTATATTATTCCCGCCTTCCTCCACATAGACATCCATCGAGAGGATCCCGTTCCTGTTAAAGCTCACCCCATAGCTGATAGTGGTCAACCCCTCCCAGTTGCGCAGCGCCTTCCGAAGCGGGATCTTTTTATCAACAGGATTGTCATCAGGATCTTCCCCCACCAGGACCTCCCCCCTGATCACTGCATTCATCAGCTTATCCGCAGCGGGGTTCTTCGTCACGATAAGGGGGTATACAATGGTAGAGTCGCCTGTATGGTAAAACCGGTCACTCGGCATGTCCTTTATTTCTCTGATATGTGCAGATTGGCCATACAGGCTCAGAGAATACAGGCATAGGAACAGGAATAGGTATTTCATCCCCCAATTTACCAATTTACCCCCCTATTTAAAAGCCTGAGTCCCCCCTCTTTCCATCGAATTGAGACTAATTTTCCCTCTCAAACTATCGATTGTATGAACAGATACGTTTTTTCCGTCCTCGGCATTTTACTAAACTTTCTCATCATAAACACCAGCCTCCCGGCATCACCCCGTCACATCTCACCAGCCCCCCGGCACCAGTTCACCCTTGGCGCCCGTTCCTTCCTCCTCGACGGCAAACCCTTCCAGATCATTTCCGGAGAAATGCATTATACCCGCATCCCCCGCGAAGCCTGGCGCGACAGGATGAAAATGGCAAAAGCCATGGGACTCAACACCATCGGCACCTACGTTTTCTGGAATGCCAGCGAACCTGAAAAAGGGAAATTCGATTTCAGCGGCAACAACGACATCGCCGCCTTTATCCGGATGGCACAGGAAGAAGGTCTCTGGGTCATCCTCCGCCCCAGCCCCTACGTATGCGCCGAATGGGAGTTCGGCGGCTATCCCTACTGGCTCCAAAATGAACCGGGACTCGTCGTCCGCAGCCGCGAACCACAGTATATCAAAGAATATGAATCATACATCAAGGAAGTAGGCAAACAGCTGGCCCCCCTCCAGGTAAACCATGGCGGCAATATCCTCATGGTACAGATCGAAAATGAATACGGCTCCTATGGCAACGACAGATCCTATCTCGACATCAATAAAAAAATGTTCATCGATGCAGGCTTCGACGGCCTCCTCTTCACCGGCGACCCCGCCAAAGACGTCGCCGCAGGCCACCTTCCCGGTCTCCTGCCCGCCGTCAACGGCCTGGATAACCCCCAACAGGTAAAAGATACGGTCGACAAATACAACGAAAGCGGCAAAGGCCCTTATTATATCTCCGAATGGTACCCCGCCTGGTTCGACTGGTGGGGCGCACCGCATCATACCGTCCCCGCCTCCAATTACACAGGCAGACTGGATGCCATCCTCTCAGCAGGCATCTCTATTAATATGTATATGTTCCATGGCGGGACCACCCGCGGCTTTATGACAGGCGCCAACTATAATGATCACGCCCCCTTCGAGCCACAGATCAGCAGCTATGATTATGACGCCCCGCTCGACGAGGCAGGCAATCCTACAGAAAAATTCATGGAATTTCGGAAGATCATTCAAAAACATCTTCCCGAAGGCACACAGCTTCCGGATGTCCCCTCGTCAAAACCCACTATCGCTATCCCTGATATCACGTTCAGTACAACAGCTTCCCTCTTAAACCACTTACCCACACCCCGGCACGCCGACACACCCATGACCTTTGAAGCGCTCCACCAGGCCTATGGCTTCGTGCTCTATCGAACAAAGCTCTCCGGCGCCGCAGGCGGTACGCTCACCATCAACGGGCTCCGCGACTATGCGCTGATCTTTCTCAATGGACAACGATACGGCGTGCTCGACAGAAGGCACAGACAAACCAGCCTGCAGCTACCCGCCACCACTAAAAATACCACCCTCGACATTTTAGTGGAAAATCTCGGCCGTGTTAATTTCGGACCCTATCTGCTGCAGAATAATAAAGGCATCATCGGCCAGGTCACCCTCGGCAACACCATCCTGAAAGGCTGGGACATGTATAGCCTGCCCTTCAACACAGCCCCTTCCATCACAACAGCGAAGGCAAAGATCACGGGTGATATACCCGTCCTCAAAAAAGGGTCTTTCACGCTCACCACCACCGGCGACACCTATCTCGATATGCGCGGATGGGGCAAAGGCATGGTATGGGTCAACGGGCATAATCTCGGAAGATACTGGGAGATCGGCCCACAGCAGACCATCTACCTGCCGGCGGAATGGCAGAAAAATGGCGTCAACGACATCGAGATCCTGGAATTGCTAAAACCCGGACAGCAAAAATTACAAGGCATCGAAAAGCCCATCCTCAACCAGGTCGTCAACACCGTTGACACAACGATCCCGGCAAATTATAAGCTCGTCTGGTCCGATGAGTTCAATAAGGACGGCGCCCCCGATCCCGCTAACTGGACCTACGAAAAAGGTTTCGTACGTAACCAGGAACAGCAATGGTACCAGCCGGAGAACGCCCGCTGTGAGAACGGCCTGCTCATCATCGAAGCCCGCAGGGAACAAAAACCCAATCCGATGTATGTCGCGGACAGCAAAGACTGGCGGAAAAACAGACCCAACATCGAATATACTTCCGCCTGCCTGCGCACCACAGGACTCCAAACATGGAAATATGGCCGCTTTGAAATGCGTGGTCGCATTGACATCGACCCGGGCTGCTGGCCCGCCTGGTGGACACTGGGTGTAGAAAAAGGATGGCCCGCCAACGGAGAGATAGATATCATGGAGTATTACAGGAATAAGCTCCTGGCCAACATCGCCTGTATGGGGTCCAACCACAATGCACAGTGGTCCAGTAAGACCCGCCCCGTCGACTCTCTCGGCGGACAAGCCTGGGCATCGCAGTTCCACACCTGGCGCATGGACTGGAATGAAGAAAGCATCACGCTTTCCGTGGATGGCTTCCTCCTCAACAAAGTTAAATTATCAGATTTTATCGATAAGGATGGCAGCGATTTCGAACCCTTTAAACAACCACACTATATGCTGCTCAATCTTGCCATCGGCGGCCAGAACGGCGGCAACCCGGACAGCACCACCTTCCCCCGCCGCTTTGAAGTGGATTATGTGCGGGTCTATCAAAAGGAATAATTAATGTTCCCATTTTTGTTATCATTATTTCTTCCCCTTCATCTCCTCATAATATCTCCTCAACACCTCAAAAGCCTTCTTCGGCTTCCCCTGGTGATCGATCAACCCCTTGTTATTCCACCCACCCTGGAACCGGGGATTATTCCTCTTAGGACTGCGAAAATCCGCCAGCACCCACGGTGATAGCCCTACAAAATTATCCGGCATCCTCCGCATCATAGCCACCTGCTCCCGGTAATACCATGCCTGGTATTCCTCGCTCCACCGCGTCAGCGGATCCCCATGATAGCCGCCTAATGCCTCCGCCCCCGTCTCACTGATAAAAAGCGGCTTATCATAAGGCGTACTCCAGTTGGCGGTACGACAGGCGGAAGGCAATCCACCATACCAGCCCAGGTATTCATTGAACGCCACCAGATCGACATACTGCCCCAGCGGATCATCCACTACATGTTCCTTAGTCGAAGAACCATAGTTCACCTCCATAGCCGCCGTGATCATCCGCGTAGGGTCCAGCGCCCGGGCCTCCCCGATCAGCCGCCGCATAAAATCCGTACGCACAGGATTCACCGGCGTCTCATTCCCTACCGACCAGATAATGACACTAGCACGATTCCGGTCCCTTGTGATCTCCTCCTTCAATTGTGTCGCAGCCTTCTCAAAAACAGCCGGGTTCCCAAACTCGATCGTCCAATACACCGGTATCTCAGACCAGACCAGTATGCCCATCGAATCAGCCACCCGTGTCATGGTCTCATCATGGGGATAATGCGCCAGCCGCACCATATTACACCCCAACGATTTCGCCCAGCCCAGCAGCTGCTGGGCATCCTGTTTCGAATATGCCCTGCGTCCCTCCTGCGGGATCTCTTCATGGATACAAATACCGCGTATAAATAGGCGCTTCCCATTCAACAACACTTCCTTCCCTTTCGCCTCGATGGTCCGAAACCCTATCCTATCCTCCACCTTATCGCCGCCACAACGAATGATCACTTTATAAAGTTTTGGCAGCTCCGGCGTCCAGCGCTGCAAACCCGCCAGGTTCAGCTGCAAAGCCACACTATCCCCATTCACAGCAAAGCTTTGCTTCACATGCAGCTCCGGGATCTCCACCACCACTTCCTTAGCCGGCGACGACCCATCCAGCTTTACCCACCCCTCAGCCATCCAGCCAGCAACACCCAGCTGCAAGCAAAAATCACGGATATGTGTCTCCGGTAGTATCACCAGTTTCACATCCCGGGTGATCCCCCCATAATTCCACCAATCGGTATTCACCGTGGGCACTTCATCCACATAACGCCTGTTATCCACCCGTACGACAAGGTAATTTCCACGCGCCCGCAACAAAGTATCCGGGACTTCAAAATTAAAAGGAGTGAATCCCCCCTTGTGCATCCCCAGCTTCCTCCCGTTCAGGTATACATCCGCCCGGTAGTTCACCGCCCCGAAATAAAGAAAGACGCGGCTTAAAAGCCCCGTCTTTACAAGATCAAAAGTCTTCTCATACCACACCGTCCCCTCATAGTACAGGAACTTCGGGTCCTGGTGATTCCAGTCACCCGGCACCGTCAGCGTATATTTATCGCTATACCCGAACTCCACTCTGTCAGTCTTGTTCCGGGGTACATCACTGTTCCAATACGCCTCCGGGTCCTTTTCCGCTTTCTCCTTATACCGGTAATCCAGGAACCCCGTCTCATAGGGGTCCATGATATAGCTCCATTTTCCATTGAGAGAGATGGTATGCCGGTACGGTATATCCGTGATCAGCGCAGCAGGCGCCGCACCCTTCTCGTCTTCCGTTTGTGCCCGAACAGCTGCCTGAACAGACAACATTCCCAGCACCAGTACAAATATTTTATTCATTGTTTATCCCTTACTCCGACACCAAAGATACTTCCCCCGACACCAATCCATCACCAGATGCCTTAAAAATAATCGTCCCCTTCGTATGCCCCGCCTGCAGGATCACCTGCGCCTTCCCATTGAACAGACTCCGCGACCAGTCCTCATTCGCACACTTATCCGGCTCATGACAGCTCGGGTCCCCATTGCCTACCCCGATAATGGCAGCATCCCCAACCACAGAAAACCGCATCCGGTTCCCCGCATCCGGTACTTCCCGGCCTTCTTTATCCACCACGCTCACATTCAGAACGGTCGCCGATGAGCCATCCGCCGGCAACGCAGTACGCGCAGGCGTCAACACCACCCGGTAAGCTTCCCCCGTCGTCTCCACCCGCGAAACCATCTTCTTTCCCTTCTTATAGGCCACCGCCTCCAATACCCCCGGTTCATAGAGGACATTCCAGGTCAGATGCCCATTGCGCGGCATGTCTTTCTTTCCTAAACTGCGACCATTAAGAAAAAGCTCCACATTATCCGCATTGGTGTTGACCCATACAAGGATGGGTTGGCCTTCCTTGCCTTTCCAGTTCCAGTGCGGAGCGATATGAAGCACATCTTTATCCGTCCACCAGGATTGATAGTAGTAATAAACAGTCTTGGGGAACCCGCACATATCCATGATACCAAAATGAGAATTGATATTCGGCCACTGATACGGCGTTGGCTCACCCCGGTAATCAAAACCCGTCCAGGCAAATCCACCCATATACCATTCCCGGTCCGCCGCTACCTTCCACCAGGTCTCAGCCGTGCTGGCCCAGGGCGGAAAGACACTGTCATAATCCGGCACATAGGCATGCACGGTATCCCGGATATAGATCCCCCTGGTGCTCACCGTACTGGCCATCTCCGTTCCGATCAACGGCTGATCAGGATGCTCCCGGCGATAGGGATCGATCCCTCTTAAATTATAGTTGAACCCCCGCACGGGGATAGCTTCATTCACCCCACGATAAACATTCCCCATATTGCAGGCATAGGTAGCCGTCCTCGTCGGGTCCAGCTGCGCCTGCAAAAGGACCTGGTGCTGCGTGATCCGCTTGCCAATATCCGTCCGCTGGGTTGCATGCTCCTCATTACCTACACTCCAGATAAAAATGGACGGATGATTCCTGTCACGCAAAATAAGCTCCCTCAATTGCCCCTCATACTCCGCCCCGCTGTTCAGCAGCCGCGTCTCATCCATCACCAGCATACCCAGACTGTCACAGGCATCCAGCAATTCCGGGGTCGGCGCATTATGCGTCGTACGATAGGCATTGACCCCCATCTCCTTTAATAAGGAGATACGATAATATTGCAGGTAGTCCGGCAAAGCGCTCCCCATACCCGCATGGTCCTGGTGACAGGATACGCCCTGCACCTTCACCGGCACACCATTCACAAATAATCCCTTATCCTTATCAATGGTAATGGTCCTTACACCAAATCGCACACACACGCTGTCTACCACATGCCCCCCGGAAGAAACAATGGCAAAAGCCCTGTATAAATAAGGATCGCCCAACGACCACAGATGCGCATCCCGGATCTTTAACACCTGCACGATAGAGCCGCTCGCATCCACCGCCAGCTTCAGCGGCGCCCCCTTGCTGCGCGCCAGCACCCGCCCTTCCCTGTCTGTCAGCGCCACCGCCACGACAGCATCCGCAGCATTGATCCCCTGATTCTCCACCTGCGTCTCCACCGTCACGACAGCATCCCGTCCCGTCGTCTTCCCTCCCCCGGTCGTCTGCCCCGCAGTCGAGCTGTGCACAAAGACACCGCCGGAAGGCACGACATGCACATCCGCATAACTATTCAGAAATGCATGCCGGTAGATCCCCGCCCCCTCATAAAACCAGCCTTCCTCCTGCGTCGCATCCGCCCGCACAACAATCACATTGGGCGCATCAAAATGAAGGAGATCTGTAATATCAAAGCCAAAACCCGTATAACCACTGAAATGCCCACCGATATAGTATCCATTCACCCACACCTTACTATCCCGGTAGATCCCGTCAAACTGGATGGCATACCGCCTCCCCGAATCAGCCCTGCTCAAAAAGAAACGCTTCCGGTACCAGCCAATGCTGTTCTCCGGAAATAATCCCCCTACAGGCCGGTAACCATGCGCATCCAGATCACCGTTATGAACATATTGAAAAGGAAGGCTCACTGCCCAGTCATGAGGCAGCTGTACACCCTCCCACTCACGGTCATCATAGTTAGGCGCAATACAGGTGCCCGGCGCATGCCCGCTCTTGGAGAAAATATTGTTCAACCCATAATTGAGATCTTTTGCCGGATCGGCCGCATTCCCCAGATGGAATTTCCACCCCTCATCAAAATTGACATGCCACCGCAACCCATTTCCCTCCGCGCGCGCACCTCCCCAGTTCCACTCATCTCTCCACGGTATCACCACCGAATCACCCTTCCACTCCATCGGCAGCCATAAATACCTGCTATCCTTCAGATCCTTCGGATTCCACCGGTCGCCGATAAAAATATACTCCCCATGAACAGGCAATACATAAGTCGACTGACCACCAAATGTCAGGTCCGCATTCTCCCCCCGCATGGGATTACCATATCGGGTCCACGGACCAAACATCGACTTCGCTACATACAGACTGGCTTTATTGGGCGCCCAGCCCGTACACGCGCTCGTGATCATATAATAGGTCCCCGCATGTCTAAAAACAGCCGGCGCCTCCTGGTGATCCCGCGCGATCAGGCTATCCGCAGTTGTCACAGACAAATAATCATCTGATAAACGCACCACCCGCATATCATAGTTCTCCCGCGAAGAATAGATCTCATACGCCGCCCCGTCCTCATCCGTGAACAAGGTCATATCTCTCGACATATTCCCGTTGGGCCGGAAGCTGTTCACATAGGTATAAGGCCCCGTTACGGCATCGCTGACAGCCACCGCCGCCCGCGCCGCACTATAGCCCTTCCCCCTCAGCTCCAAATGGAACCACATCACATATTTACGCGTATGTGGATTATAGATCACTTTCGGCCTTTCCATGACACACCCGAAAGCGATCTCGCTGGCCGTATCCGCAGCAGGTGCCAACGCCAGCCCCTCAAATTTCCAATGATAGAGGTCCGCGGAAGAATAGACGTTCACACCCTGTGAACCCCGCCCTCCCCGCTTCTCGCCAAACCAATAATATTTTCCATGATCATAGAGGATACCACCCCCATGTGCATTGATCACTTCGCCTTTCTCATCCAGCCAGACCTTCCCCGGCATGAACTGGGCACGGACAAAACTAAAAGACACTAACAGTACGAATAAAAATAAACTACGCATTATCACAAATGTTTCGGATAGTTATATAAGCTCACCTTCGTTGACTTGAATCCTTGCTGATCCTGGATATAGTTGATGACGATCCCGATCGTCACCTTCCCCGCTGCCGTCAGCTGAAAGGTCACTTTCGGCTGCGGCGCAGCTATCACCTGGTACAGCACCGCCGTATTGCTCACCACATTCGTATAATCCGGTAAGGTGTCCATAGCCGGTGCCACCACCACATACGTCGGGTCCTTCGTACCCTGCCATTTCCAGGAGCCGCCCGAAGGATCAAAGGCATAGGTGCCCGCCGGCAGGTTAATGGTCTGCCAGACTTTCCCATTATAG
>Ga0206926_1138_pt1 | contig 14438 bp, 6 predicted proteins | sample Alteio_BWOrgHeat_59_FD_152955 | JGI IMG/M metagenome (GOLD analysis project Ga0206926, IMG submission 152955) | Enriched cells from forest soil in Barre Woods Harvard Forest LTER site, Petersham, Massachusetts, United States -... | ecosystem: Environmental > Terrestrial > Soil > Temperate forest > O... | reverse complement strand
GAAGGGGTGGAGAGGTTGGAGGGCTGGGCCGATGGCTGGCTCGGAGCACAAAGGGTCAGGCAAAGCAATACGGTCAGGGTCGCGGTCGCAAAAACAGAATGTAACATGCTATAAAGTGAATTGGTGAAGTGTCGAAATGCAGACTGATCAATAAAATTATCTGATTAACCCGGACGGGAAGGAAAATGATATTGAATTATTTGTGCAAACGTTGACACAAAATTTTGTCCCCTGATTTGGACATTTTACCCCCCTTTTTTGGCCATTATCCCCTATATGACCGCACAGCGGAAAGGCTAATATTGAACCCTTAAACAAAATGCTGCTATATGAAAAAAGAGGTTCTGCTATTCATCCTGTTGCTAACGATCATACAGGGTAGGATATTTGCACAAAATCCCCTGGTCACAGGGAAAGTGGTGGATTCTGCTACCGGTGCACCTGTCGCAGGCGCCAGCGTGACGGTAGCGGGGAGTAAAAAAGGGACGGTCACGGATAACTCGGGTACGTTCAGGCTCAATGCACCGTCGTCAGCCATCCTGGTCATCAGCGATGTGCGTTATGCTGATATGCGGGTGCCGGCATCAGGCGCCCTGGGCCATATACAATTACGATCATTGAGCAAGGATATGAGCGACGTCATCGTCGTGGGATATGGCACGCGGAAGAAAGAGGTATTGACCGGGGCTATTTCCCAGGTGGGTGAGGAAGTCTTTAAGGACCGTCCTGTTCCCAATGTGGCGTTGGCCCTGCAGGGAGAAGTGCCGGGGGTGCTCGTCACGCGTACTTCGACGCGTCCGGGCAACGAGGGATTGAGCATTGTGCTGAGGGGTGCTTCTTCTGTGGTAGCAGTAGACCCGCTGATCATTATAGATGGTGTGCCTGTCATCGGTACCTGGGAGCTGAGCCAGATCAATCCCAATGATATACAATCCGTCTCGGTGCTGAAAGATGCATCGGCGGCCATTTATGGGGCCCGCGCCCAGGGTGGTGTGATCCTTGTGACCACCAAACGCGGCAGGGGGAATAAAATGCAGGTGACCCTCAATACCAACGCCAGTCTGAACACCATCGGCATCAAGGTACCCTGGGCCACTATGCCTCAATGGGCTAAGCTATACCTTCAGACCTCTTTTTCCGACAAAAAGGATGCCAGCGGCAATCCTGTACAATGGCTGCCTCAATGGACCCTCGACAACCTTAATAAAATGGCGGCCGATTCTTCCTTCGACTATACAGATCCGGGAGGTGTTGTCCATCATTACGCGGATAATAACTGGCAGAACGCACTTTATGGCGCTGCCTGGAGCACCCAGCAAAACCTTAGCATCCGGGGTTCATCCGGCAAGTCGGCCTATATGCTCTCCCTGGGTTACGCCAATGACAAATCATTACTGAAGACTGCCTATGATGGCGAAAAGAAATACACGGTGCGGATGAACTATGACTATAACATTTCGGAAAAAGTACGGTTCGAATCAGGGTTCTCCTTTGACGACCGCATCGATCAAAGCCCGAGGAATGGCATTGGCAACGGCTATTTCGACGCGCCGATCTTTCCTACCTATAATAAGCTGGGAGAATTTTACGACGACTATGGGTACAGGAATCCTGTGGCCTTTACCCAATCGGGAGGGACGACGAGGAACAGCGAAAGCATTGTGCGGCTGAACTCCAGGCTGACCGCCGAGATCATCGATGGACTGAAGCTGACGGGTACGGCGGCCCTTACGAAAAGAGATGGCTGGATGACCGCCTATAACCAAACTTTTAATTTTTATAACTGGCTGGGCACGCTGGTGACTTCCCAGCAATATGGTCCGCCCAATAATCCGTCCATTACGGAGACCATCGGCAACACCTTGTACCAGGTATACGGAGCCCAGCTGGACTATAATAAGACCATTGCGGAGGACCATCATCTTTCCGCCATGGTGGGAACTACGGCGGAATTATCACAGACCAAGACGGTGAGCGCCACCCGGTCGCAACTACAATTTCCCGGTCTATACGATCTGAATACCGCTATTTCTCCGGCTACTATCTCTTATACCAGCGAAAATTCCGGGGGTAATTCCCATTGGGGTTTTGTTTCCTATCTCAGCCGGATCGATTATGATTACAAACAGAAATACCTGCTGACCCTGCTGGGTCGCCGGGATGGAACGTCCAAATTCGATGTTGGTTATAAGTGGGCGAACTTTTATGGTGTAATGGGCGGGTGGAGAATAACCCAGGAAAACTTTATGAAAACGGAAGGGTTAAAATGGTTGAATGAACTGAAGGTCCGGGCCAGCTATGGTGAGACGGGCGGACAGGCAAATGTGGGTAATTATGATTACCTATCGACTATTACGTTCGGCACCGCTTTATTCGGCGCCACACCCGCCTTGCAAACCAGCTCCTATCTCAGTGGCATTACCACGGACCAGAAGACCTGGGAAAGGATGCAGAATAAGAACCTGGGGGTGGACTTCGGCGTATTGTCCAACCACCTGACCGGTACGGTCGAAGTATTTGAAAAAAGAAATGTCGGTATGTTGATCCGACTGGTCTATCCGAGCCTCCTGGGCGGGACGGCGCCGCTTACCAACAGCGGCGACATGCGGACCCGGGGATGGGAGATGCAGCTGAACTGGAAGGGTACGGCCGGAGCCGTGACCTATAATGTAGGCTTTAACCTCGCCAATGCAAAGAACATAGTCACCTCTTATGCCGGCGCCAATACCTGGGCTGCGGGTAAATACACGACTCCACGGGAGGGATACCCATTGAACAGCCTCTATGTTTATAAGACTGACGGATACTTCAAGACCCAGGCGGAAGCGGACGCTTATTTTACCAAATATGGCGCTTCGGGTAATGCGGCCGGCTATAATGGCCTTACCAATACCTTCCACCCGGGTGATCTGAAGGTGGTGGATCTGGATGGGGATGGCAAGATCACGCCTACGGGTACGGGCGTCAAAGGCAGCGGGGATGCGTACTTCTATGGAGATGCAGATCCGCACTACTCTTTCGGGCTGAACCTTGGCGCAGCTTATCATGGATTTGACTTTTCCGCCTTTATCCAGGGGGTGGCCCAGTGGAATATCCTGCGGACAGGAAATGCACGGGCGCCTTTCTTCCGGAACTATCTCAATGTGAACACTACTTATATCGGCAAGACCTGGACGCCGGACAATCCCAATGCACCTTATCCCCGGCTTTCCTTTGACAACAATATCAATAACTGGAACTGGCAGTACAACGATGTGAACATCCAGCATCTGCGCTATGCGCGGTTAAAGTCCCTGATCCTGGGCTATACCTTACCGGGGACGCTTACGAGAAAGGCTACATTCGACAGGGTGCGGGTCTATTTCTCCGGGAATGACCTGTTCGAGATCACCTCTGTACGGGATGGTTTCGACCCGGAAAGAGGTGAGAGCTCTGATAACAGCTACCCTTTCTTCCGGACCTGGGCATTCGGGCTTGATCTTGGATTTTAAGAAATGATTCGTGAATTATAAACTCATTTATATGCAACTAAAAAAATATTCACTACTGCCGGCGATCATCGTGGTGCTAGCGATGATCAGTTCCTGCAAAAAGACCTTCCTGGATCTCAATCCCCTGGACCAGGTGACGGAAGCGGCCTATTTCACCAGCCCTGACCAGTTCAAGGCAGCCTCCAATGATTTTTATAATAAAATGGTGGGGTTCCGGCCTTTGAACAGCAGCAATATCTATGATTGGGAGGATAAAGGCAGCGATATCATCGGCGGTGGCTATGGCTGGCCTGTCACCTCGAACCAAACTGATATCTATTGGAACAACCCCTACTCCTATATCCGGGAGAACAATGTGCTGTTGGAAAAGGGCAAAGCATACAAAGGCAGCTATGCTGACATCCGTCCTTATCTTGCAGCAGCCTATTTTTTCAGGGCATGGCAGCATTTCTTTTTGCTGAAAAGATTTGGCGGGGTGCCCATCGACACCATTGTAGTAGATGTAAACAGTCCTGTATTAAAAGGACCCCGGAACAGCCGTTATGAAGTAACCAAACAGATCCTGCAGGATCTGGACAGCGCTATTGCAGGATTGCCGCTGGAAGCCAGTATTGCCGCAGCGGACAAAGGCCATGTGAGCCAGCAGGCGGCGAAGGCATTCAAGGCAAGAGTAGAGCTGTATGAGGGCACCTATGAAAAATATGTGGGCAAGGCCACGGATGGAGATGGCAGCGCTACGGGAGCAGGGAGCGCCGGGTATGATCCTGCGGGTGTCACCAACTATCTTACGGATGCGGCGAGTCTTGCATCACAGGTAATGGGGTATTCAGATTACCAGCTGTTCACCGGTGTAGATTCTTTAAGCAATTATTACCTTTTTGTGCTGGATGATGCCTTATCCAATCCAAAAGGGCTGACCAAGACGGCGAATAAGGAATTTATCCTGGCCAGCAAATATGATTATACCCTTTTGCAAGGCAATGCCAATCTGACCCATACCGGTGCGGGTGGTCCTACCCGGAAATTCGCAGACATGTTCGATTGTACAGATGGTCTCCCCCCTTCCGTTTCTCCCTTATTCCAGGGCTATGCCCATATGGAGGATGAATTCCAGAACAGGGATTGGCGGATGCGATTTGTTGTCGGAACGCCCAATCATAAATACTGGGGATTCGGAACGGCCTATGGTTCCAATTATACCCTCGCCAATTATGAAACTTTATTCAACTGGCCTTCCAATATCAATGTCGCCTATCCTGATCTTACCCTTGGAGGAAGCGGCTATGGCAACCGGAAATTCTCTTCGGAAGCGCCGAACAGGGCCGATTACCAGGAGTCCTATGATTATCCCCAGATCCGCCTTGCTGAGGTTTATCTTATTTATGCGGAGGCCAAATGCGAATTAGGGAACGGGAGCATCTCCGATGCGGACCTGAACCTCTCTATCAATAAGGTAAGGGCCCGGGCCGGGGTAGCGCCATTGACAAATGCCCTGATCGCTCCCTACCCCAGCCTAACCATGCTGGGAGAGATCCGCAGGGAAAGGACCATCGAGCTGGTCAATGAAGGCGACAGGTTCTACGACCTGTACCGCTGGGGCACGGCTGAAGCGGAGCTTAACCCACCGGCGGAAGGGATGCATGTCGTCTATAATGGCCAGCCGACGCAGATCGCTACTTTTACCAACCCTTATACCAATAAGGCCGCCTATAACCCGGCGTCCTATCCATTCGGTGTTGATGCGGCCACCGGCGCCCTGCTGCTTTTTTTGCCGCCCAAGACGCCTATGACTAAAAAGAACTACCTGACCTCGATACCTCAAGACCAGATCAACCTGAACAAATCGCTCCTGCAAAACCCCGGTTATTGATCATATGAGCGCTGACAGGAAATTACCGGCGGCAGTAGGTTTACTGCCGCCGGTTTTGTGTATATTTAATATGACTCTGTCTTGCGTATGAGAAAGATCTGCTGTAAATACTTTGTTTTTTTATTGTTCTGGGGGATACGGACTGCTGAAGCGTTCAATCTTCCTGTTAATTACCTGACAACGGACAAGGGGCTCTCCAATAATTCCGTTTTATCTGTTTTCCAGGACCATCGTGGTTTTATGTGGATTGGCACCTATGACGGGCTGAACAGGTATGATGGCACTACGGTGACTGTTTTCAGGAACCGCTTTTCCGACACCAGCTCGCTGTCTGATAACTGGGTGACGGGGATCAGCGAAGATAAGTCCGGGAATATATGGCTGGCGACGAGGAAGGGGGTGAATATCTTTAATGAGGCTTCGAACAGATGCGCCTCGGTGAGATTTGGGGAGCGGGGACAGGTATTGGATAAATTTGTCAAGGACATCCAGGCGGATGCCGGCGGAAACATATTTATCGCCTCGCAATATTACGGGCTGCTGTTTTGCGCCAATGGATCGCATAGGATCATCCAGATGCCGATGATGACGGCGAAAGGGCTGGTGAATGATTATGATGTCACGGCTGTCAAGGTAGCCAGGGATGGCAGCGTCTGGTGTCAGGTGCGCAATATAGGACTATGCGAGCTGGATAAGACTTCCCTGCGGCTGAAGGTCGTCTGGGCAGGGCTGGACTTTTGCTTTGCCATGGAAGATGGCGGAGATGTAATATGGCTGGGGACGGGAAGCGGCATTTATACTTATGATAAACGTACGGGGAAACTGGCGCACGAAGCAGCGCTGAACGAGGGTCTGATCAAGTCAAGGGTGAAAAGCATTTTCCTGGATCTGCACACCCATGATCTCTGGATCGCCACGGAGGAAGGGATCAGGGTCTATAACCTTCTATCCCATGTAGCCCATTATATCAGCGATGAGAAAGGTGAGTTGACGCTCTCCAGTCCATCAGTGAGCGTTGTTTATGCAGACAGGGAGAACAGGAAATGGATCGGGACCCTGAAGGGAGGGATCACCACGATTGGCGCCAGGGATAAGCAATTTACCAATATTTCTCATGATGCGGGTGACCCGCATAGTCTCTCCAGCAATTTTATCCTGTCTTTTTGTGAAGATCATTCGGGGACGATCTGGATCGGCACCGACGGGACTGGTCTTAGCAAATGGGACCGGAAGAGCAAAAAATTTACTAATTACCAGCACCTAGCAGGCGCCGATGATTATATCCCCGATGATTTTGTTACTACTATTGTCACGGACAAGGAAGGAATGGTTTGGCTTTCGACCGTAGGCGGCGGTATTGCAAAATATGACAGCAAGGGGAAAAAGATACGTAATTACACCTGTCCCAAACCTACGGGAGAAGCCAATCCGGTGGTCTATACGATGCTGGTCGATAAAACCGGAGGGATCTGGGCAGGCACGTTCAAGCCCGGGGTCCTTTATAAATATGATCCGTCATCGGATGTATTCCGGATCGTGAACACGGCGGTGGATGACCTGTTCTGTCTTTACCAGGACCAGGGCGGCGATCTCTGGGGAGGCAATTCCATGGGTCTTGTAGAGATGGATGGGCAGGGCCGGACAAGGGGGATCTTCGATCTGAAATATGTTGTGCGATCTGTGTATGAGGACCACGCCGGGAATTTCTGGGTGGGCCTGGACGGCGGCGGGCTGGTCCGGTTCGACAGGAAACTCCACCGGGTGGCGGCGCAATATACCACCAATGATGGCTTGTGTAGTAATAGCGTCCTGAATATCCTGGAGGACAAACATGGCAATCTATGGATGAGCACGAATAACGGTATTGCTACCCTGGATGTCAAAAAAAGGAAATTCAGAAATTATTATAAAGATGACGGGCTGCAAGGGAATCAGTTCAGCTTTAAGGCAGCCCTGGCGCTCTCCAGCGGAGAACTTCTCTTCGGGGGTATCAAGGGGGTGACCATTTTCAACCCGGATAGCTTACAGGCATCTGTCACCCAGCCTGCTATAGTCCTGTTGAATGTTCTTGTCAATAATGTTCCGTTATCAGCGGATGGCGCTTATATTGTCCGGTCGGGGGCAGAGCAGGTGGAGGAAATAAAAGTACCCTATGACAAGGCCATCATTTCGCTGGATTTTACGGCGCCGGAATACCAGTCCCCCCGGAAAATCTCCTATGCTTATTTTTTGCAGGGCTGGGACAGGCAATGGACCTATGCGGGGGATAAGAAGAACGCCATTTATACACATCTTTCTGAAGGCAATTATCTGTTCAGGGTAAAATGCACTGATACGGAAGGCGGATGGATAAGCAGGGAAGCTACGATCCGCATACAGGTATTACCACCCTGGTACCGGTCATGGATAGCCTACCTGTTATACACAGCAGCCTTTGTTTCCTTATTGTGGCTTTTCTTCCGCGTGCGCGCCAGGCAGACGAGACTAAAGTATGAGATCAAACTTGTCAACCTGGATGCTGAAAAGAAAAAAGCGATCTATGAGAAAGAAAAAGCGGAGCGGGAGAAAGAGCGGCTAATGATAGAAAAAGAAAAAGAGGCGACTGAAAGGAAGGTTAGTTTTTTTACGGATATTTCGCATGAGTTCCGTTCTCCTTTGTCCCTGATCATAAACCCCGTAAAGGACCTGTTGAACAAGGACAGGGCAGCGGAAGATGGGGACCGTGCGGAGCTGAGCACGGTATACAGGAATGCCAAAAGGCTGCTGAGCATTGTCGATCAGCTCCTGCTTTTCAGAAAGGCTGATACTGGCAGGGATCAAATGAAAGTATCCCGGCTCAATTTTTATGATGTATGCCGGGAAGTATTTCTTTGTTTTGTTCAACAGGCCAGGTCCCGGGATATACGCTATGCGCTGGAATTTGACAATAAAGAGATGGAAGTGTATGCAGACAGGGAGAAGATCGAGATCGTGCTCTTTAATATTATTTCCAATGCGATCAAGTATACGGAAAAGGGGGGAATGGTGACGGTGGCCGTACGGGAAGAGGAAGAAGCGATCCTGGTTGCCATCCGGGATACGGGAAAAGGCATCCCTCCTGAGACGGGCGAGCAGCTCTATGAAAAATTCTACCAGGGCAAGGGGTCGGTCAAAACGGGTTTTGGGATCGGGCTTTTTTTAGCCCGGCAGTTCACCCTGGCTCATAAAGGGTCCATTGACTATGAGAGCCGGCTGGGTGAAGGCACTTTGTTTACGATCCGGTTGTTGAAAGGACAGGAACATTTTGCAAAAGAAGATATGATCGTGGACTTCGGAGACGAACCGACCATCCTCTCCGAGATCACAGATGTCCCCATGGAGGAAAAAGCCGGGAAGGGCCCTGCGCTGATGGGAGCGGGTGCCGATCTGGCGGAGCTGCTGGTGACGGATAAAAAATCTATCCTGGTGGTGGAGGATGAGGAAACGATGCGAAGCTACCTGGCGGGCATTTTTCAGCATGATTATACGGTCTATGAGGCCCGGAACGGGGAAGAGGGCATCCTGTCCGCTGAAAAACTTATACCGGACATTATTATCAGCGATATAAAAATGGAGGGCATCAACGGGATAGATCTTTGCCGATCTATAAAAGAAAATCCTGCTATCAGTCATATACCGGTGATACTGCTGACCGGCAGCACGGCGCCGGAGATCCGGCTGAACGGGATCGAGTCAGGCGCCGATGACTATATCACCAAACCTTTTGATAAAAACATCCTTACCGCGCGGGTCGCTTCCCTGTTGAAAAACCGCACCATTTTACGGCACTATTTCTATAATGAGATCACTTTTTCCAAGAACGACCTGAAAGTGTCGGGAGAGTACAAGGAGTTCCTGAAAAAATGCAAGAACATCATCGAGGAGCATATGGGGGATGATGGTTTTAACGCCAGCAGCTTTATTACGGCCATGGGGATGAGCAGGAGCAATCTCCTGAGAAAGGTAAAAACCATTTCGGGGTTATCCATCAATGAATTTATCCGTTTTATCCGGCTGCGGAAGGCGGCCGAGCTCTTTATTAATTCAGATGCCAATATCAATGAAGTTGCGTTCCAGGTGGGGATCAATGATATCAAGTATTTCAGACAGCAATTCAATAAGGTGTTCGGCATGAATCCTTCGGCGTACATCAAGCGATACCGGAAGATCCTCGGGTATCAGCACCGGATCAACCGGGATGCGGCGGGGAGCGAGGAATGATAAGAAAGGGGCCCACAATTGCAGTTGTTGCGGGCCCCTTTCTTTATAGTAAGCTGTTCTTATGCAAAAGCGCCATGGCCTCGAAGAGCATGGCCCCGCTCTCTTCAGTGGTCAGGTCCGTTTCGCCGGAAGGTGTTGCGGCCCAGTTGCTGCCATAGAAATAACCCGGTCGGATGGTTCCCTTGAGCCAGAGGGACTGGGCATTGTTCTTCAGGAACTGGATGAGGCTGGTCTTATCTGTGGTGCTTACATCCTTGTTCAGGATCAGCTGGGTCATATACCTGATGAGGATGCCTTTGAAGAGACCGCCATCGCCCTGTCCTTCATCCTTAAGGATACCGTAGGTTTGTAACGAAGGGTCAACGAGCACGTTTTTAGCGGTGAAGAGCGCATCGCTCAGGTAGGTTGCTGTGCCTGTCGCGTTATACAATTCCAGGGCAGCGCCGATGAAGAGGCCCTGGTTGTAGGTGAACCGATAGTTGGTATTGATGACTCCGTCATTGTTGGCATTGACGCCATCCCAGACCAGTCCTGTCCCCGGGTCCACCAGGGTATTCTTTTCCCAGCTATAGATCTTCTGCGCCCAGGCCAGGTCATTGGGATCCTTAAAACGTTCATAAAGCCTTGCTGCCAGGATACAGGCGGGGCCGTTGGCGGGTGTGTTCTTGTAATACAGCTGGCTCTTCTGCCAGGCAATGCCGCCACCTTCCGTATCATTCCAACCTGTCTGGATGTCCGTCCATACAGTCTCTACTGCTGTTTTCCATTGAGCAGCCTGTGTTACGTCCCAGGTGCGGAGTATGGCGAGGGCATTCCAGCCCATATCATCATAGAATTCGCCGATGAAGGTCCCGCCATTATTTGCCTGTACACCTGTGTACCATTTAGACATATAGTCCGTGTAAACGGAGCTTTGTGTACGCATATAGGCATCCACTAGGATGTCCAGGGCGTGGGCCTGGGGCCAGTAGTTGAAAGTATAATTCACCTGGTTATCGGCATTGAAATACATACCGGCGCCGTCCCAGTAACTGGTGAGGAGCGCTGTCGTGCTGGTGTCGGCTATTTTATTCCAGTCATAGGTATAATTGGTGATGACAGTGGAAGGGGTAGAACTGAAATTGATGGAATCATAGTTCTTTGTGCAGGCCGTCAGCATCACCATGGGTAGCACAAAGGACATATATTTATTTTGAATTGGCATTGGATATGTTTTTGTGATTATTGCGGTGTTACCGAATGATAATAATTAGCCAGACCGGGCTGCATGTATACGGTGATCGTACAATTCTTACCGTTGTCGCTGGGCGTATTGAACTTATAGCAGTAATCCCATTGTGTTCCGATCACCGGGACGAGCCAGAAATAAGATCCTGTTGTCGTAGAAGGTTCCTGGTTATCGCTGTTGCTGCTGCCGAACCAGATATAGAAGTCGGCGCCCCCTGTATTGACGGTATAGCGGAATTTATAACGCTGTTCCCAGCCATAAGAGACGGCTACTTCCTGAATAAGCTCGTTCGGGTCCTGCCAGGTACTGTTGCCGGTGTAGTTCAGATGGTATTTGACATCATTGTATTGGGCATACCATACATCGACACTTTTGATGACGGTGTCGGAAGCCACGGCATTATTAAAATCAACGGTAAGATGCACTTGCTGGGTGGCTCCGGAGTAGCTGGTAGAGCCGGTCTGCAGTAAACCCGCGCCATTCATATAATAGGTAACCGGTGTTCCCGAGGTCCTGTCGATGAACTGGTAGCTGCCGCTTTGCAGAGAGGTATAGATCTCAAAGACGCCGGTGGAGATTTGTTTCATCTGGATGGCTTTGGACTGATCTGCCCCGGCTTCTGTTGCAGAGCCGGTGAGGTATACTGTAGTCGGGATATCGGAGAAGCCCGGTGCATGTGTTACAGTGAGCACATTCACCTGGGCGCCTTTGACGAGGTTGAGTCCCTTGGTTGAAAGGACGGTCCAGTAAAGGTTACCGGTACTGTCAGGCTGGATGCCGGCCAGGGTGGCGATATGGTTCAGTGTCGAGTGCGTAAGCGTAGCAGTTGTGTATGTACCGTTGTTATCGGAAGTCGCCTCATAAATGGGATGTTTGAAGTCACTGGTTGTATCGAAAGCGATCAAATACTGGACGAGGCTTCCATCGGCTGCCTGTGCAGGGGACCAGGAGAAGGTGATCTGGGCGCCGGAGGAAGGGTTCAACTTAACATAGAGATTGTTGCTGGGGCCGAATAACGTGCTTACCGGGCTTACATTCTGATCAAGAGAATAATTATAGTTCTTTTTACAGCTGGCCATCACGAGGATCACCAGGGCGAGAGAAAGGATATATATAGTACGTTGCATAACTGATCGAGTTTAATAATTAGGATTTTGAGTCAGGTTCGGATTCTGTTGGATCTCAAAGGTTGGAACGGGCCACAGATAATCCCTGTTTGGATCGAAGTTCAGCGGCGTAGGCTCCCGGATAAATCCATTGTCTACGGAAGGATCGCCATAACGGGCGCCGTGGATATAACCATTGAGTACATTCTGTGCTGTCTTCCAGCGGCGGATATCGAAGATGCGTAATCCTTCGAAGGCCAGCTCACAGCGGCGTTCTCTGCGAATGATGTTCCGCAGATCCGCCTGGCTCCAGGCGGCGTTGAACTGGGTGGCGGTACCGGTGAAACCAGCGCGGGCCCGGAGTGCGCCGATGGTCAGGTTCCAGGTAGTGGCATCCATCTGGCCCAGCTCATTCTTTGCCTCGGCGTACATCAGCAGCACATCGGCGTAACGGATGAGGATGAGGTTCAGGCCGGAGATCTCGCCGGAAAGGGCGGTGGGGTCCCAGTATTTACGTAAATAATAGCCTGTCGGGGAAGTGGCGCCATTGGAGACATAGCCATCCGTTCCCGATCCCGGCGCCGTATGGATGATCTGCGTGGAGCTGTCTGCATTATACCATGTATAACCATCGTATACAATGGTGGCCGTCATACGGGGATCCCTGTTGACATAAGGATTATTGATATCATATCCTGAGCCGGACTGGTTGATGGAGTCCCCGTTCAGCATCAGGTAATCATTCACCAGTTCCTGGGTAGGCGCCATGGCGTTAACGCGGCCGCCGACAGAAATGGGGATAAAATCGAAGAGGTCGCTGTAAGTCCTTACGCCAGGGATATATTCCAGGTCCATGATCACCTCGCTGTTATGCTCATGCGCGGGGGTGAAGATCTGGGCATAGTTGGATAGGAGGCTGTATGTACCGTAGCTGGTCTTATTGATCAGCGTATCGCAGAGAGCGGCGACAGCCTGCCAATTGCTTTCATAAAGCTGGACCCTTGCTTCGAGGGCGGCAGCGGCGCCGCTGGTCGCACGACCCTGATCATTGGCGTCATAGGAAGCAGGCAGCACGGTCTTTACCGTATCCAGTTCTGACAGGACCCATGACAGCACCTGTGCGCGGGGCGTTCTTTTGATGGTCTGGGATTCTGCCAGGGTGATATCATGGGTGAAGAGCGGCACATCCCCGAACCAGGTCATCAGCTGCCAGAACTGAAAAGCGCGGATAAAACGTGTCTGGGCGATGAGCTGTGCTTTGTCCGCAGCGGGGTAATTGGGAATGCGGTCTACATTATCCAGTAGGATATTGCAGGATTTGATCCCCTGATAATGATAAGCCCATTCCTGGTCAAAACGTGCGGTGAGGGGTGTAAAGCTGCCGGTGGAGATGGTAAAGGCATTGTCGCCATCTCCTCTTCCTACGTAGGCATTATCAGACAGTCCCTCGTTATAGAAAAAATAATCGTCTCTGAACATCTGGCTATAGGCCTCATTCAGCAGACTGTTGGCATTTGCCGTAGTTGTCCAGTAATTGGCGTCTGTATATTCATACTGCGGCAGCTGTGTCAGCTTCTGACAGGCGCTGAAGACCAGCGTAGCAGCTATAAGGAAGATAAATATGTTTAATTTTCGTATACGCATATACTTGGTTTTTGTCGTTAGAACGTGACGTCCAGGCCGCCTCCGTAGAAAATGGGTGTGGGATAAACACGGCCGCTTTGGTTGTTGCCATATGAATTGCCCAGGTTCGAATCGAACTCCGTGGATTCGGGGTCCAGGAATTTGATGGCAGCCACGGTGATCAGGTTCTGTCCCGTAAAATAGATCCGCACCTTTTGGGTGTGGAGCACACGATTTAAGGCGGCAGGCAGGGTATACCCGAACTGGAGATTCTTCAGACGGGCATAGGCCCCGTTGTACAGGTATATATTGGAAGGCTGGCTATAGTCGTTGGTCTGAGCCGCGCTACCGTTGGCGCTCAGGATCGGATACTTCGCATTGGGGTTGGTAGGCGTCCAGAAATTGAGCTGGTGTTTGTAGATGTTATTGGAATAGTTGGCCTGGAATGGATCTACGAGCTCACCGCGGATAAAGAGGGTACGTTTCCCGACGCCCTGGATAAAGACGCTGAGATCGAAGCCCTTATAGCTGACATTATAGGTGAACCCAAAGGTATAACGCGGGAAGGGGTTGCCCAGGACATAATAGTCGTTGCCATCTATGACCCCGTCGCCATTTCTGTCCTTGTATTTGACATCCCCGGGGATGGGTGTGATCCCTGTGATCTTAGCATATTTGGCGATATCTCCGGGCGTCTGGAAATAACCATCAACTTTGGCAATGCTGATCTCACCTGGGAAAGGGCCGCCACCTACAATGCAGGCATCGATGCTTATCTGCTGAACCACCAGCTCTCCGTTTCCCTTGACTATTTTAATAAACAGACCTCGCATATTCTTGTTGCGCCCACCATACCCGGGACCTGGGGGGGCAGCCTGCCG
>Ga0206926_1137_pt1 | contig 14591 bp, 15 predicted proteins | sample Alteio_BWOrgHeat_59_FD_152955 | JGI IMG/M metagenome (GOLD analysis project Ga0206926, IMG submission 152955) | Enriched cells from forest soil in Barre Woods Harvard Forest LTER site, Petersham, Massachusetts, United States -... | ecosystem: Environmental > Terrestrial > Soil > Temperate forest >... | reverse complement strand
AATGATTTCGCACTCACGATGATAGGCGTTTCTTGATAATGGATGACAATCGAAGCATCGGCTAATTTTACTTGTGGAATGGGGATCCAAGTCACTTGAACAGGACCGGCAAGAATGAGCTTTTGACCGGTTTGGTTTGCAAATTGTTCGGTAATCACATTTTTATATTTATTCGGATCAGCAGATAACAACAATGTCGTTGCAATCAAAGTAATCATGATTAAAATCAACAATAATGATAGGGTAAATTTTATAACAAAACCCACATATTCCATGTCAATTTCCAATCTGTGAGGCGTATTTCTCACCATACTGACGTGCTAAATCTTTCGCTTGTAGCAAAGCTTCACTTTCTAAGTGCGTCGCTATTTCATCTCTTAAGGCAGTTGCCTCAGAGTCACCCTCACTTGCTGCCAAATTGGCCCAAGCATAAGATTCGATCACATTTCTTTGTTTGCCAACACTAAAATAGATCATCTGCGCAAGACGATATTGCGCAAATCGATCGCCATTTTCTGAAGCACGTTGATACCATTGAAAGGCTTTATCAGCATCGGTTAAATCAAACAAACCTTGCTCATATACCACGCCCAGTTCGCGTTGCGCCAACACGGAATTTTGTTCCGCGGCAGTTTGCAGCGTTTGCAGACCTTGCTGAACATTTTGATGAAATCCTTGCGTACCATACAACATACATTTACCTTTCATCGCCAAGGCTTCGGGATCGCCGTTATCGGCGGCAAAATTTAACCAGGTAACTTCTTCAGGTGAGTTGTCAGTATTTTCTGAATCGCCTGTCATACTTTCTTTAAATAAAATCATGATCCAATTTTTTGCCTCTGGTACGCCATTTTGTGCTGCGAGCAACAATAATTGTTTTGCCGTCGCCTGATCTTGCGCAACGCCTTGTCCATGATAATACATTTGACCGAGTTTCATGTGCGCTAAATGATGTTCTGCTTGATGCAATTCTGTAAATAGCACAAAAGCTTTATCGTAATTAACTTCCGTGCCAATCCCTTCAAAATAAAAATTAGCCAGTAAATATTTGGCTTCTAGATGTTGTTGTTCAGCTGCTTTATTTACCCAAAAAAAAGCGGCTTTATCGTATTGTGGCAGTGAGAATTGCATCAATACTTTAGCCAATTTATATTGCGCCTCGGCTAAGCCTGCATTGGCAGCTTGTCTTAAATAATTCATGGTTTGCGTTTTATCAAGAGTAAGTTTACCCTCTAATGATAAACTCGCGACAGCATATTGTGCTGGATAATAATTTAATTGTGCCGCTTGGGTTAAGTATTTGATCCCACGTTCCGGCTCCACGTCTTGGCCTAATTCTCCATAATACAAACTTCTTCCTACTTGATAATGACATTCAGGATCATTGTTTTTAGCTCCTTGCAAATACCAACGAAACGCTAATTCTGCATCATTCAAGCCCATCAATCCATAATGATACATTCGCGCCAATTCCAATTGCGCTTGCGGATAATTATTTTGCGCTGCGTGTTGTAACCATGCCCGTGCTTGCGCCTCATCTTTTTGTACCCCAATCCCCAATTGATAGTTTTTCGCAACAATATATTGCGCTTGTGCATTGCCTTGTCGGGCTTGTTCGAGGCATACAGAAATATCAACTTCGGATGAATGGGATTGCATACTTTCTTCGCAGGTAATCTGCTGAGTTGGAGGCTGGGATGCTGAATTTTGAGGGACCACAGACTCAGAAGCATTGTCGCTGCAACCATACAACAATAAGGTTAACCCAATCCATCGTACGTTATGTTTTATAAGCATATATTCTAACTTAATCAATGGTCGTAAAAAATTGTTTTTTAAAGTCATTTGGAAAGCGAACCGGGATGTTCGCTTTAGCTAAAGTCAGAGAGGGAACTCTGTTTTTGGCGACAAATGACAAATAAAAAACAATTTCTTACGACAAGTTAACTCCTTAAACTCTATAATAGTACGCATGCAAGACACTCTATCTAAAATAGGGATGCTCCCCTTTAAACCGCTACCGCTGCTGTCTCACGGCAGAACGCAAACGCTCGCCGCGCGCTATTTTCCTTTTCATTCTATTATAACCAACAATCTACACCATATTATTACGTTACCGTGTGAGGATAGGATCGCTCTCATTGAAAATCGCCCTTCGCACTGGCGTCCTTCAAAACGCATTATATTATTGGTGCATGGTTTATCTGGATCACACCTCTCCAGTTACATGGTGCGATTGGCTCATCATTTTTTACGTGCCGGATGTTGTGTCATCAGAATGAACCTCAGAGGTTGTGGCTCAGGAGCTGGTTTAGCGCAACATCTTTATCACAGTGGTCGCAGTGAAGACACGCGTGCGGTATTAGCATGGCTCAAGCAACACTATCCTGATAGCCCGGTGACGCAAATCGGCTTTTCGTTAGGGGGCAATATCACTTTAAAAATGGCTGGCGAAGATGGCAAAATGCCAAGTGGCAACCTCGACAGCGTCATTGCGGTTTCACCACCATTGGATTTAGCAGCGAGTGTGAAATTAATTATTCATCCCAAAAATCGGATCTTTGATGCCTATTTTGTCAATGAATTACGTACCGAGATCAAAAAAATTCACCAGGCTTTTCCCACATTGCCTCCGGTGGATCTGCCTAAAAAACTGAATTTATATGATTTTGATGATTTATATACTGCACCGCGCAGCGGCTTTAAAAATGCCCTAGATTATTATCAGCGCGCCAGCTCTTTGCAATTTATCCATAACATTACTATTCCCACCTTGATTTTGTATGCACTGGACGATCCGATGATAAATCGCTCAGCGTTTTTACGCTTACCCAAACAAAAAAACCTGGAGGTAATTATCACCAAAAAAGGCGGACATGTCGGGTGGTTGGGCAAAACCGATCAATTCTTCAATTTTAGGTGGATGGATCGTGTGTTGGTGAAATGGGGAGTATGGATTGATGAACACGCAAACACCATCTAATTTCGTACAAGGATTTTTTTATCTCGTTGCAGGATACCGTCATATTTTTCACCCTAAAATCAGACACTATGTCTGGATCCCCTTATTGATTAATTTTTTTATGTTTGGCGGTTTATTTTGTTTGGGTTTTTATTTTATTTGGCAAAAATTAAGTTTTTTATCACTCGGCAAACTGCCACATTTCTTACAGTGGGCTTCCCCGCTGGTAAGTATCATCAAATTTTTTATTATGACTACGATTTTCACAATTTTATTAGCGGTGTTTGCCATCGTTGCTTCTTTTTGTGCAAATTTTATCGGCGCCCCTTTCAACGGTTTTTTAAGTGAAGCTTATTCGCATGTTCTCACTGGGGTAAAATTACCTAATCGACCCTCAATGCAAGTCGTTGGCAATATCATGGTCCGTGAAAGCTTGAAAATACTGTACTGTATACCCCGCGCTTTGCTCATCGGGATCCTAGCCGCCATATTGTATTTTCTGCCCCCATTAAATTTACTGATCCCCGTGCTATTTTATTGGTTTAGCGCCATTATGATGAACATACAATATTTAGATTACCCCGCAGATAATCATCATGTCACTTTTCGTCAACTGTTAAAACTTGTAAAAACGCAACGTGCGATATGCTTAGGATTTGGTTTTGCAATAGCTATCGCCAGCTCGATACCTGTGCCCAATTTTTTCGTCATGCCAGCAGCCGTGCTTGGTGCAACGAAATTATGGCATGATAAATTTATAAACCACAACCAAAAGGATCGCCACAGCCCATCGTAAAACCATCCATCGGCGTGTTTAAGGGTGAAACTTGGGCTATTATCATCTTTTTGTGCAAGCGATTTTCTAGCTCTCTCATTTTGTGAATATCTTTAGGATCCATTCTAGTATAATCTCTAGATGTGCTATTCACACAAGGATCACACTCTAACGATCGATGATTTAGCAAGGGGAAACCCGCATTTTTGATCCAAACATCACGCAGCGTTGTGGTTGCTTGTAACATGGGATGCCACACTTTTCTTTCGCCATGGTATGGACAATCAAGGTATTCAGAAATGGGTTTGCGATACAATGCTTGGCGTTTAGGAAGTGCGATGACGCTGCTACAGCTTGGATCGGTTTCGTCCAGCCAATCCAAAAAAGGCAAGCCTTTCAAAAATCCAGCACACCATTGAAATTTTTTAGAAGGGAAGCTATTACGCTCAAGCGCTAATTGAGAAAAAGACGCTTTGGCGTAAAGTTGTACTGTCTCAAAACCACAGCGCTTAACAAAAACTTCTCCTTGAGAAACGCGTTCTTGCCAACCATGCGCTTCCCAACCGGTATTGACATAGACGACATAAATTTTTTCGAAAGTGTTAGCAATAGATTGTTCGCGTAACATCTCAATTAAAGCAATGGATTCATCACCATAGTTACTTCTTATGGCTAGGATCATACGTTACGAGGGCATCCCTTGTAGCCAAACGACAACGCCTATCACAACGACGGCGATAATGAATACAGCAGTAATAGCATCAAAAGCTTCGTCGGATAATCCCTTTTTAGTTTTTTCTTGCATTGTTCTTTCCTCAGTTGCCATGACTTATACGGTTTCGTTGATCGTGACTTGCAGTTGGTTGCTGCCCGATTTTAACATAATTTTGGGGCTTGTCCCGCGCAGATCGCCTTTTTCCTCCTGCGGCATGCCCGATTTAGAGATTTTAGCGATAATTTTTACTGGAAAGGTTAACGCTTGCGATAAATTTTCACCTGCAATCATAGAATGTTTGTCATCTAAATTAATCGTAAACGGAAGATCCTTGGCCGACTTTTTAATTACCGCTAAGGGGACTGGCGAACCTTGCACACGTTTTACTACCACAAACACGACATCGTCAGGAGAAACGTGCGATTGTAAGGTATCTTTTAAAGACACCGTCACAGCAATGGAAACGGGATCCACCCCCAAATGTTTTTGCGCCGATTCTATCGCATTGTGTAAAACTAATCGACGTTCAGAAGTTAATTCTTGATCTTTATCTAACAATAATTGCCATTTTATAATTGCTCGCGAATAATTTCCCTGAAAATAATCATCAATCGCTAATAAATTGATTAACGATTTTTCAAATCCCAACGTGTTAAGGATCGCATTGGCTCGATTTCGTGCAAGCGCCGATAATTTACCTTGCTCTGCCAGCGATTGATTGTAGATCCATTGAATTTGATAAGCATATTCATCCGGTGCTAAAGAAATGGCTTTTTCTAGCATGGCATTGGATTGTGTGAGCAAACCTAATTCTGTATAAAGCGTTCCCAAGCGCGCTAAGGCGATATGCGAATAATCAATCTGCGTACTTAATTGCGTTAAAGCAACTAACAATTTATCTTTCGTGGGTTGTTGTTGGCTGATTAACGCTAGCTGCTCATGAAGGTGTTGTGTGGCTTGTTGATGAACGAGGTATGAACTGGCGCCCCAATATTGATACAAGCCCCAGCTTGTCATTAAAAATATGGGTACAAACAACCTTTTAAACCATTTTATATTGGGTTGACATTGCTTACTTAAAGGTTTTAAAACAAAAATAATCGCCGTCAGGCTCAAAGCAAGGAGTATTCCCCACAGCCAGGGCAATCGATAACAATGGCTAAATAAATTAAGATTTTCTTGCAGCAACATAAAATTTCGCAAACCACAGGTAAGCGCCAATCGCTAATAAGATAAATGGCAACGCCCACAAAGCCCAAGTATGCTGGTTCATGACCGGGCGATATAAGACATAATCCCCATATCGGCTCACCAGGTATGATTTAATATCAACGATAGAATCACCTTGTTTAAGCCGTTGATAAATTTCAGCTTGCATGGCCTTTGCCACTGGCGCATGGCTTTCGGCAATGTTTTGATTAGGACAAGTAACACAGCGTAATTCTTTACAAATATTCTCAAAATCTTTTTGTTGTGTTTGTGAAGCAAAAGCAAACTGCTCTTCCAGAGCAATTAACTTTTGTGACATTAAACCAAGAAAGCATAATCCTAAGATCCATACCATGACACGCATATTCACTTATCCAACGTCATTGCCATTAAGTTGTTTCAACACGGGGAGTAATTCTGATTCAAAATAGGCTTGATCTATCGCACCCAGATGATGATAGCGAATAACACCGTTAGCATCGACAATAAACGTTTCTGGCGTACCGACAATGCCTAAATCCACCCCAAGTTGTCCCGTTCTATCATTCAGTAATAACGTAAAGGGATCGCCTTTTTCTGCCAAGATAGTTTTTACTGTATTGGCATCATCCCGGTAAACCATACCCACCAAGGGGTAGGGCCATTGATTAATAATGTTAAGCCATTCTTGATGTTCTCTAACACACACATCACACCAAGATGCCCATACATGCACAATACTGACTTGTCCTTGTAGATCAGCCAGGGTCACGGCTTTTTCTTCGTGACGAACATCGTTTAATGAAAAACTGGGAAAAGGCTTGCTCGATATTTGATCTTCAGGAATATTTTTAATATACAGCGCCTTCCATAATAGCCACATAATGCCTATTAAGAAAAAAGCGGGGAGAAATCGCCATAAATGCGCACGGATCGTTAACATCATTTTTTCACTCCTTCTCTAAACGCGCTGATAGCTGAGCATGAAGCGCCCAAAGCGATCAATATGCCACCAAGCCAAATCCAGCGTACAAACGGTTTAATATAAATTCTCACGGACCAACTGCCTTCCCCTAGACTCTCGCCTAAAGCAATATATATATCACGTAATAATCCTGCGTCGATGGCCGTTTCTGTCATCGGAATTTCCCGCGGGATAAAATAGCGCTTCTCAGGATACATATGCACTTGACTTTGATTTTGTTTGACAATGAAATGACCTTGTCTGCCTTGATAATTTGAGCCCTCAATATTTTTCATTTCGATAAAAGTAAACTGATGATCTTGAATTACCACCGTTTCACCCACCGCCATTTTTAATTCTTTTTCCGTTTGTAAGGCAGTGGTTAATGCCACACCCATCGTGGCCAGCCCAATGCCTATATGCGCAAATGTCATTCCCAATTTGGGTAAGGTACGCTTGCTATTGCGTAGCATGATCGTTGCCAACACTAAAACACTTCCTAACGTCGTCCAAGCTATTGTGAACCAAGACAATGTTTTCATTAAGAACCACGCTGGCAGCAGTAGGATTAACATGGCTGCCGGTTTTTTTATTCTTTGCCACAGTGCCTTAAGATTATCTTCGTCCCAATGCACGTAAGGCGTAATTACCATCAACAATAATAACGGTAATACCAATGGCAAAAACACACTATTAAAGAACGGTGGGCCAACCGACATTTTTTTATCGTTAATCACTTCCATGAAAAGCGGAAACAAGGTGCCTAATAAAATAGATAAAGTGGTGACAAATAAAATCATATTTCCTAACACAATCAAGGATTGTTTAGAGAATAAATGCGAGGGGTTGTTCGTATTTTTGGGAAAACGCTTAAGGTAGATCCCAAACGCTCCCACGAGGACAATGGCTAAAAAGGCGAGAATAAATACCCCGCGTAGCGGATCGCTGGCAAACATATGCACAGAGGAGATCACGCCCGAGCGCACTAAAAAAGTGCCCATTAAACTTAACACAAAGGTGCAAATGGCTAACAAGGCACTCCATGACATTAAGAAACGACTGCGCGCTGAAATATTCAACGCATGTACTAACGCCGTCCCCAGCAACCAGGGCATAAATGATGCATTTTCAACGGGATCCCAAAACCACCATCCCCCCCAACCGAGTTCATAATAGGCCCACCAACTTCCCAAAGTGATCCCCAGCGTTAAAAAGGCCCAGGCAAGTAGTGCCCAAGGGCGTGCTAACTGGCTCCAAGTGGATTGATAGTCTTTCACGAGCATACCCGCAAGTGCAAAAGCAAATGGCACCGCAAAACCGACATACCCCATATACAGAAAAGGCGGATGGATCACAAAGCCCGGATCTTGCAATAAGGGATTAAGATCGGCGCCATCTGCCGCGGGAACCGGTAAACGCAGAAATGGGTTTGAAGTCTGTAAAATCAATAATAAAAAACCAACATTGATAGCGCCTAAAATGGCTAACGTTGTCGATTGCATGGCTGGCGATAATTGGCGGGAAAATAGCGCCACCGCTAATGTCCACAAACTTAAAATACATGCCCATAATAATAATGAGCCCTCATGCGCTCCCCACATGGCGCAAAAACGATAGACTAAAGGCAGGGTTGAATGCGAATTTTGTGCAATATATTCCACGCTAAAATCATTTTGCACAAAACAAGCAATCCCGGTACAAAAACTTAATACCACAAATAAACAAATTGCCATCGCACTGGGCCGTGCTAAGTTTTGCAAATAAGCAAAGCGACTATAAACGACGCCCAACGGGGGAAGCAGCATTAACACGCTGGATAATAACAGGGCTAAAATCAAGCTAAATAAACCAAATTCTGGGATCATAGTCACTTCGCTTGCATTACCAAAGATTTAGCCACTTCCGGTGGCATATATTTTTCATCATGCTTTGCCAACACTTCATGGGCTATAAATTCTCCTTGTGAATTTATTTTCCCTAAAGCCACTATCCCCTGCCCTTCGCGAAATAAATCGGGCAAAATTCCCGTATAGTGCACTTTTACTTCTTGACTAAAATCGGTGATGACAAATTCCATAGCAAGATCATTTTTTCGCAGCACACTGTTTTTTACCACCATGCCGCCGATACGCACGGTTTTACCCGACGCAATTTTTTCTACCATGAGCTGCGTTGGCGAATAAAACAAATTAATGTTTTTCGATAATGCAAATAAAACCAAAGCAATACCCAGTGCGGTGCCTCCGAGCAAAATGCTAATCACGATGAAACGTTTCTTGTGCGCTGGCGACATGGATTTACCGTTGCCTTATTTTTTTTGCTTTGCGTATGCTCCACAAAGTAAGCCAAATAAACCCGACAATAACTATCGCATACGCCGTGCATACGTAAAAACCATGTTGTCCCATCGCTAACATGCTATCAGTTCCTTCGCATTACCTTTTCTGAGTAAAATCCCTACCCAACGATTGTGCGCTTCACGTGCCAAAATTTCAGTTCTAATGTTAACACAGATGAGCCCGGCAATATAAAAACCCATGCCCAAGATCATGCTCAGCAGTGGCAATAACATTGATGTTTCCATCGTTGGTTGTAATTTAAAAATGGTTGATTTTTGATGAAGCGTATTCCACCAATATACAGAATAATGAATCACGGGAATATCGACTAACCCTACCACCGCTAAGATGGCGCACGCTTTTGCTGCACTTGGCGAGTTCATAGCATGATATAAACCGATATATCCCAAATACAAAAATAATAAAATTAATTGCGATGTGAGTCTGGCATCCCATATCCACCACGTGCCCCACATGGGTTTGCCCCAAATGGCGCCGGTGAGTAATGAACATAACGTTAACCAAGCACCAATCGGTGCCATACAAAATGCTATCATGTCACAAATTTTAATACGCCAAATTAAATAAATGGCAGAACAGATCCCCATCATGACATACAACATGAGCGATAACATGGCACAAGGCACATGCACATAAATAATGCGAAAACCATCGCCTTGTTGATAATCGGCCGGTGCTAAAAATAAACCGGCAAACAGTCCATATGCCAGCGCCAACGCACTTAGCACAAAAAACCACGGTTGCAATAAACCACAAAAATGGTAAAAGCGACGCGGTGATAAAGGGATCAGTTGATTTAGGTGCCACATAGGTTTCTCTAATGAATAGCCACTTTTAATGCCGCCGCAGCAGCAAAAGGCGCAAAAGTCATCGTTAACACGGAAATTCCTCCGAGCAGAGCCATTTGAAATACTGGCCACTCATGGGCAAGTAATGAAATCACAACACTCACGCCCAAAATTAAAATCGGTACAAATAGGGGTAATAACAGTAACGCGAGAAAAACGCCTGAACGTGCGACAGTTAAAGTTAACGTTGCACCGATCACACCCAAAAAAGTTAATGCCGGCGATCCTAGCAACAAACTTATCAGCAATAACAGGCATTGCGTTCCCGTTAATTGCAGACTAAATCCCAGCACGGGCATCATGACAATGAGAGGAAGGCAAGATGCCAACCAAAATGCCAGCGATTTAGCCAACATTAACCACCATAAGGGATAGGGACTCACCATCCATTGTTCTAACACCCCTTCTTCATAATCGCGATAAAACAGCGTTTCAATGGTAAAAATTGCCGTGAGCAAAAATGCGACCCAAATGATCACCGGACTGAGTTGAATTAATTGCGTATTATCCGATCCCAATCCTATGCCAAACAGGCAGACAATCAGACCAAAAAAGGCTATCGGATGTAACCATTGCGCAGGTTGACGTATCAGGGTTTTAAGATCATTGCGTAAACACTGGGCAAACACTGTTAACATACTGAGTTCACATCTGCAGATAAATTGATGTGCTGATAGTTCGCCTCTTCTTCAACACGATGGCTTGCTAATACGATGATGCCACCTTGATGTAAATGCTGATCCATTATCTGTTTAAAGCAATGCGAACTTTGCAGATCTAACGTCGTAAACGGCTCATCTAAGATCCACAACGGTTTTTTTTGTAATATTAACGAGGCTAACGCCACTTTACGTTTTTGCCCGGCGGAGAGTTGATAACAAAATCGATGCATGAGTGGCACTAACTGAAAAGTTGTCAATAGCGCATGGAGTTCCGCAACGGAACACCTATTCTCGTTGGTCGTGCAATTCATGATATTTTCATAAGGTGTCAGCGCCCGTTTGATACCATCTTTATGACCCAAATAGCTCATGGCTGCATAATACTGTTCTGGTTTGGCATGGATATTATTTTGTTGCCAGGTGATGGTGCCCTTTTGCGCGATGGCTAACCCCGCTAAAATCTTTAATAAAGTCGATTTGCCTGCACCATTGTGGCCTTGAATATGCAAACACTCTCCCGGCGATAATTTAAAATTTATTCTTCTAAATAAATAACTATCTCCTAGACGATACGATAGATTTTTAGCTTCATAATTCATACTCATACACAAGAAATGCGAAGTTCTTTATACTCAGACTGAAATACGTCTATGCTAACACAACTTCATAAGGTAAATGAGAATGATTGAGTTTTTATCCCAATACGGTTTATTTTTAGCTAAAATTCTAACTTTGATTGTCGGCATCCTTATTACCTTTTCTGCCATCATCGCTATTGTGCAAAAAGGGAGAAAGCAAGATGGCACCTTGGTCATTACCAATCTCAACGAAAAGTTCATCGATATCCGTGACAGCATCCAAGAAGAAACCCTGAACAAATTTGAATTAAAACACTGGCTCAAATCCCAAAAACAAGAAAGCAAACAAAAGAAAAAGGCTCAAAAAAATGCCAAAGACATTCGTTCACGCACGTTTGTGGTACGGTTTGATGGTGATATTCGCGCTTTTGAGGTAACGAATTTACGAGAAATCATCTCTGCTATCCTGCAGGTCAGCGCACCGAAAGATGAAGTTTTGGTCATCGTCGAAAGCAGTGGTGGCTTTGTGCATGGTTATGGGCTCGCGGCTTCGCAATTGGATAGAATTAAACAACATCATATTAAACTGACGGTGGCGATTGATAAATTGGCTGCCAGTGGCGGGTATTTGATGGCTTGTGTTGCCGATAAAATCATTGCCGCCCCTTTTGCTATCGTGGGTTCTATCGGCGTGATTGCACAGCTACCCAATTTTCATCGATTACTAGATAAACACAACGTCGATTTTGAAATGCATACTGCAGGCGAATATAAGCGCACCATTACCATGTTTGGCAAAAACACCGATAAAGGTCGCAAGAAATTTCAAGAAGAAATTGAACAAACGCATGAACTATTTAAACAATTTATCACTGCCCATCGGCCGCAAGTGAATATTGCTGAAGTGGCTACTGGCGAACATTGGCATGCTATCACAGCACTACAATATAAATTGGTAGATAAAATTCAAACTTCAGATGATTTCATTTTGCACAAAATTAAAGACTCAAATGTGTTCGAAATTAGCTATGAAGAAAAACAGAAATTATCGGATAGATTATCGCGCAATATTTTTCAATCGCTTGAAACTTTATTGCTGAAACTGTTCACGAGAAAGTCTATCTCAGCAAACTAAGGTGCGATAACAAGCAATACTCATTTCTTCTTCTGGCGACAAAACAATTGGGCGTGCTGGTGGTCTTCTGCCCCCTAAAAATCCGGGGAGATAACCTTCGCGAGGCGCAGGAGCTACGGGTACAAGAGCCGCTGCCGGTTTAGCCGCAACCGGTGGCACCACTCTATGCGCTCTTGCCGCGCGACGATGCGCGATAACATCAATCATTTTTTGTCTCAGCTTTGCATAGGCAATAAAGCTCACTGCGGTTAAAGCGATGGTGGCAAACGCGGCCAGAAAAACACTTCCCCCTAACGCTGCAATCATATGTTTACCGCCCTCAGACATCAGCACTATAGGCGTTGACATGATGGTGTAAGTGATTTTCCATTTTGATTGCGCTGCTTTTTCCAAGATGATATCGCTTGCCGTTTTACCTTGAATTAAAGTCTCCTGTTTTAAGAGATAACTATCAAGAACCAGAGAGCGGTAAATTCTATCGACCAATTTTTCTATGCCATACCCTATCAAAGATCCGAAAATCATATAGGTGACAATTTGAGCGCTGGTTGGGCCAACCGTGCCCGTGAAGTTACCCATGGTGGTCGCTTGCGTACTAAATAATAAACCCGAAAAAATACTTTTGAAGGAGGTTGAAACTTGCTGACCGTACATGCTCAAGGCAGAATTACCAAACATAAATAATCCGCGGGGTGTCAATAAAGAGGATATCAAACCTCCGCCTAATCCTGGGTTTTGTACCGAACCCCAGGCAAAACCTAAGTTGCCGGTAATAAAACCAGAATAGGTTCGGTAAGCTGTCGTTCTACCCCAAAATGCGCCCAGGATTTTACCGGTATTTTCTGAAAAAGCTTTGACAGGATTATGATAGCCAAAACGCACATCCCCCCACATTGCTCGCGCACCAATAGAGATCAACACTAAATGACCCATAATATAAGCAGCAGAGAATAAAAACCCGAAACTCGAAAAGATGATATTGGCGGCAACAAAACCGCTTAGCCCTAATAAAATCAGTATTTTTTGACGCAAAGGAAATTCGCGCGTCGCCCCTTCAAAAAACTTTTGCGCAAATCGCTTATAAATATCGATTAATTCTTTAAATTTGTCTTTCCATACTGCATTTGAAAAACGATATAAGCCAAAAATCCCTAGCACACTAAAAGGAGACACCTCCCACGTAGTAAGTAATGACAAACTAATCAATACCTTTAGAATATTAATGGGATGCTTAACCATTTTCCGCCCAAGGTAGGCGCCAAATTTTTCTAGCGGCGTTTTTTCAGGCGGTGGTGCTTGTTTTCTCGGCGCTGGCACAGCAGGTTGTCTTGGGGGTACACGCTGTAAATCCGCCGGTAGGGGAATGCCATTTCGTAGATAGTATTGACGTAGCCTCTCGAGCTCCTGCTCTCTATATCGATTTGGTTGCTGTCGATTCGGTTGATCCAACGCCGAAAGCAAGTTGGCATATTTTTCAACAGTCTGAAGAACCGCCTTTCTTTTTACGACGCCATAAACGATTAAAAAGGGCGTGAGGTAATAAAAAAGCCAGGAAGGTAACCAAACATCGATAATGCAACGACCATTTTGGTTGTCGCATTTAAAGAAATCTGATTCAAAAACCAAACGTATAAACGATTTTCTCTCATGGCCATTGGGTACATCTTATTTAGCCACTTACTGCTGTTTTGAAAGTGCAGTGAGTTTAAGCAAGATGCTTACCCATGTCAATTTGCAAGCTTAAAGATAAGTTAGTTTTATTTCCAGTGAATTAAGCGCGATTTTAGCCTGAGCATCGCTTGACTGTGAATTTGACTGATGCGAGATTCACTCACGCCAAGCACTTCTCCCACTTCGCGTAAATTTAATTCCTCATCATAATACAGAGCGAGCACCAGTTTTTCTCTGTCGGGTAATTTAGCGACTTCCAAAGCCAGCTTTTCTTTAAAGTCTTCCTTTTGTAATCCTTCCAATGGGCCACAAATAGGATTGGTGGTAGGACAATCCAGGGCATCTTCATTCACACCCAAATCATCAAACGCAAATATTTTCGTGCTATTAGAATCCAATAAGATTTGATGGTACTCTTCTAAGCTCACGCCTAAGTTTTTGGCAACATCAACATCGCGTGCATCTCTTCCCGTTGCATTTTCGACTTCACGCATGGCTTGTGCCACACGCCGGGTATTTTTATGCACTGAACGCGGTGCCCAATCTCCTTTACGGATTTCATCTAACATCGCGCCACGAATACGAATGCCTGCATAGGTAACAAAGGTAGCGCCTTTTTGTTCATCAAAATTACGCGCTGCTTCGATTAAACCTATCATGCCCGCTTGAACGAGATCTTCAATTTGAATAATGGCGGGTAATCTTGCCAATAAATGATGAGCGATGCGTTTAA
>Ga0206926_1091_pt2 | contig 14619 bp, 16 predicted proteins | sample Alteio_BWOrgHeat_59_FD_152955 | JGI IMG/M metagenome (GOLD analysis project Ga0206926, IMG submission 152955) | Enriched cells from forest soil in Barre Woods Harvard Forest LTER site, Petersham, Massachusetts, United States -... | ecosystem: Environmental > Terrestrial > Soil > Temperate forest >... | reverse complement strand
CGCGCGATCCGGAAGGATGGATGCGGCTGGTTCGTTCCTATGTCGTGCTGGGCAAGGCCGACCAGGCGCGCGACGCGCTGGGTCGCGCCATTGCCGTCTTTGGGGCCGAAAGTGATGAAGCCAAGAAATTCACCGCCTTTGCCGCCTCGCTTGGCCTGACGGCGACGGAGTAGGGCCTGTCATGACGCGCAAGCAGAAACGACTGTCGGTGATCGCGGGTGGACTGGCCTTCCTGGGCGCTGCCACCGGGCTGACATTCTACGCGCTTGGCCAGAAGGCGTCCTATTTCTACATGCCCGCCGATCTGACCACCGCCAGCCTGCAACCCGGCCAACGCATCAGGCTTGGCGGTCTCGTTGAGAAGGGGACACTGCAGCGCGGCCAGGGCACGACAGTCGCCTTTTCAGTGACCGACAAACAGAAGGACGTCAAAGTGACCTACACGGGCATTCTTCCCGACCTTTTCCGCGAAGGCCAGGGTGTGATCACCGAAGGCTCGTTCGGTCCGGACGGCGTGTTCGTCGCCGACAGCGTGCTGGCCAAGCACGACGAAAACTACATGCCCAAGGAAGTGGCCGACAGCCTAAAAGCCAAAGGCGTGTGGGAGGAAAGCAAGAGTGATTAGGCAAACGTCGCAGAAAGTCTTCTAGGTTCCCACACAACGCAATGGTCTCCGGCTGTCCACTGGCAACCTTCAGGAGCCATTGACGCCGGATATCTTGCCCGGCTCCTGTCGAAGGTCTTGGGTGGCGCGATGGAACTCACAGGCGATGTCGAAAAGGCATGGCGGCCGAACCTTTCGCCGGACGGCAAAGTCGAGGCGGTTCTATCCTCACTGACGCGGGCCATCAGGCTGCTAAACAATCGTCGTGAGCCGTCGATGATTGGATTCCGCCTATGACGCAAACGTACCCCCTCCAGGTTGCTGGCCGGCTAGAATGCCTGCAGATATGGCTGCAGCTTATGTCGGAGAGGCGACATGGAAGCTTGGCCGCGTCGGTGAAGAATATCCAGCGCCTTCGCTCGACGTCGGCAGGGTCGCCACCGCCGCCGACTTTGGCTTCGTCGTGATCTAGACAGAGCCTTGGCCTTTAGGCGGAAGGCGATGCAGACCCGAGGTCGAATAGAATGGGCAACCGATCACAGGGGAAACAATGACACGCGTTTCCATCGCTGAAGAGCTCGAGAGCGCCGCCGAGCGCATCGCTGACATGTCGCGCGCGGATCTGCAGATTATCCTTCGGCGCGCGGCGCTGATGCTCCGGAACATTGCCGGCGTGTCGCTGGAACCGGCTGTCGAGGATGCGTTGAGCTCGATCGCGGCCGAAATGAAAATCGGGCGGTCGGACCTCATTCGGATCGTGCTGCGTGAGTGGCTGGAGACCAACGCTATTTGGTGGACGAGGAAAGCGAAACGGACGGCAGCGCCTAACTTCCGTGATCACGCCATAACCTCGCCGGCGAGATTCAGCCATGTCTGTAATGCTGCGGACCTGTCGATCCGTCTGACCGGCGTCATCTTAGCTCTCCGATAGGGTGACGCTGGGTAGTGGGTCAGTTTGAAATTCGGCCTTCAAATGGCTGGCCTTGAATGCCATATTGGCAGGATGATCAAGATTGTCACGCCGGCGGAAATTGAAGAGCTGAAGCGGCTTAGGTTGATTTGCCAAGAGCCGTCATCGCCGCTGCGCCCTCGCCCACCAATCCTCCTGGCCATATCATGGAAGGGGAGCCACTAGCCCGTTGGGTTGCGGCGGACGCTGAGGTAGTCCGCATTCAAAAAGCGCTTACGAGAGATCGAGGGTGAGTGATGAGTCCCCAGCGCCCGCGCGACCCAAACCAATTGGCGAAGTCGATTGTCGACCTAGTGCGTAGTGACGATTTAAGGTTTTGGGATTCCTCTTTGGAAGCAAATCAGATTCAACGCTGACTTTTGGAGGTCAGCGATGGATTGCGATGCGCTTCGGGATGATCAGTGGGATCGGATCAAAGGTTTGGTGCCCGGAGGAACGAAGGGCAAGCGAGGTCCCAGGACGAACAACCGGTTGTTTTTGGATGCGCTGCTCTGGATGGCGCGCTCGGGCGGTCACTGGCGTGATCTGCCGGAAAGGCTTGGCAACCACGCTATAGTGAAGCGGCGCTATTATCGCTGGATCGAGATGGGCGTGCTCGACGACATGTTGGCGGTCCTGGCACGCGAAGCCGATCTTGAATGGCTGATGATCGACTCGACCATCGTGCGAGCGCATCGGCACGCTGCTGGCGCACGCAAGGCAAAAGGGGGGCGGATGCCCAAGGCTTGGGTCGGTCTCGGGGTGGGTTAAGCACCAAGATCCATGCAGCCGGCGATGCGCTCGGGCTACTGGTGCGCCTGATCGCCAGCCCCGGACAGCGCAACGATATCGCCTTTGCCCATGACCTCGTCGATAGCTTCGAGGCTGGCGCCACGATCGCCGACAAGGGCTATGACGCCGACCACCTGCACAAAAAGATCGCTGAAACCGGAGCCGAAATCGTCATCCCACCGAAACGCAACCGCAAGGTCCAGCGTCCCTACGACACTCACCTCTACAAAGAGCGCAACATCATCGAGCGCTTCTTCAGCAAGCTTAAGCAGTTCCGCCGTGTCGCAACCCGCTACGATAAGCTCCTGGCCAACTTCATGGGCTTCGTTAAGCTCGCAGCTATCGCTATCTGGCTCAGATAGTTAAATCGTCACTACGGCCTAGTGGCTGATAACATTGGCGAGCAACCGCTTAAGTCGAGCGCGGAAAAGCGCGCTTCCACGGCAGGCAAAAAAGGTAGGCCGGCACGCGCGAAGGCGCTTAGCCCCGAGCAGCGCGCTCGAATTGCGTCTGTAGCCGCACAAGCCAGATGGAAGAAAGACACACATGCTTCGGATCGGGGCAAGATGGCGCGACTGCCCGCCCGAATACGGTCCCTTCACGACGATCTACAATCGCTTTCATCGCTGGAGCCAGCAAGGCGTCTGGTTTGCCGTCTTCGAAGCCCTGACCGGTCATAGCGGCGTATGGGGATCGACCGCGATCGATTCCACAAGCATCAAGGTTCACCGCTCTGCGGCAGGCGCAAAAGGGGGGGCCTTCGCGCAAGCCATCGGCACGTCGCGCGGTGGACGCACCAGCAAGATCCACGGACTAACCGACTGCACGGGCCGCCCGCGCGTCTTGATGATCTCGCCCGGCAACCTCTCCGACATGACAATGGCTCCGGCCCTGATAGAAGCCGCGCATGGTCGCTTTGATCGACTAATCGCCGACAAGGGCTATGATAGCAACGCTATCTGTGTAGCCATCCAGGCCCAGGGTGCAGAGGTTGTCATCCCGGCGACACGCACCCGCAAGCACCCATCCCCTACGACCGGCGCCCGTACCTGTTAACGTGACGCTCACAGCTCCCTCGGCTCCTGCGCCCGCTTCGACACCTCCAAAACCCTAAATTCCAAACTGACCCACTACCTGACGCTGGCCATGCTTTTGCCATGCGCCCGAAGTTGATAGGGTCCGCTCGATTTTGGCCGGATGGCAGAGGAAGGGAATTTCCATGGCTTCGACGACCGCAGTGTTGGTGTGGTATATGGTAATCGCAGGCCCACGAAACGGCTTGGTCGTGCTACCCAGCACCTTCGACAAGCGGGAACAGTGTACCGCTGCCATTGTCGAATATCAGAAGCAACCGACGCTGGCCGGCTGGTCGCTACAGTGCGTGCCGAGCGCCTCGCCGTTCACCGATAATGGCTCCGCCGATTAGCCATCACTTAGGAGAGGGGTAATGGAGGAAATACCGGCGATACCTACAATTCCGATCACGAGCGCTCGCCTGGCTGGCGCACTCCTATATCGGAGCACATCATGGAATAAAAACGCGCAAGACGGAGGCGAGATCTCCAGCGCATGAAGGCAAAAGCAGACGCGTCTATTAAAGGTTTGCGTCGCCTTGTGATGACGGCAAGCGGCACGAAAAACTGGCAAACCATATGGCAAGCTGTTCGTCATACTGCTGCGGAAATCCGCGTCGATGGTTTGCGGAAATGACGATGCAGGAACGTAAGTTTTTTGCTGAAGGACTTGAGCCATCCAAAGAGGCCCTTAACGAATAGAACAACGCCAATAGTTCGGATCGATCCGATGGAAAGGCTTACCGCGCCAATATTGCCCGATCCTTGCCCATTCCGCACAAGCTCCGACGTCTGCACGCGTGCTGCGGATTGTGATCATATGCGAGCGTCCGGGCCAATCTGTGTGGACGAAAAGCACGCTGTCAAGAGCTGGAAGGCTCGATCGGCTAAATGAAAAGCCCGTTGCCAAGGCGGGGGGCTTGGTATGGCAACGGGATTTATCTGTAGACCCGAGGCGAAACGCAGCACACCTCGCACGGTTGATCATGCTCATGGCATGTGAGCAATACCTTAATCTGATCCAGACAATTTGAAGGGTCGCAACCGGCTGCTGTGGACAAACTTGACTCGGGGGCCTCCAAAGCCGTTGTGGCGCGGTCAATACCAACTATCTGACGATAGACGCGGGTGGTGCGGACGGCGAGAAATCTCCCGACAAGGAGGTAGCAACTATGGCTGTTCGCACTCTCGTTCTTGCTTCCGACAACGATACAGCATGGAGGCTGGTTTTCGTGGCCGCTGAGCCTCATCTCTATGTCGAGTTTGCTCGTCACGGGATCGAACCCGATCCATCTGACCGGATAACGGTCGACGACTTCTTGGCCTGGCGCCCGAACGGTTCACTCCACCAGCAAGCTCTTGAATCATTTGCCGGGTGGGTTTGCATCGCACTGGAATAGAGAACCCGCCCCGACGTGAGCCGAGACGGGCGTATTGGATATGGCGGTGGCTGATCAGCACGCCCACGGAATGGCGAGAGTGCGGGCGATGACCGGGGCAGGTGGATGATGGCGTTTGGACATGGCTCGCTCCTTTTGCTTGATGGGAAAGGTTCAACTGCGTGCCGGCATCTAAAGTGAGACTACATCTCTCATGGCAAGGCGTCTCCATACAGAAAGCGCATAGCGCCATGGCGCAAAAGGCCGATGCCCGCATCCTCGACCTGATGTAGAGTTCTTCTGCGTTTCGCTCCTCCCACGTGACGCATCGAGGACTGGCCAGCTGTTCTCCCCTGGGCTGGCCAGTCCCATCTATTTGACGCTGTGCTCCACGAGCACCTTCCGCGATCACGCCACAACTCTACCCCGATTAATCGGGCATGTGTGCACCGCAGCGGACCTGATATCCGCTTGGCCGGCGCCACCGTCGGCCATCTTTTCGGTTGCCAACCACGATTTCGCTCCCAAAAGGTGGCCAAGGATTAACCCATCGTAGGGTCAACGCGCGGCAGGGTTGATTGCGCTCAGCGTCCAGCTAGCACTGCGGCCTATTCGACGTTCCGGCAGCAGCGCGACAATGCCGCGAAAGCGATCGCCTCTGACCTACCCCTGAGAATTTCTCCATCTGAGATTAGAGTCCGGCCCTTGATCGAAGGGCGGACTGATGAAGAGAAAGCGGTTCACGGAAGAGCAGATCATTGCGGTTCTGCGCGAGCATGAGGCGGGTGTAAAGGCGGGCATCTGGCCTGCAAGCACGGGGTCTCGGAGGCGACGCTGTATAATTGGAAGGCGAAATATGGCGGGATGGACGTGTCCGACGCCAAGCGGAAGCCTCGGCGCTGCGTTAGCTTCTATCAAAAAAATGGGAGGGCCGGCCGCCAAGCGAAGCCGTCGCGCATCTGCGGGCCGTCATGGGCCTGTCAGAGCGTCGGGCCTGTTGCTTTGTGGGCCGCCGATCGAAAGATGATCCACTACCAGTCAAGGCGTCCGCCCGAGACGGAACTGCGTGGCAGGTTGCGCGACCTCGCCAACGAGCGTCGACGCTTTGGCTACCGGCGGCTGTTCGTCCTGCTCAGGCGCGAGGACGAGGCATCTGGGGTCAGGCAGCGAAAGCGGGCATCTGGCCGAACAGAAGGAAGATCGGGGTGTTCTTGGCAAGTGGGGCAATGACCTGCGGCAGACCTTCAGGACGCTTGCGACGGCTGCTGGCGTCTCGGAGTTCGACGCGCGTCTGCTCATAAACCACGCCATTCCGGGCGTGAACGCCGGGTACATTTCGCGGCACAAGCTGCTTGAGGATCACCTACGCATCCAACAGCAAGCTATAAGCGCGACGATGTTTAACGCTCTGGGCGACCTCATTGCCAAGGATGATGCAGTCGGCTCGTGGCTCGGCCCGTGCGCAACGCGACGGGCAATTCAGGTCGCTAAGCGAAACGATGGCGAAGCTCTACGCGACGAGTATAACAGCTCTGTCTTCGTTCTCAGCGGATCCGTCGCCTCCGGGCACATTGGGGATAAGTCAGTTCGGTGTCTTGAACCCGGCGGCTACTCACATCAGCAGGGCCATCGCCCTGGCAACCGCCATTGGAACTCCCAAGATCAGCTCGGCCGTTTCAATGTTAGGACGAACCGGCAGATAAAGCCCGGTGCCACACCAAGGGCTTTTGCCGGTGAGATCAAACCCCAGCAAACAAGGCAAGTTATCGTGCCAGGACCAAAAGCCCATCCACGGTACAGAAAGCCCACCATAGCTGGAAGAACCCTCGTCTAAGGTTCATGCCGTGAACTCCCGCTCAGAGAAAGCTAGCCCAATGGCTCTCGGCCACAATCGAGATCGGCAATCCCTGGTCGCGCCAGTCGGTCGCCTTGACGATCTTGTCGCCAAATGACGAATGTTTCCACGATTCGGTGGCATAGGCCCCTATCACCAGAACCTCTGTCTTCTGGCTCAGACCTCCCGCGAAGCCACCACGATCTGCAATGACCTGTTCGCAGTGTTTTCGCTAACCGAAATTGAATGTACCTGTGAAGCAGTACAGCCGTCCGGCGAAGGTCAGAGTTGGGGTCGGCCTGCAGAGTGGCAGCGTTGTCGGCTTTAGCACTTCCCCAAGTTCGAAATCTCGATTCGAAAAGCTGTTCAGCGTGTCCAGAAGTTCCGCGTGTTCATCCGAATCGAGCACGCCATCTGCGAGGATATCGTTGATGCGCCGATTACAAGGTTCGGATGAGTGGCTGATTGCTGATCTCCGCATTCGCCGCCAACCATTTTTGAAGGAATTCGACCTCGGCCTTGTTGATGGTTCCATCCGCGGCCAGGCCGCGCGCAAGTCCGATGAGTTCGTCGACTTGACGCGATGAGATGCGATCACCGCCAACGCGATTGTAAAATTTGTTGTCCACTAATATAAGACCTCTCCCTTTTCAAGAAACCCAGACCTCATGCGTATTTTGCAGGCCAACGCCAATCCGTTTGCGCCTTGCCGTAGCAGTTGCCATACTCGACGAACTGCCCGCTAGAGATTTCGCGGCACGCCCAAACCAATTGGCCGTACTGGTTGTAGAATTCATCCCAATCGGCGCCCTGATGATAGTTCGGCCTACCATATCAGCCGCCGCAGTTGTTGTTCGAGCAAACCGCGATGGCGGCGCCTACTGCGGCGATCGCCACGCCCGCGGCGATCGCCTGGTTCTGCTTTCTGATCATGTCGGCGCATTGCTGTGGCGTCACCGACCGCCGAACAAGCTCCGTGTAGAGACCGTCACGGAAGCTTCGCTCGTCGAGGCATATGATCTGCAAAGCGCGGACGTGCTCACTGCCTGGGGGGTCTTGTTCAGCGCCTCTTGGGACGTTGTGCATGATGCGCTTGCAAGCGCAAAGACTACTGCGGCCGAAGCTGCGGCACGCCGGCCGATTTCCATTTACCCCCTAAATTGTTCAGCCGGCCAAAATTCCACGGCCGTTTGTCGTAGAACACGACCGCCGGCGGATCGGCGCCGCCGAACGGTCGGTCATCGCGCACATAGGTCCATAATCGGCCGGTGTCGGTCTTGCCCTTGGCCAGGACCGGAACCGTCGTATCGTCGCCGTGCAGACGTGAAGCGGACAGCACATGGGCTTCGAGCCGCTTGAACAGCGGCATCAGCACCGCGGCGCCGGCGCCGACCTGGTCGGCGAGCGTCGACAGGCTGAGCGGCACGCCTTCGCGGGCATAGCGTTCAGCCTGGCGGTTGAGCGGCTGATGCTGGCCGAACTTCTCGAACAGGATCATCGCCAGCAGGCCGGGACCGGCCCAGCCGCGCGGGGTGGTGTGGAACGGCGCCGGAGCCTGGCTGATCGCCTCGCAGTCGCGACAGGTGAACTTCTCCCGCACGTGCTGGATCACCTTCCATTGCTGCGGCACCACCTCCAGCGTCTCGGTGATATCCTCACCCAGCTTGCGCAGCCGATGACCGCCGCAGCAATGGCAAGCGGTCGGCGCCGGCTCGACCACGCGTTCGCGCGGCAGATGCCTCGGGAAATGGCTGGCGCGCCGGTCGTTTGCGCACATAAGCGCCACCTCGGTGGTCCGGGCCGCAGCCTGTTCGGCGGCGATCTCGTCTTCCGTCGCCGTGCTCTCGAGTTCCTCGAAGGTGAGCTCCATCTGGTCGTGCAGGCGGGCGGAACGTTCAGAACTCTGACCATGCAGCGCCCGCTGCAGCTTCCGGATCGTCAGATCCTGATGGGCGATCAGCGCCGCATCGGCCGATGCCTTGGCCCTGGCGACCGCCAGTTCGGCCTCGACCAGCGCAGCGCGTGCGGCCTCGTCTTCGGCTCTGGCCAGCGCCGCGCTCAGCGCTGTTCTCAGCGCGCCGATATCGTCCGGAACAGCATCCAGGGCGATGGCAAACATGCCCTGGAGTGAATCATAAAACGCGTTCGCTGACTCGCGGAAAATGGCGCAAACTCAAAGAAAAACTCAGCCCGCGCGCTCTGGGCGGAGCGTGTGTCGCGGGTTGCGCCAATCGATCCCGTCGAGCATGTAGGCGAGCTGCGCCGGTGATATGGAAACCGTACCATCCGCCGGCGACGGCCAGAGAAACCGGCCCGTCTCGAGCCGTTTTGCATACAGCGACATGCCGAGCCCATCATGCCAGATAATCTTGATCAGATTGCCGCTGCGGCCGCGGAAGACATAAAGATCGCCGGCATGCGGATCCCGGCCCAACGTCTCCTGAACCTGCAGAGCGAGGCCTTGCATTCCGCGACGCATATCGGTCCGGCCGACCGCCAACCAGATCCGCACCTGGCTCGGAACCGGGATCATGAAACGCCCAGCGCCTTCACCATCGCCGCCGCCAGTGTCGGCGGCGTGGTCAGCGGAATCCGCAGCCGCACCTTGCCGGCGATCTCCAACTCGATCACCGCTGGGGGCGCCGCCGGCACCGAAGCGGCGACAGGCTCATCGGGAACCACGACAACTTCGGCAAAGCCCGTCTCGCGGGCTCTCAGCGTGCGGCGCCACTTATAGATCAGGCTGGTCGCGACATCGTACTGACGCGCCACTCCTACCACTGTGGCCCCGGGCGCGAATGCGGCGGCCAGTATCCGGCACTGATCCTCTTCACTCCAACGACGACGACGCTCCGGCCCGGTCAATAACGTCATCTGGCTCATGCTGTGCTGCTAACCACGCTCGTAAGGACGACCTTAAGAGCGCAGACTCGCTACCGTCTCACCCTCGCGCAAGGCGGCCCTCGCCGGAGGCGTACGTAGGGCCCGCCGCCAGGCGCGAAGCCGTCGCGCATCTGCAGGCCGTCGTGGGTCTGTCGGAACGGCGGGCCTGTTCCATCGTCGGCGCCGATCGGAAGATGGTGCGCTACCGGTCCTGCCGGCCGCCGGAGACAGAGCTGCGCGGCAGGCTTCGTGAGCTCGCCAACGAACGCCGCCGCTTCGGCTATCGGCGGCTGTTCATTCTGCTCCGGCGGGAGGGCGAGGCATCAGGGGTCAACCGCATCTACCGGCTCTACCGCGAGGAGGGACTGACGGTGCGCAAGCGCCGGGCACGGCGACGAGCGGTCGGAACGCGGGCGCCGATCCTGGTCGAGGCGAGGCCGAATGCGCGCTGGTCGCTGGACTTCGTGCATGATCAATTCGCCTGCGGCAGGCGGTTCCGGGTGCTGAACATAGTTGATGACGTGACCCGGGAGTGCCTGGCCGCGATCCCCGACACCTCGATCTCTGGTCGCCGGGTGGCACGCGAGCTGACCGATCTGATCAGCCGTCGCGGCAAGCCCGACATGATCGTTTCCGACCATGGCACCGAGTTCACCTCGAACGCCATCCTGGCCTGGTCGAAGGATCACCGTGTCGAATGGCATTACATCGCTCCAGGAAAGCCGATGCAGAACGGCTACATCGAGAGCTTCAACGGCCGGATGCGCGATGAGCTCCTGAACGAGAGCCTGTTCTTTGGCATCGATCACGCCCGCTGCGCCATAACCGAATGGGTGGTGGACTACAACACCGCGAGGCCTCACTCCTCGATTGGCTACCAGACCCCGGCGGCTTTCGCCGAGGTCCTCACCGCAACCGGCTCCGACGCTGCGCTCGATGTGGGCTTCGCGTCTCCGCCGGTTGCTCAACCCGCGCCCTACGGCGTAACTGAAACGGTCGAGGCTCTAATCGCCGCTGGATGACAGTTCAGTGGCAGGTCACTCCCCACTGATAGGCGGCTTGTTCCGACGGGGGGCCGAGGCGCGCCCTATTCGTCCTCATCGTCGCTCCGTAGTTGAAAATCAGGCGATTTTGAAAAGGCGGATTCGCGGTATCAGCTCTTTTTGAACTTCGCTTGGCTCCCGTATACCGGAAAGGGATGGGATGTCGTCTGCAACGAGGACAAAAGAGTAGTGCCCGGGCGCTCCTAGTGGTTTCCGCTTAACATAAGAGTTCGGCTTGGATTCCTTTTCGCGAGTGCGCATTGCGAGTTTGGCGCATGCGCACAGGAATACCTCTCACCGTTTCTCCCATTGATAAGCGCGCTGATCAAGGATCGCAATCAAGACCGCCTGCCAAAACGCATGCAGCGTGCGCACAGGCCCACTCCATCGCATCTTGCAACTAGCCGCGACCATCGCGCGGCCGCGGATCTAGATTTCTCCTATTCATTGCGACATCATTGCCTTCGGAGAGGCCTTCGAAATGCTGCACCAAATCTCTTACATTGCCGGCTGCAAGTGGCGCAGGCTGCGCCGGCACCGGATCCGTGCCTGACGCAATAAGATTGTGACTGTCTGATTCGTGATTCCCATAATGTTGCACCAAACTTTGGACCTTGCCGGTCACATAGGGCGCTGGCGCCGTATTGGTTCCGGTCATAATAGTGTCGCGACTATCTAGTTCGCGATTCTCATAATGTTGCACCAAATTTTGGACCTTGCCGGTCACATATGGCGCTGGCGTTGTATTGGTTCCGGTCATAATAGTGTCGCGACTATCTAATTCGCGATCCTCAAAATGCTGCGCCAACTTTCTGACCTTTCCGGCTGCAAGTGGCGCAGGTCGCGCCGGATCCGTGCCTGACGCAATAAGATTGTGACTGTCTGATTCGCGATTCTCATAATGTTGCGCCAAATTTTGGACCTTGCCGGCCACATATGGCGCCGACGCTGTATTGATTCCGGTCATAATAGTGTTACGACTATCTAGTTCACGATTCTCAAGGTGTTTCGTCAACCTTCTGACCTTTCTGACTGCAGTAACTTCAGTTAGTGTAGGTCTGTTTTCAATTACATTGCCGACTCTCTTACGTTCAATGTCTCTAATATTGTCTTGAGCTTGCATTTTATCTAGCTCTTTATTTATTTTCTCTAGAATTTCGTTCGGATTGAATTCGTCCATCATAGATCACCAAACACCGTGGATAAAATACAAAGAAATTTCCAGGAGATACGCCTATCAGAGGTGGCGTGCTGCATTCGAGATAAATAGTGTTTCAAATGTCACACTGGTTTGACCGCGAACGAGAAATCTCGGAGAGCGGCTTTCTTTCATCTTCCATGTCTTCGTCGACGCCACTCTCCCGGTCTGAATTGGCATTGGCCTCGAATTCAAGCCGGTTCGACTTGCATTCGGCCTGTTGGAGAAACTCTGTCATAGAGCCATATGCACTTTCACGCCGGCCGGAACGACGATCATGACGCCTTCTCCTTACCCAGTGAGCTGCCGCGTCAGCGCAGCCGCAGTCGCGCCCGCCGGTGGAAACACGTCGATCAGCCGCCATGCCGTCGGGCGGCTGCACCAAATCGCGCAACGCCGCGAGCGGCTCATTCGCCGCGCCGTCGGCAAGCACTACCGTGGCCAGTTGCGGCGCCTTGCGGCGGTCGGGCCAAACTGGACCCACCAGCGGGACACCATGCTGGTGGCGACGCCATGGGCGGCGACAGACCTGCGCCACGGCAACGCCGCCGTCTCCTTCTCCTTCTCTCCTTCTCCTGAACGACATCCACCGCGTCCCGGCGTCAAGCGGCATTTGCGCCGCGCGTAATTAGCAGCGCTGCTCAATTGGGCCCGGGCACTCGGATGAAGCAGGGATCGCCAGTCCGTTTCGTCACCGGATTCTTCCAAGCGATCGCGCCAGTTCCGCAACGCTCGCGGCGACAGACCGAGCGCCGCCGCATACTCGGCATGCCCCAGCCGCTCCAGTTCATCGCCTCGACATGCATGCTCCAGAACGCCCGCAGAGCGACCGGGCCATGGTCGGTGCGCCCTGCTGTAGCGATAGCGCGGAGGCCTTTTGGGCCGTTCGGCGGCGCCTTTCTTGCGCGAACGTGCTGCCTCTTCCGGCGCGTTCTGCAGCTTTTCCGCACGCTTGCGCAGATCATCCGCGCTCGCCAAATGGCGCATCCACAGCTCGAATGTCCTGATCGAAAGATCGCGCTGGCGATAGTATTCCAGCGCATCCTGATTACCGCTGAACCAGTTCGCGACGGGCAACGACCAGTGCCGCAGGCGTGTCCTCAGTCATCGCGACCAAGCCGAACTGCACACGCCAGCGGAACAGCATGCCCGTGACGATCCCGTGCTCGCGCGCGACCTGCGAGACGCTGGCACCAGGCTGGTCACGCTCCAGCGCGATGGCATGGTTTTCCTTGTCGCTGAAGAAGCGCCGAGGAGGCTGCCGCGGAGGCGCTGGATCGTCGCTCAGTGGAACTGTCAAGCTCGTTTCTGCCAGCGTTCCGCTAGATGCCGTAATGGGCCGGCCTTCGCGAGCATAGCCAGATTGGGTGGCTGTCCCTCAGAATGATGGTGTTGAAACGGAGTCCGAGCGATCGGCTCCAAGCATCATGAGAGGAACAGCCATGGAACACTATGTGGGAATCGATGTCTCTCTGGAAGAGAGCAGCGTGTGCATTGTGGACGCGACCGGAAGGATCATCCGCGAGGTCAAGATCGCCAGCGCGCCGGAGGCACTGGTGCGCTATTTCGACGAACTGGAATTGTCTGTCATCCGCATTGGGCTCGAGGCTGGGCCATTATCGCAGTGGCTGCATGCCGGGCTTGTGGCCGCCGGACGCGATGCGATTTTGCTCGAGACACGGCACGTGAAGGCGGCGCTCTCGGCTATGACGGTGAAGACCGACCGGAAAGATGCACGCGGGATCGCCCAACTGCTGCGGATGGGATGGTACCGCCCGGTTCATGCCAAATCGGTGACTTGCAAGGATAGCCGAGCCCTTCTTGTTGGACGCAAGCTTCTGCAAGGCAAGCTTCTCGACGTCGAACTGAGCATCCGCGGGATCCTGCGCGGTTACGGGCTGAAGGTCGGAGACGTCAGTCGTGGCAGGTTTGAGGCGCGTATCCGGGAACTGACAGCAGGACACGTCGCTCTGGAGACGGTGATCGGTGCGATGCTGGCGGCGCGGACGGCGTTGTGGTGCGAGTTCACCAAGCTCCATCGCGAGATGCTGAAGATCGCGCGCGCTGACAAGGTTTGCCGCAGATTGATGAGCACACCCGGCGTCGGCGCCTTGGTTGCGCTCACCTATCGCTCGGCGGTGGACGACCCGACGCGGTTTGGAAAATCCAGTACGGTCGGAGCCTACTTCGGGCTTACGCCCAAAAAATATCAATCCGGTGAGACCGATCGGGACGGTGGTGTCAGCAAGGTTGGCGACGCCATGGTGCGAACAGCGCTCTTTGAAGCGGTGCACATCATGCTGACGCGAGCGACCCGCTTCTCGAGCCTGAAGCACTGGGCGCTCGACGTGGCGAAACGCCGGGGCATGAAGCGCGCCAAGGTGGCCCTTGCCCGCAAGTTGGGCGTCGTGCTCCATCGCATGTGGGTGGATGCGACCGAATTCCGCTGGAGCAAGGCCGCCACGACGGCATAGGAGATAGAGCGTTTGGAGCGAGCCGAAACGGCAGTGCCAACGGACGGACGGGCGGAGGGATGAAGATGCGCCCGCCAGTCGATTTCGACCCCACCCTCGTCCAGTCGGTCACGCCATGTGCGCAGGCTCGTCGGCGAAAGATGCAGCGCGGTGGCGTAATCACGGGTGCCCATGCCGCTCCAGTTCATCGCCTCGACATGCATCGCCCAGAACGCGTGGACGGCACGGTTGCGCACATCCGTGCTCACCGCAAAGCGCAGCCGAGTCCGCTTTTTCTGCCGCTTCGCTCGCTCTTCCAGGCGCTTCTGACGGCGCAATCCCGCCTGATATTCCGCATGCTTACGCGCAGCGTCGTTGCCCGCAAAGTACTTCAGCCAGCGATCGAGCGTG
>Ga0206926_1135_pt1 | contig 14678 bp, 10 predicted proteins | sample Alteio_BWOrgHeat_59_FD_152955 | JGI IMG/M metagenome (GOLD analysis project Ga0206926, IMG submission 152955) | Enriched cells from forest soil in Barre Woods Harvard Forest LTER site, Petersham, Massachusetts, United States -... | ecosystem: Environmental > Terrestrial > Soil > Temperate forest >... | reverse complement strand
CCGTATCGGCGATGCCGGGTTGCTGGGCAAATGAAAAAGAAATGGTAAACAGGGTTATCAGCGCTAAAAGAAATATGGAACGCATAGGCAGGGGATTGATAAATTTATCTGCTTTAGGATGCAGATGGGGCAGGATTCCATAAAATAGGCTTTAGGATTCATTTTCCGGCTCTTCGGTTTCATCTTCCTCCTCTTCTTCAGCTTCCGGCTCTTCGATTCCTTCTTCTTCGGGATCTGTATTATCTGCCTGTGCTGCAAAGTCGGCGAACCAGCCGCCCTGTTCCTGTAATTCTGCGGGGCTGCCTTCTTCCAGTATTTCTCCTTCCGCGAGGACGATGACATGGTCAGCGTCTTTTACCATGGAGTAGCGGTGGGCGATGATGACGACCGTACTTTCTTTTCGCAGGGATTCGATGGTGCGTCTGACCTCCGCCTCCGTGGCATAGTCCAGGTTGGCGGTTGCCTCGTCCAGCACTAATATGCGGGGGCGTGCCACCAGCACACGGGCGATCTGGATGCGTTGTCTTTCCCCGACGGACAGTCCCATACCTCCTTCGCCTACCATGGTCAGGAGTCCGTCCGGCAGTCGTTGCAACGTCCCTTCCATTCCTGCTGCCAGCGCAGCCTGGTATACTTCTTCGTCTTTGGCATCCGGTTTTTTATAACGGATATTATCGGCCAGCGTACCCCGGAAGACTGCGCCATCCGTTGATACGATCCCTATCTGGCTTCGTACGGATGCCGCATCCAGCTCACTGATGTCCTGTCCGTCGATGAAGATGTGACCTGAAGTGGGCTCGTATAATTTCAGGAGGAGATCCATTGTCGTGGTCTTGCCGGCTCCTGAGCTGCCTACCAGCGCGGTAGCTTTTCCGGGAGACAGCGTAAATGAAATCCCTTTCAGGACCTCCCGTTCTTCGCTATAGCTAAAATGTATGTTGTCGAAACGGATCTCTCCGGCGGTAACTGTCAGTGTATGTCCCGTTTTTATCTCCATGCCATTGTCCAGCAGTCGGAGGGCCCGTGCGATAGAGGCCGCATTCTGCTGTAATTCCACCCATAAGCTGGCCAGCGTGTCAATGGGGCCGTATAGCCGGTCCAGGTAGGCGACGAACATGACCACGTCGCCGGGGGTGAGCTTATTCTCCAGGGTGAGATAACCGCCATAGCCGAATACGAGGGCAGTTGACAAATGCGAAAGCATCGTTTCCCAGAAAACGTATTTATTGGCCAGCCGGGTACGTTTTATATAATCCTGGTAGGCTTCATCGGAAACAACTTCCAGACGGTGTACTTCCCGGTCTTCAGCACCGGACAATTTTACGGTCTTTATACCTGCCAGCCCGTCCTGTATGCGGGAAGAGACGTCTTCCCAGCGGGCATAGTAATTAGAAAGACCCGATTCCAGCTTGCCCGCGGAACGCCATGCGATCAGCAGATAAAAGGGAATGGTGATCAGCGCGACGGAGGTGAGGGCCACGTTCTGCCAGAACATGATGCCCAGGATGCCGAGGAGACTGATCAGCTCCGGAAGGATCTGCTGGGAAAAGCCATTGACGATGCCCGTCACTTCTTCGGACTGGTCTATCTGTTTGGCGATGGCTGCGCTGCTGCGTTTGCCAAAAAAGCTCAGGGGCAGGTGTAGCACATGGGCGAATGTACCCTGTATAAAGCGTTGTTCAATAAGACAGGATAACCGGGTATTGGTGTTTTCTCCCAGGCGCCAGAGCAGGGTGCCGATGAGGTTAATGATAAAAAGCCAGAATACGGCCCATAATAAAGTATTCAATGCCTGCCGGGGGCTACGGGCGGCGACATGTCCCTGCTGGTGTGGTTCCGGCGCGGGCGTGACGGTGACAGGCTTTTTCGCCTTTTCCTTCGCGTGAGAGGACCGGGTGTTCTTGCCGTGGGCTGTGGTCGTATGCGCGGTGGTATCTCTTACCGAATCTCTTGCCGCAGCGCTGCTGTCAGTGGCCGTCTCCTCCTGCAACAGGTTATTGATATGTTCCGTTTCATCCGGGTCCAGGCCCAGGTCTTTTTGTGCATTTTCCTGGGCCTGTTTTACGAAAAGACCTGCTACGTCATTAATTGCCTCCCTGTATATGAGCGGCTCTATAAGGCTGGCGCCCGTGCTAAGCAGCCCCAGGGTCACTACCCATAAAAATTTTTTCCGGTGAGGAAGTATCAACCGGAAAATGTTTGCCCACACCGCTTTTTTCGTTTTTCTTTCTATAGCCATTCTACATACATAAAGGCGCAAGATCGGATAAAAATTTATTTGGCGCCGGGATCAAAAAAAATTACATTCGTCAACCACAATTATACTGGTGAAATACACCAGTGAACAGCACCCGATCAAACTATCAAGTGTATGCATCATTCACGGAGAAACTTTCTGAAGAACAGCGCCCTGGCAGTAGCCGCGGCTGGCTTCCTGCCCGATATTTCCTTTGCAGCAACAGCAAAAAAGCATAAACATATTTTAGGTATACAGCTTTATTCCGTACGCGACGATATGAAGGTTGATCCTTCCGGCACGCTGCAGAAACTGGCTGCTATGGGGTATAAATATGTAGAACATGCCAATTACATCGACCGGAAATTTTATGGCTATGGCGCTAAGGAATTCAGGTCACTGTTGGATGGCATAGGGCTTAAAATGCTGAGCGGGCACACCCGGATGGATCCCCAGGCATGGGATGCCGGTAAAAAAGACTTTTCCGATGGCTGGAAATGGACAATAGAGGATGCCGCCATCTGTGGTCAGCAATATGTCATCAGTCCCTGGCTTGATGAAAGCCTTCGCCGGACATATGATGACCTGCTTCGTTATATGGAAGTTTTTAATAAATGCGGGGAGCTGTGTAAAAAGTCGGGGATGAAATTCGGGTATCACAATCATGATTTTGAATTCAGCCAGGTGCTGGACAATCACAAGGTCTTTGATACCATTATGCAGCACACGGACCCTAACCTGGTGGCCCAGCAGCTGGATATGGGAAATCTCTATAATGGCGGGGCCGTGGCCATCGCCATTGTCATGCAATATCCCGGCCGTTTTGAGCTGATGCATGTGAAAGACGAGATAGAAGCGCCCGCCGGCAGCAAAGAGAAATACGAAAGCACTATTCTGGGACAGGGTATTGTGGGCACCAAACAGGTGACTGATCTGGGATTAAAGTCAGGGGGCACCCATCAGTTCATCATCGAACAGGAGTCTTACCAGGAAAAAACGCCCCTGGATTGCGCAAAGGCTGACCTGGATGTCATGAAGAAATGGGGATATTAGGGCGAGCAAACGCTATAAAGAAAACGGCCCGGGATCATTTCCGGGCCGTTTTCTTTATATATACATGTGTAGTAGAACGCTAAAAATTCCCCTTATTAACATCCCACCACAGCCGTGTGCCTCCATTATCGGGGCCACCCAGCAGGGTTTGAACGGCGCTGTTGACCGCGGCGCCATTGGTGGTATATTCTGTTTGTGGATAAGCCAGCCGGCGGATCTGTGTTTTTGTATCGATGGTCCCTCCACTGGTGTTATTCACTACGGGGAAGAGACGGGGATAACCGGTGCGGCGGTAGTCGGACCATGCTTCCTGTCCGTCGGGGAACATGGCGATCCATTTCTGGGTGATGATGCGTTCCAGCTTGGTCTCATCGGAGGCTCCGTTGTCCCATGCGATGGTGATCTTTGTCAGGGCTGTATCATTGTTGCCCGCATTATTGGGATCCGTATAGGCCAGCGCTGTGTCCGTGGTGTTGGAGACGTATGTTCCGGCGCTGACCTTCCATTGCTGGAAGCTGGTGTTAATGCCCTGCTCATAATCTGTCTGTACATCGCCTGCGCCGGCCCAGCCGCGAAGGGCTGCTTCCGCCTTAAGGAACCACATTTCAGCGGCGGTCATAAAATATTGAGAGGCTGTCTGTGTAAAGGTGGTCGTTGTGTTCGGGCTGGCATATACGCCGTAAACACTTTTATCGACAAGGGCGCCGATGCGGATGCCTTCGTAGCCACCGGGGGCTGCTGCAGCAACGGCCGAAGTAGTTGCGGGTGTGGCATACATCGGCAGGCGGGGATCATGGTAGCCAGTCATATAGGTGAGCAATGCCGCATTCATCCGGCAGTCGCCGTAAGATGCTGCCACCGTCCAGATGTCGTTGTTGCGGCCGCCGGATTGTGCGACAAGGGCGTCATCACCGGGAGCGCTCAGCAGTCCGTCGGGATCGGCCATCGCCTTTTCGGCCTGTGCCTGCGCCGTAGCCGCATCTATTTTTACGAGGCGCATGGCCAGGCGGAGGCGTAAGCTATTGGCAAACTTCAGCCACTCCGTATAATCTCCTTTATAGACCAGGTCATTTGTGCCCAACGGCTTTTGACCAGGATGGGCCTGGATATAGGCTTTCAGATTGGCGATAGCGGTGTCTATCTGGAGGAAGAACTGGTTATAAACGGACTGCTGGCTGTCATAAGGAACGCTTGTGATGGAGGAGCCGGCCTTGCTGTAAGGAATGGGACCAAAACGGTCGGTTACGCGGTCCATGGCTTCCACCTGGATGAGCAGGGCTACTGCCCAGTAATCGGGGCGCTGGGTAGGTGTTCCGGCAGCCGCGATCTTGGACACCGGGGCCATGACAAGATTATACTGATCCACAAAGCCATTTCTGTCCCAGCCGTCTACCAGCCCATAGTTCAGATCATAAGAGGACTTAAAGGGGTTAGGGGACATCATATACCCGGAAAAACCGTCAGCGCTGAGATTCTGCGCTGTCTGGTAGTTGCTGTAAATGGACTGCTCCAGGGGACCAAATGCCGTGGGCAGGATGGCAATGGTCTGGCTGCTGGTGAGATAAGATGGATTCGTATCGTATGATTCGAAATTTTTGGTACAGCTGGTAAGACCTGCCAGCAGCAGGGAAGTCAGCAGAACAGCAGCACCACTATTTATTTTTATATGTTTCATGGTTTACAATTAATGATTGATTAGAAACTGGCGGTTACACTCACACCCATATTCCTTGTTGCAGGCTGGTTGAACACGTCCACACCGGAAAGGCCATTGCCGGAAGACATCGTCAGCTCCGGATCGAAGGGCGCCTTCTTATAGAAATAGACGAGGTTCCTGCCTACCAGCGATACTTTCACTGTCTTAAAGAATCCTGTCGGAAGCGGGAGATTATATCCCAGCGCTGCTTCCCGCAGCCGGACAACGGTGGCGCTATAGATGTACTGACCCGAGGTGTTGGCACGGCCGCCGATGGCCTGGTACCATGTTTTGGGATCTACCGTGGTCACTAGTTTCCCGGTCCGATCCACCCCATTGACCCTTACGCCGCCAGCTATGCGCGCATCGCCTGTTTCTTTGGAAACGCCATACTGATCCATGATCGACTGGGTCAGCGACAGCACCTGTCCGCCGAACTTGCCATCGACGAGGACGCCGAGGCTCCAGTGTTTATAGGTGAAGTCGTTGCGCCATCCCAGCTGGAACTTTGGGGTGGGATTACCTATCTTGCTAAAAGTGCTGTTCTGCACCGGCTTATAAGCCGTGTCGTTGCCATTGCCGGTGAATTCGATGTGGCCCTGCGCATCGTGTTTCAGCGTATATCCATAAATGTCGCCGAACTGGCTGCCTTTAGCCAGCACAGATTCATATGCGTTGTTATAGCTGGAGGTGAGAATGAAGGTATTGATACTGTCCCGTGAATCCAGGTCGAGGATCTTGTTTTTGTTCATCGCGGCGTTGACAGATGTGGTCCAGTTAAAGTCCTTTTCACGAAGTACATCAAAGCCGATGGTGAATTCGATGCCTTTATTCTGGATATTACCCGCATTGACATATCCCGTGGACAGGAGGGAGGCTGTGACGGGGGCGACGGGGAAATATTGATTTTTTGTCTTTGTATCGTAATACGTGAAGCTGACATTCAGCCGACTGTCGAAGAAACGCCAGTCTGTCCCTAATTCCACGGAATTGGTCTTTTCGGGTTTTAGCGTACGGAAAGCGGCGGCCGTATTGAATACCAGCTGACCGGCGGAATTCTGTGCATTTTGTACAAGGGTCAGATAGGGCGGTACGGTGTTACCCACCTGTGCATAGGACCCTCTTAGTTTTCCATAGCTGACCCAGGAAGGCAGGTGCAGCAGCTGCGACAGGACTACGGATAGCCCTGCCGAAGGATAGAAGAAGGATTCATTGGGTGTGAATGCCAGGTTAGAAGACCAGTCGTTCCTTCCTGTAAGGGTCAGGTAAAGCCAGTCCTGGTAGGAGAGGTCTGCATTGGCGAATACACTTTGGATCTGGCTATGGATGGGGAAAGGACTGTTTAGATTCGGAAGACCGTTGGGACCGGGAACGGTTGCCGTGGCGGGGCTGGTCGTCACCGTGCTCAGACCTGGCTGGCTGGCGATGATGTTCCCGGCTGTAAAGAAATCCGGGGTGGACAGATCACCCTGGAGCTGAAGGCCCGTGGTTTTGACATCCGTAATGCTCGTGCCTACGAGACCGTCTATCTTGAAGCTGCCATGAGAAGGAATGTTGAAATTGACGATGGCATCGCCGTATTTCTGTTCGGTGGTCTGGTTATTTAACGTCAGATGGCCATTTCCGTTGGCATTGAGCTGGGCGTCGGCGCCGGCGTACAGATCACTCTCATAGGCGTCGGCAATATGGTCTACATTACCACGCAGCTGTATATTCAGCCATTTCTTGATGTCGTAGCGGATGGACCCATTAAAGAGGATGCGGTTCCTGGTGGCGATATTTGGCTCACGGTTGATCACCCACCAGGGGTTCTGCTGGCGGACGTCATCTCCTTTGAGGGCTGCCGGCCAGTTCTGGCGGGCGGCGCCGGTGGAATCCGCGTTCAGGAAATTATTCTTGTAAGGCAGGATATCCAGGCCGCGGGGGAAGAGATAAAGGCCTGTCAGCGGATTGGCATAGATACCAAGCGCCGGGCTGTTATTTATGGTCTGGGTGACGTAGTTCACGTTGCCATCCACCGTCAGCTTATCATCCAGGAATTTTGCTGTTTCCCGGAGGGTAAAGTTATTACGTTGCAATTTATTCTTTGGCTCTACGCCTGTGGCCGTTGTATTTGCGTAGGAGAAATAGGTCTGGTTGGTCTGTGTGCCGCCGGAGAGATTGATAGAATTGGTGGCATTGACACCTGTCCGGAAGAAGTCCTTCAGGTTATCATGACCTCCGCCTGTGATGGCGGGACCCCAGCTGTTGACGGCGCCGGGCGCCTGACCGTAGGCGTTCTGAAATTTTGGTTTATAGGCGATCTGATCTGCAAAAACGGAAGAGGAGACATTAATGCTCATTTGTCCGGCCTTCCCTTTTTTTGTCGTGATGAGGATGACCCCGTTCTGGGCCTGGCTGCCGTAGAGGGCCGCGGCGCTGGCGCCTTCGAGGACGGAGATGCTGGCGATGTCTTCCGGGTTGAGGTTAGAGATACCGTCACCACCGTCGGGTATCCCGCCGAAGGTATTGGTGGGCTGTGCATTGGCGTTACTGCTATTGCTGATGGGGATGCCATCGATGACATAGAGGGGCTGGTTATTGCCGCTGGCGGACCGGCTGCCGCGCAGGATCACTTTGGCGGAACCGCCGACGCCGGAGGCGCTGGGAGAGATGGTCAGGCCGGCTACTTTACCATTCATGCTATTCATCAGGTTATCCGTTTTTACGCTGGTGAGCTGTTCTCCACTTACCTGCTGGGTGGCGTAGGTGAGTGATTTTTCGGAGCGGCGGATACCCAGGGCTGTAATGACTATCTGGTTCAGGGAGGTGTTGGATACGCTCAGGATCACGGCATAGGTCCTGGCCCCGCCGATGGTGACCTCTTTGGTCAGGTGTCCCACATAGGTGAACACCAATACCTGTCCTTCATCGGCCTGGATGGAAAATTCTCCTTTGTCATTGGAGAGCGTCTCCCGTTTGGTGTCCTTCACCTGGATGGTGACGCCCGCCAGGGGTTCGCCCTGTTCATCTTTTACCGAGCCTGTTATGACGGCCATGGGTTGCAGGGCTACCGCGATTGTTGGTGCAGGCGCCCGCTCATTGGCCATGACGGCCCTGATGGCGATGATATTCTTCTCAATGGTATAAGACAGGCGCTGTTCTTTCAGACAGACATCCAGCACTTCCCGGATCTCTGCGTTTTTCATGTTCAGGTCTACGGGACGGGTGTCACGCAAGTCATCATACTTATAGAGAAATGAATAACCACTTTGCTGTTCTATCACGGAAAAGACCTTTTCCAGGGACAGGTGTCTGCCCGTGATGGAAATTTTCTGTGAAAGACCTTTAGCGCTGATCTGCAAGGCGGTGGCTAACAATAAGAAAGATGTCAACCTCATGATCTTTATCATTTTAGCAAACGATTGCCCCTGTGAGGGGGAATACTGCAACCTGCCGGTGGCAGGTCTGCAGAAACCATTAGATTTCATAACTTACAGTGGAATTGGTTTTACGTTAAATAGTCATGCCAGCTGTCAATTACGCTAGAGCTGGCCTTTATCTGAAGATGGCTGTTTGGGCGGACCCTTTTCATTTTCCGGTTGCAAGCCGGGAATACCGCCGGAAGTGTTGCAAGCGCTTCCGGTTTTTTTATGAGGGGTCGCTGGCGGTCGGGAGCCGATGGCCGCGCGGGAAAGGGGTGTCTTTTCTATGTTTTCATATGTAAAGTTTTTGTTTAAGCAATGGTTAGTTAATTTCAACTAATTGTCAACCGGGGGCCACCTATTATCAGGAGAGCACAACGATCTTCCTGCCTTCGATGGAAAAGCGAATGCCGATGAGCTCCATGATATGCAGTACATCCGACACGTAGGCTGTACGGGGGATCTTTCCTACTATTTCATCCCGTGGGATGGCGCCCTGGTATTCTATTTCCACGTTATACCAGCGGGCTATCTGTCTCATAACACTTTGTACGGGGGTGCGGTCAAAGTAGTAATAACCGTCTTTCCATGCGACGACAGCCTTTGTGTTTACCGTTCTTGTTGTGAGCGTACCGCCATTGATATCGAAGTCGCCTTGTTGACCGGGTTGCAGCGCGGTGCGTTGTGTTCCCTGGTCCATTCTTACAGCGCCTTCTAACAGGGTGGTACGGATGGCCGCCTCATCGTTATATGCCATGATATTAAAATGCGTGCCCATCACGAGGGTCTGGGTGGCGCCGGCCTGTACCCGGAAAGGCCGGGCTTTGTCGGGGGCTACTTCAAAATAGGCTTCCCCGCTCAGCTGCACATCCCGTCCGTTGCCTGAGAAGGCGGTGGGAAAACGGATGGAGGACTCGGCATTCAGCCAGACCTTTGTTCCATCCGGGAGCGTGACCTGGTACTGACCGCCCCGCGGGGTAGTGATCGTATTATATAGTGGAGCGCCTTGACCATTGTGTTCTCCGTGACCGGCATCATAAGCCAGTTTTCCGTCGGCTGATTTTATGACACGGGTATTACCCTGCCGGCTGAGGATGCCTTTTTGTGCATCGTTGAGGACCACCTGTCTGCCATCTGCCAGTGTCAGGATGGCCTGATCTGTGCCGGGCTTGATCGCTGCCGGAACAGGGGTGCCCGGGTGGCCGGCGACAGACATCGTTTGTTTTTTGTGAAAGAAATAAAAGGCTCCGCCTGTGAGGGCCAGGAGCAAGAGGGCCGCGACACTCCATTTACGGAGACCGGCGCGCAGATGAAGCAGGATACCACCCGATCCCGATGAGGATGCGGGGGTGGCACCGGCTGTTTTATCGATGGAGAGAACGGATTGCAGTACGTGGGTCCAGTCGTCATTACCGGGCTGGCCGGCTATGGACTGGGATGAGACCGGGGAGTCCATGCCGGCGGCTTCCGCCTGGAGCATTTTTAATAACTCCTCTTTTACAAAAGACTCCTGGTCAGCATTTTGCATTATTTCAGTCAGCTGCTGCTGTTCCTGTTCCGTCAATTGTCCTTTTGTCAGGTGATCCAATAAATAGTGAATAGATGTTGATGACATAGTAGTATCTCTATCCTGAAGAACATCGGGACGGAAAAGAGGACCATCGGGGTGGAAAATATTTTTTGGGGTCGGGGAGAGCTGATATTGGGGAAGCTAATAAGGGTGTCCTTTATCCGCCAGGTATTTACGGATGAAGCCAAGGGAGATGACAAGGGTGTTCTTTACCGTATTGGGGGAGAGATGGAGGGCTGCGGCTATTTCGGGGATCTTCATGCCTTCATCCCTGCTCATCTGGTAGATGCGTCGCCGGCGTTCCGGCAGCAGGTGGACGGCCTCGGCGATCAGGCGATGGATCTCTTTCAGCTGCAGGGTGTGGAAAGTGGAGAGCTCTTCTCCATCCCCCGTCCCTGCTTCGGCCAGCCCGGAGAGACCGTTCTCCCGGCTGTTGCGTTTCTTCAGGTATTTATAACATTCATTGGCTGCAATGGTAAAGATCCAGGCGTTTAGAGACCGGACTTGGGTCAGCCTGTCCCGACCTACCCACAGGCGTATAAAGGTCTCCTGGATGACCTCTTCCGTGTCTGTAGCGGAATGGGTGAGTTTCATGATAAAAGGCTGAAGCGGCCCCAGATAGGTATAGAACAGGGTAGAAAATGCCTCTTCATCCCCCTCGGCGATGAGCTGTAGCAGGTGTTTTTCATCGTGCAAAAATGGGGAGTGTAACGCCAGCCGTATAATTTTAAGCGGCTAAAGATAGGAAAATGTCGCCATCCTGTCCCCGATGATCACATCGAAGTCTCCTGGCTCCGTCACCGTCTTTAATTGGGCATTTACAAAAGCAAGATCATCGCGGCTGAGCGTAAATGACACCGTCTTACTTTCTCCGGCTTTCAAAAAGAGTTTTTTAAAAGCGCGTAGCCGTCGCATATTGGGTGTGATGCTGGCATAATGTTCGTGTGTATAGAGTTCTACCGTATGCTTACCGTCGCGACTGCCTGTATTCTTTACCGTGAGGCTAATGGTCAGGAGTCCTTTACCCTGTAGTTTGGGTGAGCTTAATTGCAGCGGTCCGTATTCGAATGTGGTATAGCTGAGACCCCAGCCAAAGGGGAAGAGCGGATCATATCCTTTGCCTACATTGTTGTTGAATGTTTCGCGGACATCCTCCGTAGGTTTTCTGTCATACAGGACCATTTCTCCCATGCTGCGGGGATAGCTGAAAGGCAGGATCCCATCGGGGTTATAGTCGCCTGTCAGCACATCGGCAATGGCCTCTGCCGTCTTCCGGCCACTCCAGTAAGCCATGAGGATGCCCTTCATTTGCGGCGCTATGGAGGTGATAAAACGGGGTCTGCCTTCCGTCAATACGAGGATGACGGGTTTGCCGGTGGCCGCTGCCGTCCTGGCCAGCGCCAATTGTTCATCCGGCAAAGCCAGATCTGTAATATTGCCCGGGCTTTCCGCATAGGCATTTTCCCCCAGACATAATACAATGGCGTCTACACCAGCGGCGGCGGTCTTTAATGCTGTGGTATCATAATTGGCGGGGCTGTCAAATCCGGGAGCGGTGGTAGTGATGACATTGGTCTTGCCTAATTTGTCCTGCAGGGTCTGTAGGATGGTTTTGCTGTCTTTGGGATACCATTGTTCTTCTTTTCCCTGCCAGGTATAGCTCCAGCAGCCATTGAGGGCGCTGATGCTTTGTGCGGAGGGGCCTGCTACGAGGATCCTTGTATTTTTTGCCAGCGGCAGTATACCGTCCCTGTTTTGCAGCAGGGTCATGGCTTCGCGGGCTGCCTGTAAGGCGATGGTCTGGTATTCCGATCGCCCGAAATTAGCCGTTGCCGCGGCTTCGGGATAAGGCTGGTCAAATAACCCCAGCTTATATTTTAATGTCAGGATCCTTGTCACTGCATCATCGATACGGCTCATGGGCACTTCTCCTTTTTGTACGGCTTCTTTCAGGAGCTCAAAAAAAGAAAAGTCATAAGGCACCATGCTCATATCGATGCCGGCATTGATGGCCATGGCCACTGCTGCGCGGGGAGTAGGCGCCACGTTGTGACGGGTATGTAGCCGGACGATGTCTTCCCAGTCTGTGACGATGACGCCTTCGAATCCCAGCTCTTTTCTAAGGACGTCGGTCAGTAAATATTTACTGGCATGAACGGGGGTGCCATTGATCTCGCTGGAGTTGATCATTATGGTGGATGCGCCGGCCTGTACGGCGGCGCGGAACTGCGGCAGATAATATTCCCGCATCTCTATTTCCGGCAGGTAGATGGGCGTGCGGTCCTTGCCTGTCCGGCTGTCGGAATAGCCCAGATAATGTTTCATACAGCTGGCGACTGCTGTTGCATTGCGCAGACCATCTTCTTCATAGGCCCTGATAACGGTGGCGCCCATTGTCTTGCCGATATACACGTCCTCTCCGTATGTTTCCGGGAACCTGGACCAGAGGGGCTGTCGTCCGCAGTCCAATACGGGTGCAAAGTTCCAGCGTATGCCGGAGGCCCGCAATTCCATGGCCGCCACTTTGGTGACGGCAGCGGCCAGCTCCGGGTTACGGGTAGCGGCCATACCGATGTTCTGGGGGAATAAAGTGGCGTCCAGCGTATAGGTCTGCCCGTGTATTCCATCGAGACCATAAATAACGGGGATCCTGAGCGGTGTCTTTTTTGCCTCATCCTGTATTTTGGTGATGACATCATGCCATTGATCAAGGGTCAGCGCATGGTTGGTGACGTTGAGGATGGAACCAACTTTATATTGTACGATGGCTTTTGTCAGTGTAGCGGGATCCAATGTTCCGTCGGTGGGGCCCGAGACGACTCCCAGGGTCACCTGTGTCATCTGCCCTATTTTTTCGTCCAGCGACATTTTTGAAAGGAGGGCGATGGCTTTTTGACGCGGGGTGGCAGCGGTGGACTGGGAGAAAGTGCGTACGGAGAGCAGGAAGATCAGTAGCAGCGGCAGGTATTTTTTCATCATTGAGCAGATTATGACCATTTATGGAAAAACTTTAAAATTAAGAAGAAGGGGCTGGTTGCCGCCTATGAGATATTAACCTTTTATTATACTAATTTATCTGAGTAAAAAATTCCACTTTCCCTGCTGGTTTTTAGCATGATGCACCTCGTGGCATATAATTTACTGCAATTATCTTATTTACTTAAATATTTACTTATGAGCGACAAGAAATATTTGCAACAAGGGGATGCTGTCGATAAACTGAGAGAGCTTGCCACTGAGATCAATGTCTGTCTTTTTTGTACGGACGCCGGGATTGAGGCAAATACGGGGTGCCGGCCCATGGCCACGCAGGGTGTGGATGAAGAAGGCAATATATGGTTCATGAGTGACAGGGACAGTGAAAAGAACAGGGAGATCAGTCTGGATCCGCGGGTGAAGCTATATTATTCCCATCCGGGTAAGAATAGTTTTATGGTAGTGACGGGAAGGGCGGAGATCATTTATAGTCGTACGATGATAGAGACCTTGTGGAACGCATTGGACAAAACGTGGTTCAAAAAGGGCAAGGATGACCCTGCCATCTCGCTCATCAGGGTGAGACCGGAAAATGCCCATTATTGGGATGTGAAGGGCAGCCAAATGGTGAATTTTCTTAAAATGGTGGCTTCAGCGGCGACGGGCACGACCTTGGTGGAAGGAGAGGAAGGGGCTTTGCTGGTGCATTGAGATCAGCATTGTATTGCAGCCTTTTAGCGTTCCAGAGCTTTTAGCTCCTTATGGTAGTCGTGCTGAAGGTCCTCATGCATGGTGGCGATAGTGGCCCTGATCTTTTTTAACTGTCCGTTATAGAGATTAGTCAGGACGGTGCTGCTGTCGATGGGGATCTTTGTGCTGCGTACTTTTGAGCAGAAATAAGTCAATAGTTCAACTTCTGCCTGTGGAGAAGCCGTGTATTTGATCTGTCGGAGCAAAACACGCAATACTTTCCGCAGGCTTTTTTTTGTAAGATAGACATTGGGTTTGGGGAGACCTTCGAAGCCCAGGTCAATTTCTTTTTTTACGTTATCGATATAGGTAGTGAGATCATCGGCTTCGAAGAGGAGGAAGGTAAGCAGTTCCTTATTATCTTTTTTAAATTTGGCCAGTCGGAGGCAGAGTTCTGCCAGTCTGGGGGCGGGGAGGGAGAGGAGTTCCTGTTTTAGTTCCTGGATGGTAGCGGCTTTCATTTATTTTTAGGGAAATTAAAAAAGTTTAAGAATTTTTGGGATGGGTGTAAAACCTGAAATTTAGTAATATCTTTGTGATATAAAGGTCGGGAGTCTAAGGCCCGACCTTTAGCCATCACTTTAGTAAATGAAGGATGGTTAAAACACACTTGAGGATAATCAAAATCTTGATTACCATGCCCAGCGTAATGCTGGGCTTCTTCTTACTATTAAACATAAAAAACAACGGGTGTTTTGTCACCCGAAAAACTTTGCATACCCACTCGTTGGGCATACTGTTTTTACATTTTCGCTGTCAATAGTAATAGACCTAAGAATAAAATCCCTATTAAAGCATCAAGTAGTGAGTGCAAAAATATTATAAAAGAATATCTTTCTTTCGCAAACTTTTTTGTCAATTATTAAAGTAGTTTAATCTTCCGGACGTTCTTTCGGACAGGTTTCGATCTTCCATTTGTGTTTTGTCACCAAATGAAAACGATGTGTCCTTAATGGGCACATCGTTTTTTTAGGGGTGTATGGCTCAATTCTT
>Ga0206926_1134_pt1 | contig 14710 bp, 13 predicted proteins | sample Alteio_BWOrgHeat_59_FD_152955 | JGI IMG/M metagenome (GOLD analysis project Ga0206926, IMG submission 152955) | Enriched cells from forest soil in Barre Woods Harvard Forest LTER site, Petersham, Massachusetts, United States -... | ecosystem: Environmental > Terrestrial > Soil > Temperate forest >... | reverse complement strand
GCGCCATCCTGCAGGGCGAACCGTCGGACGCGAAGGCCGTCGTGAACGACCGCGCGTATACGATCCGCATCCGGATGCCGGACAGCGTTCGCACGAACCTCGATCAGATCCGCAATACGATGATCACGAGTTCTACTGGCAAGACCGCGACGCTCGGGTCGGTGGCGACATTCTCCGATGAGGCTGGTCAGACTGAAATCTGGCGCGAGAACCTGCTGCGGTTCGTGGCGGTGACGGGCCGTTTCGATGGCGCCAGCCTCGGCCAGGGCATGCAGTTGGTGCAGAAGGCGGTCAGCGAGTTGGGCATTCCTCCGGAAGTTGGCGTTACTTATGGCGGCGTCTATGCCGAACAGCAGAAGTCGTTCCGCGATCTTGTGGTCGTGCTTGCAGTTGCGATCATTCTGGTGTTCACGGTGTTGCTGTTCGAATTCCGTGCGTTTGCGGCTCCGCTGGCGATCCTCGCGTCGGCGTTACTTTCAACTTCCGGTGTTTTCCTCGCCCTGTTAGTCACTGGCACCAGCTTCAATATCTCGTCGTTCATGGGACTGATCATGGTGATCGGTATCGTGGCCAAAAACGGCATCCTATTGCTCGATGCCGAGCAGCGTTTCCGCGCGGAAGGGATGTCGGCCAGGGCAGCGATGATCGAAGCGGGCGGTCGAAGACTGCGGCCTATTCTGATGACCGCGATGGCGACTGTCGCGGGTATGATCCCGCTCTCTCTCGGTATCGGACAGGGTTCGCAGATGTTGCAACCTCTCGCGATCGCCGTCATCGGAGGCATATTGGCTTCAATGATCCTGTCGTTGCTGGTAACTCCGGCTGTGTTCTTTCTGGGAGAGCGTGACGACGTTCCGCCTTCGAAGGCGCTACCAGAGCCCGTCGCCGGATAGCCGAAGTCCACTCAAGGTTTCGAAAAAGCCCCGAGACTGGGATCGAGAGAATGCTCGTCGCCAAATTCAGGGCTAAAATGCATCGTGACCCTCTGAACAACCAGAGCATATGTGATATCAACCAGGGCATCTGAGGCATCACGGTAAAGTTGCCTCTTTTGTTCCAGCGTAAGTTCATCTGGGTCGAGGCCGCTCAGGAATAAGGATTCCGCGTGCGCGGTAGACGTATAGGCCCGATCTTCAATCTGGTCGAGAGTATGCAGGCCCACGTACATGCGGTCGTTCGCGCTTTGTTCTCCCGACGGCATAAGCGCTACAGCGCCCTCGCGCTCGGCGGTGGTCCATGCGGTGTACTGGCTGTACACAAAATCGAGGGGCACATACATAGGCTGCAGCGGAGCAGCAGTATCCTTAATGGCCTGGCGCAGGGTCGCGAGGTAAGCCTTCAGATAAAGGCCACCGGCCTGAAATGAGGCGGTGCTGCGCCGAAAATTTTCGATATTGGATCTTTTCTCTTCCGCGATCTCCCTGCGGGCCGCGGAAAGTTCGTGGCTGTGGCGGATGTACTCGACCGTCTGTTCGAGGCCGATTGCAATGAGCAGACCGAGAACTATGGTCGCGATGTGGACGAAAAACTCCTTCCAGCTATTCGCAGCGTGGTGTGCGGGGTGGACGTCAAGCATATCGTTGGGTTCGTTTGTCGTTTCTAAAATCGGTGCCGTTTCCGGTGTCGGGCACTCGCGCGTGGGCAGGGCGGACACATCGCCGGGAGGAAAGGTGGCCGGCGCTTCGGGTGCTTCAGGCATAAGTTTCGCGTTGAACCATTTTTGCCAGAATACCAACGCCGCTGGGCGGAGTCGGGAGTCGACCAGCAATTTGGCTGAGTTGGCCTTGTGGAAAATGAATGCCGACGCCAGGAATCCGAACGCCGCATCCCCTGCGGGGGAAGCAGGCGTCTTCCCATGCAACTTATGTTTCGGCGTGAGTTGCCGTGAGCCCTCGGCCCCACACAATCGACGGCTGTCCGCAGAGGGCATGAGTATATTCAGTTGAGAACCTCAGCAGCCCGGGGACGGGCCTCTCCAGCGGATGAAAATGGCGGCGCGGAGTTAGAATCGGCTTGCGGATGAGCGAAGACCGATATTCTTTCTGGAGTGTAAGAAACCCGTATGTGAACCTGGTCCGGCTGGACTCGCGACGCCCCGGCCGTCTGCTCCTCTTCTGAAGAGAAGCAGACGGAGCTGACCGGGTTGGCGGTCCGCACCTACCGAACTACGCCCGCCAAGCCCTGCCGCGGCGCGCTGGGATTTCGGGCTCGCCAAACACGGCCACAAAAATATTCGGTTGTCAGAGATCAATCGGCCGGAGCCCCTTGTCAGGGACGGCCTCCATCAAAGCGCGCCAAATCATCTCAGATTCAAAAACCACACACCGAGTAACAGTCTGCACCCGAAGAGTATTTTCGAAGCAAAGAACTTTTGGCCGGAGCTCGTTGGCGGAGACGACCTTCACTGATTGGAGTACAGCACACCTTGTCAATAGCTGAGTAGGTATGTTATTGATTTGATTCGACAAATCTCTTGTGACTAACAGGCAGACAAATCGGCTTGACTCGTATTGAGTGTTACTGTATCCTAACACCAATACAGTTGAGACGACTATGATTCTGAAACTCACTCCGACCGCGGGACAACCTTTGTACGTTCAGCTCATGGAGCAGATCCGTCACGCTACCGAGAGCGGAGCTTTGCGGGATGGCGATCAACTTCCGGGTATCCGTACGTTGGCCGAAGACCTGGTCATCAGTCCCAACACTGTCGCCAAGGCTTATTCCGAACTGGAACACGAAGGGCTGCTGGAACTGCGGCACGGCGCCGGAGCGTTCGTATCGCTGAACCGGCGTGGAAAGTTGCTTGCGGATCAGGTTTCTCAGGCCCGGCAGCGCGTCGGACGTTTGATCGGCGAACTACTCGACGAGGGACTTCGGGATGATGAGATCCGCCGCGTCTTCGAGGCTGAACTGCTGCAGGCTGGCGAACTCGCGAGGAAGCGATGATTCCCGAGCCAGTCATCCAGACGAAGCAGCTGAGAAAGTCGTACGGGAAATTCGAGGCTGTCCGAGGTCTTGATCTCTGTATCGAGCCGAATCGCATCACCGGGTTCCTCGGCGCGAACGGCGCGGGCAAAAGCACTACGATCAAGATGCTTCTGGGGATGATCAAGCCTACGTCCGGCGGTGGATCGGTTCTCGGACGCAAGATCGACGATCCGAAAGCCAGCGTCGATATGCGGCGCCACGTGGCTTATGTCAGCGAAGACAAACGGCTGTATGCCTACATGACGGTTGAGCAGATCATCCGTTTCACGCGCGCCTGCTACACCGACTGGCGTCCCGATGTTGAGCAGTCGCTGCTACGGACCTACGCGTTGCCTCTCGATCGGAAGATCAAAGCACTTTCCAAGGGAATGCGCACGAAGCTGGCGTTGCTGCTGGCACTGTCGAGGCGACCGTCGCTATTGATTCTGGATGAGCCGGGAGATGGACTCGATCCGTGCGGAGTCGAGGAACTGCTGGAGAGCCTGGTCGCGCAGTCGAGCGAAGGCACGTCCATATTCTTCTCGTCGCATCAGATTGCCGAGGTGGAACGGATCGCAGACAACATCTGCATTCTGGACAAAGGCAAACTGATCATGGATAGCTCGATGGACGATCTTCGCCAAAGCTATCGCCAGATCACGCTGGTGTTTCCGGAAGTGCCGGTAGAGCGCGAATTTCAGTTGGCCGGGGTGGAACGGATCCGAACGAGTGGGCATCAGATGGCGGTCTACGCGAGCGGCAATGCCGAGGCCGTCGTGGAGCGCGCACGCAATCTCCATGCGACATCCATCGACGTTACCCCCGTAACGCTGCGGGATATCTATCTGCAAACCGTGAGGGAGACCTAGATGCTTTGGTATAAGGCGTGGCTGGAAACCAAAGGCCGGTTCCTGGTTTGCCTGATTGGGATCACCGCGTTCTGTGGTTACAATGTTTTCCGCATGAGTCACGAGCCTGCGTGGCAGGTGAATCAGGCCTACTACTATTCGATACTTCACACCGGCAACTCCCAGGTGGCGCTGATGTCGCTGGTGGCGATTAACTTCATCACATTTGGCGGCCTTCTGAGGGAGAAAGCGGTGGGTGCCGCATCTCTTACCCTGGCGCTGCCGTTTAGCCGGTTTCATCTGATGGCGGTGCGAATAGCGGTGAGCCTTATCGAAACCCTGGCCGTGATGATCGTTCCATGGACTGCAATGTTTCTCGTGAGCGCTGCCATGGGCAGAACTCACTCGATTTCCCAGGCCATGTTCCATTTGTCGCTTCTCGCGACCGGTGGATTGATCTATTACTCAGTCGCGCTGCTGGCATCTTCCATCGTGGAAGGAGAATATGTCGCACCGGTTGTGAGTTTCGGCGCGATATTTATCATTGCCAGCGCACTCGATGGCCCCGGTCTTCGCGACTTTAATCCTCTATATGTGATGATGGGCGGCACAAACTACAACACGCACACAGGCTTGCTGGAGGGCGCGCTTCCCTGGCCGCAAATGGGCGCTTTTGCCCTCCTGACAGCTGCAGTGGTGGTCGCGTCGATCAGGGCCGTTCAGGCGCGGGAGTTCTGATGCTCTGGTACAAAGTCTGGCTTGAAACAAGGATGCGGTTCCTGAGTTGTCTGATCGGGATCACCGCCCTTCTCGCTTACGATATGTACCGGATGGACGCCGGGATCACTTCACCGGTGAATGCCGCTTATTACAACAGCATCATGAATGGCAGATTCGGACGGTTGGCCACGTGTTGGTTGCTCGTCGTCAATCTGCTCGCTATGGGCGGACTCCTGCGCGAGAAGGCAGTCGGCGCCGCGTCGTTCACTCTGGGACTGCCTTTCGGCAGGGCACGCCTGGTGGTAGTTCGAGGAGCCGTAAGCCTGGGGCAGGCTCTGGCTCTGCTGGTTGTGCCATGGGCCGCTATTTACCTGACGGGGGCGATCTTCGGCAAGGCATACGCCTTCTCCCAGGCGCTTTCTCACCTCCTGTTCTTAGCCGGCGGCGGACTTCCATTATTTGCGCTGGCATTTTTTGTGTCCACGGTCGTCGAGGGAGAATACACAGCTCCAATGATGAGTTGTGGCATTATGCTGGAAATCTCGCAGCAAGTTCCGCCGAGCCTGAATCGCTACAATCCCATCGCGTTCATGGGCGGAGGCGGGCAACGCTACAGTCCAGTCGGACTGGTCACGGGACGGATCCACTGGGTCAGCATTGTAGTGTTCTGTGTGCTCACCGCCACTCTGCTGTTTTCGTCGGTGAAGGCAATTGAGAGACGGGAGTTCTGAGGAATGATTGTGACGCGATTGGTTTTTGCGGCTGGAGTACTGATGTGGATTTCAGGCGCGGCGCCCGGCGCTGAACTTGCTTTCGACGTGGCGTCGATTAAGCCCAGCGCACCCGGGACGCGCGAGGGATTCATGATCCAGCCTGGCGGAAGGTTGGTTGCGAACGGCGTATCGCTGAAGCTGTTGATCGGACTCGCCTGGCATTTGCATTTTCCGATGGTTGGTCTGGATGGCTGGGCCGCGAACGACTCATGGAATATTGAGGCGAAAGCGGAAGGGATATCCGATCTTCCGGCGTTCACTCCACCGAATATTCCGGAAGCGATTGCTGCACGGCTTCGCTCACTGCTTCAGGAACGTTTTTCATTGAAGACGCACAGCGAGATGCGAACTCAGCAGGTTTACAGGCTCAGTGTGAGTCAGACGGGATCTCGGCTTGAGGTTGTCGAGCCTGGCTCGTCCGTTGTCACCTCGTTTCGGGCGGGGCCGGGGGCGATCATTGGCTCCAAAGCGAATATGGAGCAGTTCATCACGATTCTGAGCCGATACATGGATCGACCTGTCATCGATAAGACCGGCCTCACGGGTTTGTTCAACGCCAAACTACAATTCGCTCCGGAGAGTGCGCCCCGGCAGTTATCGGGATCGCCTGGTGAGGCATCGGCATCCAGCGATCCTTCGGTCTTCACGGCTATTCAGGAGCAGCTGGGATTGAAACTGGAAGCCGCGCAGGAGGCGGTAGAGATTCTTGTGGTGGATCACGTGGAGCGGCCCAGCGAGAATTAAGCACCGGCGGAGGCGGCTCAACAAACGCTACGGTCAGTTCGGCGTAAGATCAGCGCAACGATAAACAGCCATGCCATATATGGCACAACGGCTGCCCTCTGGATAAGGCCTAACCATGGGGTGAACGCGTCTTGCGCTGAAGGCACCATCGTTGCCACGGCCAGTGTAGCGACCGCTACGATAATCGTCGTTCCGGCTGCCAGCGTGTACCCTTCGAGCGACCGCCATTTCGGTTCCTGATGAAAGGGGCTAACAAGCGCAAAGCAACTCACCGGCATCAGAAACAACACAAGCCTTGACACGAAGTGGTGAACCGTTCCCTGAAAACTCGCGAGGTTCCGGGGAGTGCCAACCGGGTCCATTACGAAAAGCCCTACGACTATATTGCCGAATGCGATGATCGTCAAAAGTGCGGGACCGACTCGCGACGATGTCGCGACTGCGACTCTGCGTGCAAACGTCAGGAGCAGCAAGCCAAAGACCACGAAATTCAGAATCTGCACCCAGCCGTGCGGACCGAGCGATAAGGCGCTGATGAACATGGCGCGCGAGTCATACCCTGCCCGGAGGCTCCCTGCAATCACGAATGTCGACGTGAAGAGCACGGGTCCGACAATGCCTGCCCACATTCGACCGCCGTTCGGCGCACTAACCACCTTCAACGGCACACTCACAGCACCGGTGAATCGTTGCCGAGCATTTTTTTGCGGACGATCTTGATCGGTGGCATTCCCTGCTTCAGGAAGTTGTTGTGGAACTCTTCGAGCGTGTAGGCTGAGCCGCGCATCTTTTTGTAATCTTCGCGGAGCTTCAGGATTTCTAGTTTGCCCAAGGTGTAGTAGAGGTAGGTCGGGTCGGAGGTGCCGCGCTTCGTTTCGCGCTCGCCGGTGATGTGGGTCTGGAAGCCTTCGTTCACGAAGAAATCCACGCCTTCCTGGAAAGTCATCTGGCCGGTATGGATCTTGATGCCGACGATGAAGCGGGCGTTGCGGAGGAGTGCGTCCTGCAATTGACCGAGGCGGAGTTTTAAGTCGCCGCCGCCGAAACCTTCGTCGATCATCATTTGTTCACAATAATGAGCCCAGCCTTCGGTGTAGGTGCTGACTCCGATCAGTTTTCGCACCTTGGATGGCGCAGAGGGGATCCAGAGAAACTGCACGTAGTGGCCTGGGAATGCTTCGTGGATGGCGGTGCTCGTGATGGTGCCGCGATTGAAAGAGCGCAGCCAATCTTCGGTTTGTGCCGCTGGCCAGCTCTTCTCCGGCAGAGTCACGTTGAAGTAGGCTTCTTTCGCTACTTTTTCGTAGGGTCCGGGTGTATCCATGGAGGCTGAGGTCAGGGCACGCGCGAAGGGTGGCGTTTCTTCGATGATCGGCATTACGGGTGAAGGGATCGTCATCAGGTGATGGTCGACGATATAAGAACGCAGGCCCGCGAGAGTGTCGCGGAAAGATTGCAGGAGATGATCCGCGGTTGGGTGGTCTTTTTCGGCGTCGTCGAGGATTTGCTGTGGCGTTTTTTTCGGGTCGATCTTCTTGGCGGTGTCGCGGAAGGCCTGTTGATTGAGCTTTAGATTGGCGTAGCCGATTTCGAGGAGCTTATCGAGGGGAATATCGACCATCTCGTCGTACAGGAGCTTTTTGCGGTAGTTGTCGGCACCGAGTTTGTAGTCGCCGTTGGATTTTGGAAGCAGGTCCGACTTCATCCAGGCGAGCCAGGCGTTGAGTTCTTTGATGACGGCTGCGTTTGTTTGTTTGAACTGGGCCTGGAGGGCGGCATCTTTGACGTCTTTAAATGCCAGTGGGACGTCGTGTTCGAAGAAACTGACGATGCCTGGCACCTGTTCAATCGCGACTTCGGTGTAGATTTTGGGAGGATTCTTCAGGTTGGCCTTGCCTTCGACGAACAGCGTCGGCATCAGCTTTTCGCGCGCTATCAGAGAACGGAGGCGTTGGTCGGCGGGCGCGAAGGTGCGGCTCATGATTACGAAGGCAGCGCCACTGGCGGCGGAGGCGTACTGGTCGGGATTCTTTTCCCACATGCGGATGGATTCGAGTTCCAGCAGGGTGGAGCGTATGCTGGCCAGAACCATGTCGCGATCCGCCAGCTGATCGGCACTCAGCTTGTTCACGGGGAAGGCCATGAACTGCGATTCGTACTTGCGCGAGACGGCGATTTCTTTCTGGATGGTGGCCTGCGCGTAGTCCTCGAGTTGGGCGTCGTAAGCGTGGAAACCTTCCTGCACAGCGCCGGACGGGCCGAAGGGAAAGACGGCCTCGTCAAAGTAGCTGTCGACCAAAGTATCCCAGGTTTGTGCGTGCATAATTCCGGTTGCCGCCAGCAGTAGAATCACGATTCGCTTCATTCTATTTCTCCTCGAGTTTGGCCAGTAGCCACGGTTCATCCACGATCGCGATGCCGAGTTCCTGAGCTTTTTTGAGTTTCGACCCTGCATCTTCTCCCGCGAGCAGGTAGTTGGTCTTTTTGCTGACTGCGGCAGCTACTTTTCCGCCGGCGGCTTCGATCTTCGCCTTTGCGTCTTCTCGGCTCAGGTCGGGCAGAGTGCCGGTGATTACGAAGGTGAGTCCAGTCAGGGGGCCGCCCTCGCGTTTCGGCGCCTTGTGTTTGAACTGCAAGCCTGCGGCCTTCAGACGGGCCAGGAGTTCCTGGTTGTGACTCTCGTCGAAGAAGGCCCGGATGCTTTCCGCAACCTTTGGACCTACTTCCTGGGCTTGTTGCAGTTCGTCGACGGAAGCGGTGGCGATTTTGTCGAGATCTTCGAAATGATCGGCCAGGAGTTCGGCAGTACGCTCTCCGACAAAGCGAATTCCCAAGGCACCCAGAACGCGCGGCATGGCCAGGGTTCGCGACCGGTCGATATTCCGGATCACGTTCGCAGCCGATTTGGGCCCCATGCGGTCCAGCCCCGCGAGTTGATCTTCCTTCAGTTCGTAAAGGTCGGCGACGCTTTTCACCAGGCCTTTGTCGACAAGTTGCTCGATCAGGACGTCGCCGAGGCCATCGATATTCAGGACTCCGCGCGAGGCGAAGTGTCCGATGGATTCCTTGAGGCGCGCCGGACAGTTGGTGTTGACGCAGCGGCTGGCGGCTTCGCCTTCTTCGCGGACAATGTGGCCTCCGCAGACTGGGCAGGTCGAAGGCATTTTGAAGGGTTTGCGAGAACCACCCTGTTTCGTTACGCGGACTACTTTCGGGATGACGTCGCCGCTGCGTTCGATGAGGACGGTGTCGCCGATCTGGACGCCGAGCCGCTCGATTTCATCTTCGTTGTGGAGTGTCGCGCGCGACACAGTGACTCCGCCGACTGCTACGGGCGCGAGATGGGCTACGGGCGTGAGGGCTCCGGTGCGACCGACCTGGACTCCGATATCTTCGACCGTGGTTTCTTTTTGTTGTGCTGCGTACTTGAAGGCGATGGCCCAGCGCGGCGCTTTCGCGGTGAAGCCCAGTTGGCGCTGCTGCGGGATGCTGTCTACCTTGAGCACTACGCCGTCGATCTCATACGGCAGATTGTCGCGCTCGGCTTCCCACTCCGCGCAAAATGCCAGGGCCTCGTCAACGTTGGCGCAGATTTGGCGCTTTGGATTCACTTTGAAGCCCTGCGAAACCAACCATTCGAGCGATTCCCAATGGCTGTCGAAGAGGAACTTTCCTTCGTCGTCCAGCGCGAAATAGGTGTAGTAGTCGAGGCGGCGCGATGCGGTTATGCTCGGTTCCAGAACACGCAGAGATCCTGCTGCGGCGTTGCGGGGGTTGGCGAATCGCGGAAGTTCCGCCTTCTCGCGCTCGGTATTCAGACGCTCGAAGGCTTTCCGGTTGAAGACGACTTCGCCCCGGGCTTCGAATGCCGCCTTACGGTGAGTGCGCAGAGGCAGAGAACGAATTGTACGCGCATTCTCGGTGACATCCTCGCCAATGGAGCCGTCGCCGCGGGTTATCGCCTGATCGAATGAACCGTTGCGATAGCGCGCCGCCATGGAGAGGCCATCCATCTTCAATTCGGCTACGTAGCGATATTCGGCACCGTTCAGCAGATCGCGCACGCGGATATCGAACGCGCGAAGTTCGTCCGGAGTGAGCGCGTTGTCGAGGCTCAGCATCGGTGTGCTGTGAGTGACTTTCTGGAAACCTTCGCGCGGCTTGCCGCCGACGCGGACGGTCGGCGAATCCTGTGTTACAAGCTCCGGATGTTCCTTTTCCAGTTGCTGGAGCTCGCGCATCAGGCCGTCATATTCGGCATCGCTGATCTGCGGCGCATCCAGAACATGGTAAAGATGCTCGTGGTGGCGAATCGTTTCCCGTAGCTTCTCGACGCGGTCCCGGACAGACATATCGCTATAATCGTTGGTTTCGGTTGGTTCTAAGATTATCGCCCACTCACTCCAGCGAATTGCCATCATCTTCAATCCGTATGCAGGCGGTCTGAAAGGCTCAAAGCGGGCGCGTCTTGATGCGGCTGTCGAGACGTTTCGGCGCGCGGGCCGCGAGGTTGAGCTGCTGCCCACGACCGGGCCGAACATGGCGGGCGAACTTGGCCGTTTCGCTATCGACAGCGGCTTTGATCTGCTGCTTGCGGCGGGCGGCGATGGCACCATCAACGAAGTTCTGAATGGCATTATTGGATCGGAGATTGCTTTCGGAGCCTTGCCTGCGGGCACTGCGAATGTGTTGGCGAATGAGATCGGTCTGAGTTGCCGGCCCGATCATGCCGCCGCCCAATTGTTGGACGCGGTGCCGGTTCGCATTGCGGTCGGGGCTTTCGATCAGGGGGATCTGCCGCGGCGGCATTTCCTTATGATGGCCGGGGCGGGGCTCGATGCACGAATTGTGCATGAACTCGATCTCGAATTGAAGCGCAGGATCGGCAAGCTGTCTTATTGGCATGGAGGATTTCGTCAGCTGGGGCGCGATATGCCGAGGTTCCGGATTACTGTCAACGGCGTAGATCACATGGCTGGTTTCGCACTGGTGGCGCGGGTGCGGAACTATGGCGGCGATTTCGAGATCGCGCAGAATATCCGGCTGATGGATAACGATTTCGAGATCGTGATTCTGGAACAGAACCGGTTCTGGGATTACCTACGATTTCTTTTCGCAGTCATTCTGAAGAAGCTGCCTACGACTCGCGGCGTTACGATTCTCAGGGCGGTCCGGGCGGAGGTTAGTCCGATTTCGGCTGAGGATGTCCATGTGCAGGCAGATGGAGAAGCTGTCGGTGGGGTTCCGGCGACGATTTCGATTGTGCCTGACGCTGTGACGTTGATGCTTCCGAAGCGTTACGCTGAAGGCTGAGTCGTTATGCGGACACTGGCCGCGCTGCTTTTTCTTAGTTCGAGTGCGTTCGGACAGGATTGCTCTGTCGACGGCAGTGTCGTCAACTCTGCGACGAATGCGCCGATTGTGCGGGCTCGTGTGAGCAGCGATAAGAATACGTTTGCGCTAACTGATACGGCGGGGAAGTGGAGTCTGGAGCATGTCGCCTGTGGCAGCTTGACGCTGACCGCGAGCCGAGTTGCTTTTCTTGCTAATCGACAGCCGGCTGCTTTGCAACTGGTCGCAGGAACTCCGCTGCACGATGTCGCAATCCGGCTGGTGCCTCAGGCGGTGGTGACGGGCCGCGTTGTGAACGATCACGGCGATCCGCTGACCAACGGGCTAATTGAAACCAGGACATCACGGGTTGTGGACGGTACGCGCCGCTATGCCACGGCGGGAATGGTCGCTGCGAATGATATCGGCGAGTATCGGGCAGCCGGGCTTTATCCCGGCAAGTACGTTCTTTGCGCTTTTATGGGTAAGAACCGCGACGGCAGTTCGGCTGACGCGAATTTGTACGACGAGCAATGCACGAGTCCGATGAGCGTCACGGCGGGGGCCAACGCGGTAGTTGATTTCCAGCTGACTTCTGCTTCCGCCAGACATCACGTTCGCGGTACGATTTCCGGCGCGGAGGACGTCAGCCCTCAGGTGGTGCTCGATTGTCCGAACGGCCCATTCTCAGCGCCAGTGGGGGGCGATGGAGCCTTTGACATAGAAGATGTAGGCTCGGGTTCGTGCATCCTGGTGGCGACGGCGTTTTTGGAAAATGACAGGCTGGTTGGCGAACAGGCCGTCGATGTGCGTGGGGCAAACGTCGATGGGATTCACCTGCATCTTGAAAAGGGATTCAACGTCTCGGGAAGCGTCCGCATTGTTTCTGCGGGCGGGAAACAGCCGGATGCGTCGCGTTATTCCGTTTCTTTACAACCTACGGAGAGACTGATATCTTCGACCCAGACTGTTTGGAACGATGAACGGACGGCGTTTACACTTACGAATGTCATGCCCGGTGGTTACCGGTTCCGGTTCAGCGTGCCTCCGCCGTTTTTTGTGGAAAGCGCGACTCTGGGCGGCCGCGACATTGCGCGTTCTGATTTTGTGTTCGGGCCGAGTACGCCGGGAATTGAAATTACTCTGAGCGACAACGGCGGGACGCTTGAAGGCGTTGTTTCTTCCGGCGACCGGGATGTGCCGGGATTCATTCTCCTGATACAGGGCGGCGCTGAACCGAGGTTTGGGCAAGCTGATGCGGCCGGAAAGTTCAGGATTGAAGGCCTTCCGCCCGGAGACTACAAAGTCTCAGCCTGGGACGATATTGCGAACGTCGAATACGCGAACCCCGCGTGGATGCAGCTCAGTGCGAGGAGTGTCGCGGTTTCGATTCAGGCGGGGCTGACGGCGCAGGCGAAACTCACGAGGCAGGTCGCGTCAAATGAGTAGGCTCCCCGCTCTGACAATTCTGCTTCTGCTCCGGGTAACCGGCGTATTTGGTCAGATGTGCTCGGTTGACGGCATCGTCGTCAATTCGGTGACGAATGCGCCCATCGTGCGGGCACAGGTCAACATTGCCGGGGCCGACGACACATCCACAGCCGTCTCCGGCACTGACGGCAAGTGGAAAGCGGAACACCTGCCATGCGGGCGCATCACTATTGGCGCGAGTCGCGTGGGTTTCCTGCGCAGCCAGCAGAGCCTGCTCATGATGCCCGATTCGCCGCTACACGACATCAAGTTGACGCTCGCTCCGCAAGCGGTCATCGCGGGGCGCGTTGTGGATGATCAGGGTGACCCTATTTTCGGCGCAGAGGTGGGTCTTCTGACTTCACATATTCAGAACGGTGTTCGCAGTTTCCAACAGATTACGGCGATACGAACCAACGATCTGGGGGAATATCGCTTTGCCGAGCTGGCGGCGGGCAAGTATATTGCGTGCGTCAACGCAGGCTATTCGAACGGCCCGATTTCGCTCGGAGAACGATGTTACCCAGGTTCGCCCGACGCCGGTATCGCAAGTGCCATGTCGATAGTGGCGAGTTCTGAAGCGAGAGTTGACTTCGCTCTTTCGCGCGTGACAACATTCCGAGTCAGCGGCGTGATTTCCGGCCAACAGGAACTTTCTAACGTGAATCTTTTCCCGCCTTTTCAAAACGGCAGGGTATTTCTGAATCTTTCCACGACGGCGCGCCCCGACGGCACATTTTCCATTGGCCGTGTGCCTCCCGGGTCGTACATTCTGGTAGCAAGATCCAGAGCGGAAAACACGCGGCTGGAGGCGCGAATTCCGGTGGATGTCGCGGCCAACGATGTCGCGGAGGTTCGGCTACGGCTCGAATCCGGCGTCACTGTCTCGGGAACTGTCAGGGCCGTGTCTGCAACGGGCAGAAAGATCGAGAAACCAGAGTACACGGCGTCTCTGATAAGCGCCGAACTCGGTGGGGCGCAACAAGGTCCGATCTGGGGCGAGAACAGGAGCTCTTTCAAATTACCGGAGATGCTTCCGGGCAACTACCGATTGGATTTCTATGCTCCGCCTCCTTTTTATGTGAAGAGCGCAACCCTGGGCGGTCGCGACATCGCCACTTCCGAATTGCCGATCGGCCCGGGCGTCGGAGTTATCGAAGTCGTGATCAGCGACGATGGCGGTGCGGTGGAGGGCATCACTTCTACCGACGACGGGCCGGTGCCTGCGTGGGTGTACCTGGAACGAGACGGAAAACCTTCACGCAATTCGCGGACCGATGCGAATGGCCATTTCAAAATCGATACGGTGGCGCCGGGCGACTACAAAATCTACGCATGGGAAGACAACACCAACGTAGAATACGCCAACCCCGACTGGATGAAGCAAAACGCGAAGGGGGTTGCGGTAACGGTCGCGCCAGGACAGACGGTTCAGGTCAAACTGACAAGGCAAACGGCCCCGGTGGAGTAGCAGGCTATAGAATAGCGTCGATGCAAACGGACTCGACGTCTCACGAAAATGTAACAAAGTGGGATCGCATCGCTCATACCGATGCTTTTAAGGACCTGATGGCGGCCAAAGCGCGCTTCGTTGTTCCTGCCACGCTGTTTTTCATGGTCTATTACTTTGCGCTGCCGGTTCTGGTGGGGTACGCGCCCGACCTGATGAAGCGCGAGGTTATCGGGCCGCTGAATATTGCTTATCTGTTTGCGCTCTCGCAATTCTTTATGGCGTGGATCATCGCGGCCCTGTACGTCCGAGCCGCCAGCCGCTTTGACCGGATGGCGAAGGCGATTCTGACGGAGAAGAAGTAATGTCGGCGCCGCTGATCATGTTCCTGGCGTTTGTCGCCG
>Ga0206926_1133_pt1 | contig 14731 bp, 8 predicted proteins | sample Alteio_BWOrgHeat_59_FD_152955 | JGI IMG/M metagenome (GOLD analysis project Ga0206926, IMG submission 152955) | Enriched cells from forest soil in Barre Woods Harvard Forest LTER site, Petersham, Massachusetts, United States -... | ecosystem: Environmental > Terrestrial > Soil > Temperate forest > O... | reverse complement strand
GGGAAGACGTGGTTTACGTGTATGCCGTAGCAGAAGGCTGGAAGGAAGGGCATCTGGCACGGGAGGAATTTTACCAGGCCTATTATCCTCTTACCATCGACGGGAAAGAATGGCGGGCCATTTCCTGGACCACGGCTGCTTCCCTGGCTGCTGTCGTGGAACTGGTGGCGGCGGGTAAGCTTCCTCAAAAAGGTTTCCTGAAACAGGAGGAGGTGCTGTTCCCACTTTTTATGGCCACGACTTATGGCAAGCTTTTTCTTAATTCCAACCATCACACCTTCAACTAAACACCATGTCTGTATTTTCCACGCTGGATCTTGTCCTGGAGGGTCTTATGCGTCGTTACCGGGAACGGGTACCCGATGTACAACGGGTATTTGATACCATGATGGCGGAGGGGATGATCACGGACCCCCTGGAAATAGAGAATGACCATATCGCCTTCCGTTCCCTGGGCGTTCCTTTTCTTGGTATAAGCTCACTGGAGAAGATCTTTCTCGCCCTGGGCTATGTGAAAAGGGATTATTATTATTTCCCTGAAAAAAAGCTGGATGCATATTGGTATGCGCCACCTGCCCCTTCCTATCCCCGCATTTTTCTCAGTCAGCTGCGGGTGCAGGACCTGTCGCCACGCGCGCAGGAGATCATTGCCCACTATACAAAGGATATTCATGCTGATCCCACGGACCAGCTTGATCTGAAGGACGGTGTTGCCCTGGACGCCTTCCTCCACAGTGGTCTCTGGCCTTTGCCTACGCTGTCGGACCATGAAACGCTGGCGGCGGAAAGTGAATATGCTGCCTGGGTGATCTATAACCGGTATTATCTGAACCATTTTACCGTTAGTGTACATAATTTGCCGGAAGGGTATAATACCATTGCCGCATTCAACCGATGTTTGATCGCGCATGGGTTTAGGCTCAATGATGCAGGAGGGCAGATCAAACAAAGCCCTGACGGTCTTTTGCTGCAGAGCTCTACGGTAGCGGGTCTGATCGAAGCGTGTTTTGCCGGGGGAGAGAAGAAGTCCATAGCAGGATCTTATGTCGAATTTGCTGAAAGGAAGGTACTGCCTGCTTATGCACACCTGCCGGTGGCTGCGATCGGTAGGTTTCATCGCCGGGAAGGGTTTGAAGCCGCCAATGCCGATAAGATCTTTGAGAGTACGTATCGTTCACAAACTGCATTGGATTCGTAAATCCCATGTTGGCCTGATGGGAATATTGAAAAAATTTTATTATTTTGCGACGCTTTTGTAACGGGCAGAGGCGACTTTTCTCAAAAAAAATTTATGCAGATGAAAAAGTTATTGGGCATTCTGTGCCTGTCCGTTTCGTTTTGCGCCGTTCATGCGCAATCTCCCATCGTAAATCATGTAGTGCTGATCAGTATTGACGGGATGCGTCCCGAGTTCTATACCGACCCCTTGTGGCCGGCTCCAAACCTGCGCATCCTGATGAAGCAGGGGACTTATGCGGACCACTTGAAAAGTGTGTTCCCGGCCTATACCTATCCTTCGCATACGGCGATGGTGACAGGCGCCCTGCCGGCGCGTTCGGGGATTGCTTATAATCAGCCAAAGAATAGCAAGGGGGAATGGAACTGGTTTATGGATTCCATTAAGGTGCCCACCATCTGGCAGGCGCTGAAGAAGGCAGGTAAGACGACGGCTGCCGTGGAGTGGCCGCCCAGCGTAGGGAAAGATATTGATTATGATCTGCCGGAGATCTGGTCCAATGAGCATCCGGAGGACCGGATCACGGAGGCGCGGAAATATGCGACGCCGGGGCTGATCGAGGAGGTTGAGCAGAATGCCACCGGCAAGCTGGATGGTCATTCGATGAATGAGGATTATCTAAGTCTGGATGAAAATGCCGGTCGTGCGGCCGGTTATATTTTTTCACATTATAAGCCCGGGTTCCTGGCTGTGCATTTTGCCTGTGTGGATGGGATGGAGCATGAATATGGGCGGGAAGGAGATTCTGTGCGGCTGGCGGTGGCGTCGGTGGACCGGGCGATCGGGGACCTGGTGGAGGCGGTTATCCGCAGCGGGCTTCGGGATAGTACGGCGATCATTATTGTGGGAGATCATGGGTTTTGTACGATCAATACGGTGTTCAGACCGAATCTTTTGATAAAGGATGTGCCGGCTAAGTTTATTGCGGCGGGTGGTTCGGCTTTTTTGTATCGTACGGGTCCGGGGGATGATGCGGCGATTGTTCGTTCAGTGAAGCAGCAGCTGGATGCTTTGCCAAAGGATAAAAGAAAACTATTCCGGATCATTGACCGTCCGGAGCTGGATAAGATGGGGGCGGACTCTGCTGCTATACTGGCGTTGGCTGCTGTGCCGGGGCTGGTGTTCAGCGGATCGACCAAGGCGGCGCCCGTGACCAATCATGGACCGGGTACGCTGATCCAACAGGGACCGCTGGATGGGATCTTTGTGCCTACAAAGGGAGGACATCATGGCTATGATCCTGATGAACCGCAGATGTATACGGGTTTTATTGCCGCGGGGGCGGGGATCGTTCCCGGGGGACATATCAAGGAGTTGGGCGAGGTGGATATTTCACCGTTGATAGCCAGGTTGCTGGGGATTGAATTTAATACACCCGATGGGAAGCTGGTGCCGGGGATTGTTAAGTGAGAGGGGTATGTATATGGATAAGATCATACAACGTACATCGACTGCGTTACTGCTGGCCATCACATTGTCTGTTGCCGGTCAGCCTAAACATAGTTTTAACGGCGGGTATTCCGGGAAGCAGGCGGACAACATTGCCTTTCCCATTGGAGGCATGGGCGCCGGGATGTTCTGTCTCGAAGGGACGGGCGCTATTTCTCATTTCTCCATTTATAATGCGCCGGATGTTTTTAATGAGCCGCCTTTGTTTGCTGCTTTGTCTGATGGCAGGCAGGCGAAGGTATTAGAGGGTCCTGTGCCTGACCGGAAGAAATTCGGGATGCCCAATTCGGCGCAGGGCGTATATTATACTACCTGGGGGTTACCAAGATTTTCCCGATCTCTGTCTTTTCGTGCACGGTTCCCTTTTGCGGAGATCGGGTTGCGGGATGCGCAGTGGCCGGTGCAGGTGGCCATTACCGGCTGGAGCCCTTTTATTCCCACTGATCAGGATAATTCAGGATTGCCGGCAGGCGCTTTGGAATATAGTTTTACGAATGGTACGGATAAGCCTTTGAAATATGTGTTCAGCTACAGCGCTAAACGATTCAATGGGTTTAGGGAAATAGGCGCAGTCGATGGAGGATTTGTTTTTTATAAGGGGGATACGGCTTTTGCTGTTTTTACGGATGCTGCTGATGCAAAAGTAGATCATTACTGGTACAGGGGCAGCTGGGTGGACCCTATGACGGTGGCGTGGAGGAAGATCAAGGCTGGTGTTGTTCGGGAAGCGGCTCCACAACCGGGTGGAAGCGGCGCTACCATCAGCGTTCCTTTGTTGCTTAAAGCGGGGGAGACCAGGACGATCAGGGTCTTTTTCTGCTGGTATGTGCCTGCCAGTAACCTGCGATTTATGGGTGAGGAGGCGGTGGGGCTGGATAGTGCTGCTTTGGATGATCCAAGGGGCGGCTATTACAAGCCGTGGTATTGTTCGAGATTTAAGGGGATAGCAGCGGTTATTGATTATTGGAGACAGCGGTATTCTATCTTGAAGCGTAGTACGGAGCTATTTACGAAGGCTTTTTATAAGAGCAGCCTGCCGCCGGAGGTGACGGAGGCGGTGGCTGCCAATCTTTGTATCCTGAAGTCACCTACTGTATTGCGGCAATATGATGGCAGGCTTTGGGCCTGGGAGGGGTGCGAGGACAGGGAAGGTTCCTGTCCCGGCTCCTGTACGCATGTATGGAATTATGCGCAGGCCTTGTGTCATTTATTTCCTGCTATGGAAAGGAGCTTGCGGGAGACGGAGTTTTATGAAGACCAGGACTCGTCCGGGCACCAGATGTTCCGGGCAGCCTTGCCGATCCGGCCGGCGAAAAACATTTTTGCGGCGGCGGCGGACGGGCAGCTGGGAGGTATTATGAAGGTGTACCGGGACTGGCGGATCAGCGGGGACAGTTTGTGGCTGAGGAGACTATATCCATTTGTGAAGGAAAGCCTGGATTATTGTATCCGGACCTGGGATCCCCGCCATCGTGGGGTTATCGAGGAACCACATCACAATACTTATGATATTGAGCTTTGGGGACCGGAACCCATGTGTACGGGTATGTACCTGGGGGCGTTGGAGGCGTTTGTGCGGATCTCGGCGTATCTGGGTGAGGAGGATGGGGCATATGCAGCGCTTTATACCAAGGGGAAGTTCTTTGTCGAGCATCAGCTGTTCAATGGCGAATATTTTCAGCAGCATATTCAATGGACGGGGCTGGATGCACAGGATCCGGTGAGCGCTTCGAAGCAATCGCTGCCGTTGGTGCGGTATTCGCCGGATGACATCGCCATTTTACAGGTGGAGGGGCCGAAGTACCAATATGGTGCGGGCTGTTTGAGTGATGGGATGATCGGGGCCTGGATGGCTGATGTTTGCGGTCTGTCTTCGCCGTTGGATGAGTCGAAGGTTCGTTCCCATTTGCAGTCTGTGTATACCTATAATTTTAAGAAGGACCTTTTCTTGCACAGCAATCCGCAGCGGGTGACCTATGCCATTGGTCATGAAGGGGGTGTTTTGTTGTGCAGCTGGCCGAAAGGGCATCAGCTGACCTTGCCTTTTACGCATAGTGAAGAGGTGTGGACGGGAATAGAGTATGAGGTGGCTTCCCATCTCATTTTTAAAGGAAAGGTGAAGGAGGGGCTGGAGATCGTTCGGGCGGTGCGGAGACGGTATGATGGCGGGGCGCGGAATCCCTTTGATGAATACGAATGTGGCCATTGGTATGCGCGGGCCATGAGCAGCTATGCGCTGATCCAGGCGTTGACGGGGGTGCGGTATGATGCGGTGAGCGGGACGCTGTATGTCAATTCGAAGGTGGGGGATTTTACGAGCTTTCTTGCTACGGAGAGTGGATTTGGGAATGTTGTTTATAAGGGGGGGAAGGTGAGGGTAGAGGTGGTGTATGGGAAGATAGAGGTGAGGCGGATCAGGATCGGTGGTGATGCGTTAGCAAATCCTTAATCTGGGATTGGGGCTTTTTTAGTATTTTTAAGCCGTATCAGAATCCCGCTTTAATTGGTGCATGCAAAGCTATACGAGGAAGGGACCCTCTTACGAGAGGCGGCCGGCGGAAGTGAATCTGCTTTCACTGAACTATTCCATTATTATAAGGACAAATTATACAGCTTTCTTCTGCGGCTGACCGAGTCGCCGGAGATGGCGGAGGATGTCATCCAGGATATTTTTCTGAAGCTCTGGAAGAGCCGTGCCGGGCTGACCGGGATTGACAATTTCGGTAGCTATATCTTCCGGATGGCTCAGAACCAATGTCTCACGCATTTTAAGCGGGTGGCCCGGGAAACACTGATCCTCGCTGAATTACAAAGGGAGGCTACCGTACCGGATACGGAGAATACCGAGGCGCTGCGGGCCATGCAGCAAAAGCTGGAGGCGGTGGTGGCGCAGCTGCCTCCGCAACAGCGATTGATCTATACCCTTAGTCGCGAGCAGGGTCTCAAACATGAAGAGATCGCCCGACGGCTGGCTATTTCTCCCTCTACTGTCAAGAATCATATGATCCAGGCATTGAGCTCCATCCGGAAGGAATTGGCGCCGTATGCCCGGACAGGCGCATTTGTCACCTGCTTTATCGCCCTTATCGAAGCTTTCGAAAAATAAATAAAGAAATTCCTTTTTCTACTAGGCGTATTTTCTAGTCCAATAGTCTTCTCTTCTGAATACCCGTTGTTCATTTCTCTAAACTTTATTCTTAAATCATTGATACTATGCCCACTGAGCGTATACAATCCCTCGTGGATAAATATTTTGCCGATGGCTGTTCGCCTGCGGAAAAGGAAGAGCTGGCTGCGTGGATCGACCAGGAGGAGGATGATAGATTGAAAGAAATGCTGGCGGCGGCCTGGGAGCGGCATGTGCCGTTGGTCAGTATGCCGGAGGAGATGTCGGTGCGGATAGTGAATGGGATGTTCGGGGAGGTAGGCGAGGTTGTAGGGATGGAGGCGTTGAAGGGGAGTGAGCGCGGGAAGCAGAGCGGGAAGTTGCTGTACTGGCCCTGGATGGCGGCCGCGGCCGTGGTACTGTTGATGGTGGCAGGCATCTGGTATTTCCAGCCGGCCCGGCCTGTGGCACAACAGCCGGCGGTGACGCAAGTGGCGGCATTACCTTATAAAGGCGATGTGGCGCCGGGGCATAGTGGGGCCATACTCCATCTTTCCAATGGACAGGAGGTGGTGCTGGACAGCGCAGGGAATGGGACGATTGCGGTACAGGGAGGGATGCAGGCAGTAAAGACGGGTGGAATGTTGCGCTATACGGGTCATAATGAAGCGATCATTTATAATGATGTTACAACAGGCCCGGGAAGGCAATGGCAGCTGACCCTGTCTGATGGAACGCGCGTCTGGCTGAATGCCGCCAGCTCTATCCATTATCCATTGGCGTTTAAAGGAAGTGTACGGGAAGTGAGTGTCACCGGCGAGGCCTATTTTGAAGTAGCCCATCATGCTGAACAGACTTTTCGGGTGAAGGTAGGGGACCAGGTGATCGAGGATATTGGGACAGCCTTCAATATCAATGCATACAACGATGAACCGATGGTAAAGACCACGCTGGCGGAAGGCGCTATCCGGGTCAGCACCAGCGCTGTCAGTGTGCTGGTGAAACCAGGGGAACAGGTCAGCGAAAAGAATGGCCGATTGAATGTAGGTGAAGGAAATGTGGAACAGGCCACGGCCTGGCGGAGGGGTGTCTTTAGCTGCCGTCACGCCAATATCCCGGAGATGATGCGGCAGCTGGCGCGCTGGTACAATGTATCAGTAGAGTTCAGGGGGAGCATTTCGCCGGACATCACCTTTACGGGAGATATAAGCAGGAGTCTAAGTCTGGCGCAGGTGCTGCATGGGTTGAGGGGAATGAATGTGCATTTTACTATTGAAGAGGATAAGAAGATCGTTATCCTGCCGTAAGGCAGACAATGATAGTTGGGCCTATAAGAAAGGCCGGAGTGCTGAGAACACTACGGCCGGAGCTTTGGGCTAACCAGGTAATAATACAGTTAAGGAATCATTATTGACAAACCCAAAACCAACACGAAAGTATGACTTTTCGAACAAAACTGCTTTGTGTCATGAAACTGACTGCAGTACTGATGGTAGTAGCCGCCCTCCATGTAAGCGCAAAGACGGTGGCACAGAGGGTCTCGCTCCGGGTTCAGCACCAGCCTTTGGAGATAGCCCTCGCGAAGCTCAAACAGCAAACGGGCCTGCTCTTTATTTACAATGACCGGGAGATGGCGCGGGCAAAGCCTGTCACACTGGATGTAAAGGAAGTACAGATCTCTTCTGTGCTGGACATGCTCTTTGAAGACCAGCCCCTGAACTATGAACTACAGGAAAATACGGTGTTCATTGTTATCCGGCCGCCGGCGCCGCCGCCAGCCGATGTATTAGCGATGATGGCCATTCCTGTTTTTATAAAGGGAGAGATCGTTGACAGTGCCGGCAATCCCCTGATCGGGGCTTCTATCCAGCTCAATCATGCCAGGAAATACATTACGACGGATGACAAGGGGCAATTCTCTTTGACTGCCCAGACGGGGGATGAGCTGACCGTGAGCTATGTGGGATATGAGACCCTTAATATGCGGGTGTTTGCGAATATGACCTGGCTGAAGCTGTCCATGCGCCCATTGGACAAGGGGTTGAAAGAGGTGATCGTCAATACGGGTTATCAGACCCTGACAGCGGACCGGACGACGGGATCCTTTGTACAGGTGAACAATGAATTGTATGACCGGAGGGAAGGCGTCGACGTACTGTCCAAGCTGGATGGGATCGTGAGCGGGATGTATTTTACTACCAATGGCAGCAACTATCTCAATACGAACCTCTATACGAGCCCAGGTAATGCCGGTCTGTTAAACCCCAATAACAGGTACAATATTACTATCCGGGGGCAGAGCACCTTATCCAACCTGGTGAGCAAAGACCCGTTGATCATTGTGGATAATTTCCCTTATGAAGGAGATATCAATAACCTGGACCCCAATATGATCGAGTCCGTGACTGTCTTAAAAGACGCTGCTGCCGCCAGCATCTGGGGCGCCAGGGCGGGTAATGGCGTGATCGTGCTGACCACTAAAAAGGGGAAGGAGCGGCAGGCGATGCAGGTGGATTTTAATGAGAATGTGAGCATCACCGGGAAACGTGATATATATAAGGATCGGGGCTTTTTAGATGCGAATGATTATATCAATATCGAGGATACGCTGTTTACCAAGGGCTATTACGACTCCTACCTGACCAGTCTGCAATATCCTGCCGTTTCTCCGGTGGTGGCTATCCTGGCCAAGGTGCGTGCCGGGCAGCTATCGGCGACGGACGGAACCACCCAGATCAATGCACTCCGTAACCTGGACGTCCGGAAGGATTATTTAAAATACTTTTACCGGCAGACAACTAACCAGCAATATTCCATTTCCATGAGAGGCGGAAGCAACAATGCTACGTATGCGTTAAACGTCGGCTATAATAATTTCAAGTCCGAACTGGTGAGGAACCAGATGAACAGGCTGGTCATCGATGCCTCTAACGAATATACCCCGATCAAGAACCTCGAGATTTACGGCGGGATCATCTATTCGCACCTCAATACGCAGAGTGACAATGGTTTTGGCTGGGGGTCAAGCAGCATGTACCTCAACGCCGGCGGGAACTATGCGCTATTGCCCTATACACAGCTGGCGGATGCGCAGGGCCATTCCCTGCCCATTGCAAGGAAATTTAATCAGTACTATATGGATAGTACCCGGAAGAAGGGTTTCCTGGATTGGAATTATTATCCTCTGCAGGATCTGGCACTCAATGATAATACGAATAAACAGACGGATATTGTGCTGAATGCGAGTGTCAAATATAAATTCACCAGTTTCCTGAACCTGGTGCTGGCATATCAGAACGAGTATCAGACAGGGTTTAGCCGGACCTATAATGACCCTCAATCATTTTACATGCGGGACCTGGTCAATAGTTTTACGCAAGTCAGCAGTACGGGTGTACTCTCTTATCCTGTTCCGCTCGGAGGATACCTTAATCTCAATACAGGGACGATGAGCTCCAATAATTACAGAGCCCTCGTCAATTATAATCAAAACCTGGGCGGGAAGCATGTTATCAATGCTGTTGCTGGTGGAGAGGTCCGGCAGCAGGGGACCACCTCCTGGGGAGAAAGCGCTTATGGATACAATGACCAATATGGTACCGCCGTTACGAATATGAATTACAATGTGTCCTATGTAAAGAACCCTACCGGCAGCGGGACCATCGGATCCCCCAACGGCGGCTATGGTATAACAACCAATCGTTTTATTTCTTATTATTCCAATCTTGCCTATACTTATAATGATCGTTATTCTTTTTCACTCAGTGGCAGAAAGGATGGCGCCAATATCTTTGGGGTCAAGACAAACGATAAGGTAAAGCCGTTGTGGTCAACGGGGATTGGCTGGAAGATCAGCTCAGAAAAATTCTATGCAGTAGATTGGCTGCCTGATCTTCGGTTCAGGGCTACCTATGGCTATAATGGGAATGTGTATAACGGCACTGCCTATTTGACAGCAAGGTATAGCACCAGCGGGTTAACGGGGCTGCAATATGCCAGTATATCGAATCCTCCCAATCCTGATCTGCGGTGGGAAAATGTCAGGAATATCAATATAGGGATAGATTTTGGGACGAAGAGCCATGTTTTGACCGGCTCAATAGAGGGCTATCAAAAGGAAGGATTGGATCTGCTGGAGCCCTATCCTGTAGAACCTTCCGTAGGGATCGGCTCTTATATCTCGGGCGGCAACGGGATCTATGTCACCAAGAACGCAGCCAGCACCCGTTCATATGGAACCGATATTACGTTGAACAGCAAGAACATCGACAGGAAATTCAAGTGGTACAGCACTTTTATTTTTAGTACGGTGCGTGTCAGGATCATCGATTATGCTGTTCCACAGACATCCAGTAGTATTCAAAGTAGTGGCATTGGGTTAAAAGGCAGGCCTTTGTCCGGCATGTACAGCTATCGCTGGGCCGGACTGGACCCCACCAATGGTGACCCGCAGGGCTATCTGGGTGGAAAGGTCAGCAAGAACTATTCGGGTATTATCAATAATTACAATCCGGATAGTGTAGTATTCAGCGGGTCTTCCATTCCAACTATCTATGGGTCTTTCCGGAATACTTTCGGCTATAATGGGTTCATACTCTCGTTTAATATCAAGTACAAGCTGGGATATGTTATGAGAAGACCGACGCCCAGCATCAATCTGAGCGATGAGGTCTATCTGCGTGAGAATGCCGGCTATACACAGCGATGGCAGAAACCGGGCGATGAGAAGTTCACCAGCGTGCCTTCCTTTGTCTATCCAAGCAATACATTGCGGGAACAGTTCTATCAATTTTCTTCTGCAACAGTGGAAAAAGGAGGGATGATCCGTTTGCAGGATATTAATTTAAGCTACGATCTGAAAGCCAGCTGGCTGAATAAGAGTATAGTGCGTGGTTTACGTGTCTTTGCCAATGTGGATAATGTCGGCTTGATCTGGAAGGCGAATAAGGCCGGCTTAGACCCGGACTATGGGTATATACCTCCCCGGAGAAGCTATGTTTTTGGGATCAAATCAAGTTTTTAAACTCAAAAAGGAATTGTATGCAGACTTATCGTATAAAACAATTATCAGCCCTGGTACTCCTTGGTGCAGTATTGTTGGCGGGCTGTAAGAAACAGGACGAATTTCTCAATTACAAGCGGGCCAATGCAGACGTAATGCCTTCCAACTTGACAGATTACCAGGCCCTCCTGGATAATAATGGCACTATGAATGCCAATACGCCTATATGCGCGTTGATAGGGACGGATAACTACTATATAGCGGCTACTACTTATAATGCGGCCGGGGTTCCCAGCGGTACCTGTTATACCTGGGCTACCGACCCCTGGCAGGGTTATTCTCCCGGCGATTGGGGCGATCCATATGTGGTGGTGGAATACGCGAATGTCGTATTGGATGGTATACAAAAGATAGGGGTCGGATCCGACTCGGCCAATATCTACAATAATATCGAGGGGTCCGCTTTATTCTACCGGTCATTTGCCTTTTATAATCTTGCGGGAGAATTCTGCAAACCTTATACTGCCAGTACAGCCAGTAAGGACCCGGGCATCCCGCTCCGGCAGACCTCGGACTTTAATGTGCCATCTGTCAGGTCCACGGTGCAGCAGACCTATGACCAGATCACTGGTGACTTGAAAAAGGCTATTCCCTTGTTGCCGGTAAGCCCGTTAACAACGACGCGTCCCTCGAAGATGGCGGCCAATGCATTGCTGGCAAAAGTATACCTGAGCATGGAGCAGTATGACAGTGCGCTCCTGTACGCTAATAATACGCTGACGCTGAAGAGTGACCTGATGGATTTTAATAATACCACTTATATAAAGGCCAGCGCCAATGTTCCCTTCCCTACCAAGCCGGACCAGAACCCCGAAATGATCTTTTTTGCAGAGACTTTGGGAAGCAGCCTCGTCTGGCCGCTTGGGTCCGGGATCACCGATAGTACCTTATTCAGTAGTTACGATGTCAATGACCTGAGAAAGAGCGTGCTTTATAAGATCAACAACGGCAATCCCATCTTCAAAGGGACCTATGATGGTTATGGGACCTACAATTTTGGCGGGATAGCTACCAATGAGATCTACCTGATCAGGGCCGAATGCAATACGAGGAAAGGAAATGTTTCCACCGCCTTGCAGGACTATAATTTGTTACTGAGGAATAGACATGTTACAGGCACTTATACTGATCTTGTTACGACCAATGCCGATAGCCTGCTGGCCGTTGTCCTCTATGAACGAAGGAAGGAACTGCCTTTTACCAGCTTTGTGCGCTGGGAGGACCTGCGGAGGTTGAACAAGGACCCCCGATTTGCTATTACACTGACCCGAAATATTAACGGGACCATTTATACGCTGCCCCCCAATGACCTGAATTATGTATATCCTTTCCCCGACCAGGAGATTCAACTGACAAGCATGGCTCAAAACCCAAGGGATTAGCCTACTGTAAAACTCAGAAAACATATTGCATGAAAAGTATTGTAAGCGTTGAGCGCTTGTCTCACCGATATGCCACTGCATGGGCTATCCGGGACATCCATTTCGAGATCAGCCAGACAGGCATTGTAGGGTTGCTGGGCTCCAACGGGGCTGGTAAGTCCACGACGATGAATATCCTTTGTGGTGCATTGAACCAGACGGAGGGGAAGGTATATGTGAATGGGATCGATATGCAGCGTGACCCGAGAGCTGCTAAAAAAGAGATAGGTTTTTTACCCCAAACCCCGCCTTTGTATATGGACCTCACGGTGGATGAGTATCTCACCCATTGCGCTTTGCTGCGGCTGATGGACAAGGCTCTGCTGTCCGGCGCCCTGGCGGAGGCAAAAGAACGTTGCGGCATCACCCATTTTGGTAAGCGGCTGATCGGGAACTTATCGGGTGGCTATCGTCAGCGGGTAGGGATCGCTCAGGCCATCATCCACCGGCCGCGACTGGTGGTGCTGGATGAGCCCACCAATGGACTGGACCCGAACCAGATCATCGAAGTACGGGCCCTGATCAAGGAGATCGCCACCGACCGGGCCGTGATCTTCTCTTCCCATGTGCTGTCTGAAGTACAGCTGCTTTGTAAGGAGATCAAGATGATAGAAGGGGGAAGGATGGTCTTTGCCGACACTATGGATGCATTTAACAACTATATCCAACCCCACAGTGTGCTGCTATATATGGATAATCCCCCGGCGGCGGAGGAGCTGCTGGCGATACAGGGCGCGTCCAGGGTGAACTTTCTTACGGAAAGACAGGTCCGGCTTTATTTTAACGGGGACCAGGAGATCTCGAAGCGGATCATCGAGACCAGTGTCGGGCGCGGGTGGCAGCTGAGAGAGATCAGCCTTGACAAGAGCTCGCTGGATGAAATATTTGCGCAACTATCCAATCATACAAAATAGTATATCGATGAAGACTACATTGAGGATCGCGAAGCTGGAGCTTAGCACTTTGTTCTACTCGCCTATCGCCTGGTTCCTGCTGATCGCCTTCCTTTTTCAGTGCGGACTTTCCTATATCAATGGGATCGAGAACCTGGTCCTTCAACAGGGGCTGGGCGGATGGTATATCAGAAGACTGACATTTTTGACTGAAAAGATCTTTACGCCGCCCTTTGGCATTTTCGTAGGGATTGTCAGGAACCTTTATCTCTATCTTCCCCTGCTGACGATGGGGTTGATGAGCAGGGAGGTCAGCAGCGGAACGATCAAGCTATTATATTCCTCTCCCATCAGGGTAAGGGAGATCATTTTTGGTAAGTTCATCGCCATGATGGTTTATAACCTGCTGCTGGTGCTGGCCTTGTTCCTTGTTATGATCGGGGCGATGGTCTCTATCCGGGAGGCCGACCATGGGCTGCTCCTGTCTGGTTTATTGGGTATCTACCTGTTGCTGTGCACCTATGCCGCCATCGGGCTTTTTATGTCCTGTCTTACTTCTTACCAGGTGGTAGCGGCTGTCAGCACGCTGGTGCTCCTGGGTGCGTTGAGCTTTGTCGGCTCATTGTGGCAGGGAGTGGATTTTGTAAGGGACCTCACCTATTTCCTTTCTATTTCGGGGCGTGCGGATAATATGCTGAGCGGGATGATCAGCACCAAGGATGTGCTCTATTTCCTGATCATCATTTATATCTTCCTTGGATTTAGCATTTACAAGCTGCAGGCGGGGCGGGAGTCCAGGCCGTGGCTGGTCAGGGCGGGAAGGTATGTGCTGATCTTTATTACGGGCTTGACGATGGGCTATCTGCTGTCTCTGCCGGGCATGGTAGGATACTATGACGCTACCGCCACGAAGACCAATACGCTTACGCCCAATACACAGGCGATCATCAAAGAGGCGGGGAATGGATTGCTGGAAGTGAACTCCTATATCAATTTGCTGGATGGGCGATACTGGCGTGGCACGCCCGAATTGCGGAACGTAGATAAGGAAAGATGGGAACCCTATGTGCGGTTCAAACCGGATATAAAATTCAAGTATATCTATTATTATGACAGTGCAGACAATCCCAATCTCTATAAGGATAATCCTGGTATGTCGCTGCGTCAGATAGCGGAAAAATATGTGAAGTCGCTGAAAATAGATGTCAGTGATTTCAAGACGCCGGAGGAAATACATAAGGAGATCGATCTCCGTCCGGAGCTGAACAGGTATGTGATGCAACTGAAGTACAAGGGCAGGACGACATTCCTGCGGCTATTCAACGATATGCAGGTCTTTCCCAGCGAGACAGAGACCTCGGCGGCTTTGAAAAGACTGATGCAGACAAAGATGCCAAGGATCGTTTTTGCACAGGGGGGATTAGAGCGCAGCCCGGCCAGGTCGGGGGACCGCGATTATAAGATGGTGACCAGTCTGGTGACCTTCCGGTATGCGCTGATCAACCAGGGGTTTGATGTGGATACCGTCTCGCTGGACAAGGAGGAGATCCCTTCGGACATTGC
>Ga0206926_1132_pt1 | contig 14750 bp, 12 predicted proteins | sample Alteio_BWOrgHeat_59_FD_152955 | JGI IMG/M metagenome (GOLD analysis project Ga0206926, IMG submission 152955) | Enriched cells from forest soil in Barre Woods Harvard Forest LTER site, Petersham, Massachusetts, United States -... | ecosystem: Environmental > Terrestrial > Soil > Temperate forest >... | reverse complement strand
TTTTTGTACTGGTCACTGTCGAGGTAGGAAATGCCGGAGTAACCGTGATGGGAAAAGTTATACATGCAGGTTCCCCCGTAAATCAGGCTGACGCCGAAGATGAGCGTCGGCAGGGAGAGTGCAATCAGATCGAGATGGGGCTTGAGGGTCTTGGCGCGATATTTGGAGAGCACAAGGACCAAGGCGAGGAGCGTGAAAACGATTATGCTCAAGAGCGTGGGGACCAACACGCTGCGCGTAATGGAGGAGAGGCCCAGAAAAAGAACGGAGAAACTGAGCCAGCCCCAATGGGGTTTCGGTCCAGTCCTGACGGCGAGGATGAAGCAGGAAAGCCCCAGCATCGATTCGACAAGCCAGACTTCATCGGAGAAAAGATGAGAGAAGAGGTCGGCCACGGCGGGATCGAAGATGAGGAGAACGAAGAGGCCGAGGGAGAGGCCGCTTTTCCACGGCCATGCGATGAGGGCCCTTAGAACCAGGACAGTGGCGAGCAAAAATACAGTCTCGATCCCAAGATGAAACGGAATGCCAAGATGGTAAAACAACAGACCGACCAGTCCGGTGCCGGGAGGGTAAGCGAGGCCGCCGTTGACTGGGTAGAGAATCTGCAGGACGTATTCGTGCGGATCATCGAGGGCATCGACGATCTCGGTTTCCCAGATGAGCCAGAATTTCGCGAGGATTGCGATGAGAAAGCCGATGAGCAGAAGACGGACTTTGAGGGACGAGGCGTTCACGGCGTGAACGGAGTTTTGACGGAATTAACGGAATTGGGAAGGCAGAAGGGTTTCGCGCAACGACACGACGTTCGCAACGAGAAACCGACTGCCTGCTGAAAATTAATGCTGAACGAGGGCGACTGCCGTTGCGGCAGGCGCGCTGTTCTGCGCAAGAGTGGCGCCGTTGATGAGGGGCGCCATGGAATTCGCCCAGAAGCCGGTGAGGATAAGGAGAAAGATAAGCACATAGAGAACGCCGCTGGTGGTGCGGTTGATGCGGATGGGCGTTTCGTCGAGCGGCTCGGACCAGTACATCGCCTTGATCGGGCCGAGATAATAATAGAGCGCGGCGACGGCGGCGAAGATGGTGAAGAAGAGAAGCGTGTAGAGCCCGCGGTTCCAAGCGACGAGGACGACCATCATCTTGGCGATGAAACCGCTCAAGGGAGGCACCCCGGCGAGCGAAACGAGAGACAGCGCGAAGGCGGCGGCAAGGAGCGGCGAGCGTTGGGAGAGCCCGGCGAGATGATGGATTTCGAGCCCCGGCAGGCGACGTTCGAGGACGGCGAGGACGATGAAGGCCGTGAAAGTGGCCAGAAGGTAGCTGACGAGATAGACGCTGACGGCGATTTGGCCGGTTTGCGCATCGTTATTGAGAGGACTGACGTGCCCCGTGAGAACAGTAGCCGCCCCGATGACGGCGACGAGGATGAATCCGGTGTGACCGATGCTCGAATAGCCGAGCATGCGCTTGAGATTGCGCTGAGGGATGGCGGCAAGATTGCCCAGCAGGAGCGAGGCGATGGCGCCGATGGAGAGCACCGGTATCCAAACAGCGGCAGCCGATTGGCTATTGAAGAGGCCGAGAACCACGCGCATGAGGATGATGAGTCCCCCCGCCTTCGAGCCAACGGAAAGGAAGGCGGTGATCGAATTGGGAGCGCCTTCGTAGACATCGGGCGCCCAACTCTGGAAAGGCACCATGGCGATCTTGAAGCCAATGCCGGTGATGACGAGGAGGAGTCCAAAAGCAACGCCGGGTGGCAAGGGCTGAAGGTAAAGACGCATTGCAATCAAATCGAAGCGGGTACAGCCGGTAAGACCAAAGATGTAGGCGACGCCCATGACGAGGAAGGCCGAGGAGAGGCCGCCGAGGATGAGGTATTTGACGCCAGCTTCGAGGGCCACAATGCTGCGCCGCTGGTAGGCGACGAGAATGTAGAACGAGATGGTGACAAGTTCGAGCGCGATAAAGAGCAGGATGAAATCGTTGGCCGAGGCAAGAAACATCAGGCCAGCCGTGGTAAAGAGAGGCAGCACGACGAATTCACCGCCACCGTGAGGCACCGGTTCCTGGACGTCTTCGCCCATCCAGATGACGAGAGCGGCCACGACGAGAAAAAAGAGGTGAAAGAATTTGGCCGCGCCGTCCCACTTACTGACGCCACCCCAGAAAAGAGTCGATGTGCTGTCCAGGCTTAACGTGATAATCGCGGCAACGGCGATGCCGCCCAGCGCCCACCAGGCAACGACACGAGGCGAGAGAGAAAGAAAGGCCTCGGCCAAAAGCAGTCCCATCGCCCAGATGGTGAGCAGAACTTCCGGAGCGAGGTATGCGACGTAGGTATTGGGAATCATGGGCGACTACCGTGGGTTTGGCATGAAGGGAAGAAGCGAGACGCTGGGCTCGACAATGTGGATCAGGAGAAAGGGCATGAAGCCGATGACGAGCGAAGCAACGATGAGCAGGATGTACGGCGCGTTTTCGGTAAGAGTCGAAACATCGGTCATCCCCGGCGATGCCATGGTCTCTCCGGAGGCGTCGTGGGGTTCATAACGGGCGGGCATTGTCCCGTAAAAGACGTGTTTGATGGCACGTAGCTGGAAGATGGCGGTGAGGACCGTGCCGTACACCGCAATGATGGCGAAACCGGGCCCCAGCATCGGCAGTGCCGCGACAAAGGAACCGAAGAAGACCATCAACTCACCGGCAAAATTGGCGAGTCCGGGCACACCCATCGAAGCCATGGAGGCAAAACTAAAAAGAACGGCAAGCATCGGCGCGCGCTGGGCGAGTCCACCAAGCTCGGCAAAGCGATTCTCTCCGGAACGGTGAGTGATTTCGCCGCTGAGGCCGAAAAGAAGCGCAGCGGAAAGACCATGGCCAACCATGAGAACCACCGCGCCGCTGACGCCGATGACATTCCAGCAGGCGACGCCGAGGAAGAGATAGCCCATGTGCATGACACTGGAGAAACCGATCATGGTGGGCAGTTCCTTCTGCGCGAGCGTCACGAATCCGGCATAGAGGAAATTTCCGGCAAGCAACGTGAGGAGAATCGGGAGGCAGTCCTGAAAGCCATCATGCAGCATCGGGATGGCGATGCGGATCATGCCGTAGATGGCGAATTTTTTCAGAATGCCGGCATGAAGCATGGCGGTGGCGGGAGGAGCGGAGGCGTATCCGGGCGGCGCCCAGGAATGAAAGGGAAAGAGTCCGACCAGGATACCGAAACCGATGAGCAGGAGGAAAAAGATAACGTCCTGCTCGACGCCCTCGAGCGGGTGCCCGTTGATATAATGTTGAAGCGCGACGATGTCGAAGGTGCGATCGGGCGCGGGCAACGCCATGACCAGCGCGATGAGTCCGGCCAGAAGAATGAGGCTGCCCGCCATGAGATAAATGGTGACCTGGAAGGAAGCAAACTGGCGGTTCTGCGCACCCCAGATGCCGATGAGAAGGAAGGTGGGGATGAGGGCGAACTCGTGGAAAATAAAGAAGAAGAAGAGATCGAGCGAGATGAAGGCACCCATCGCGCCAAGCGACATGAGAAGGAGATAACAGTAGTACTCCGACGAGCGGCGAATGTTGCCCGGCGATATGGCGATGGCCGCGAACGTGACGATGGCGGTAAGAAAGACGAGCGGCAGGCTGATGCCATCCACACCGATATGGAGGTGGATGGGCGGCAGTCCCTGGATGTTGACCCAGGGACAGTCCATGACCCAGTAATACCCGCCTTGAGCGGCAGGATAATAAAAGAGAAGACCGACGGCCAAAAACAGGTTGATCAAGGCGGCGATTCCAGCCGTGGGGCGGGCAGGCGCTTTGGCCAGAATGAATATAATGGCGCCCAGTGGCACCAAAAGCAGAACGAGAAGCGGAGAGAAGTTCACGGTGGGTTAGTGGGAGAAAAGGGTGAAATAAATCAGAAGGACTCCGCCGATGCTGAAGATAAAGGCGTAGGTTTGCAGGCTGCCGGTCTGAAAGAGCCGGAGGATTTCGCCCACGCCCACGCTGATGTAGGCCGCGCCCCGAATGATCAGGCCGTCGAGGATCCAACTATCGATCCAGTTAAGCGCAATGGCGGTCCATTGCTGCCCACCCACGAGACTGCGTTCGTAGAATTCATCGCAGTAGAATTTCCTGGCCAGGAATTGGATATTCAGAGGATCGCGGTCCTTGCCAACATAAAGGAAGTAGGCCGAGATCAGTCCGGCAACAACAAAGGCCGTGGGAACGGAAATCAGCGGAGCGAGCCACGCAGGGAACATGCTTTCCGCCCCTGGCACGACAGCAGGGGTGATGTGAAGCGTGCCCAGGACACCATCAAACCAGTCGTGGTAGTAGGCCTTAATGCCGATGACTCCGCCGATGACCGAAAGCACAGAAAGAACGACCAGCGGCCCCGTCATCACCGGAGGTGATTCGTGTGGATGCTCGGCGGCGGCCGTGCGGGCGTGCCCGAGGAAAGCAACGACCACGAGTCGTGTCATGTAAAATGCGGTAAGGAATGCCGTAAAGACGCCGACCCAGTAGTAAACGGGGCCGTAAGCTTCCGCGACCTCGAGAACGTAGTCCTTGCTCCAACATCCGGCGAGCGGCCAGCATCCGCTAAGGGCCAGCATACCGATGAGGAAAGTCCAAAAGGTAAGCGGAATTTTCTTGGCGAGGCCACCCATCTTCCAGATGTCCTGCTCATCGTGCAAAGCGTGGATAACGGAGCCTGCCGCGAGGAAGAGAAGCGCCTTGAAGAACGCATGCGTGCTGAGGTGGAACATGGCGGCATCCGGCCCCCCGCAACCGACAGCCATGACCATGTAACCAAGTTGCGAGAGGGTAGAATAGGCGAGGATGCGCTTGATGTCGTCTTGCTGGACGGCAATGAGGGCGGCAAAGATGGCGGTAAAGCACCCGATTGATGCGATGACAAACATGCCGAAAGGCGAAAGAATCAGGAGTGGATAGACGCGGCAAAGCATGTAGACGCCGGCGGCGACCATGGTGGCGGCGTGGATGAGGGCGGAGACAGGCGTGGGGCCTTCCATGGCGTCGGGCAGCCAGACGTGAAACGGAAACATGGCCGACTTGCCGACGCATCCGGCAAAGAGGCCAAGAACCATGATTGCCAACGTAAATTGGGTGGCTGCGACGGCACCGGAATGGTGGATGCCGGTGAAGGGACTGTGATGATGAAGGGTCTGCTGGATGGTCGTAAGAGTGCTTTGCACCACCGGAACAGACATGACCGGATGATAATTGGCGACGACGGCGGGTTCGATCGAGACAGAACCCGAGAGAAGCCAGTAGGTAAGAATACCGATCATGAACCCGAAGTCGGCAAGCCGGTTGCAGACGAAGGCCTTGTTGGCGGCAGCGGCGGCGCTTTCCTTCGTGAACCAGAATCCAATGAGCAGGTAGGAACTGAGGCCCACGCCTTCCCAGAAAAAGAAAAGCTCGATGAGATTGGTAGCCAGGACAATGCCGGTCATCGAAAACATAAAGATGGAAAGTCCGCCAAAGAAACGACCGCGGCCTGGATCATTCTTCATGTACCCGTACGAATAGATGTGTACGAGCATGCCGACGCCCGTGACGATCAGAAGCATGCCCTTGGAAAGGGCGTCGAAGATCATGCCGATCTCAATATTGACGCCGGGAGATTCGCTTGAGCCCGGCAGGGAAATCCAAATCCAGGGATTCGGGGCAGGCAGGTTGCCAAAAGCGACATAGAGGGCGATAAGGAAACAAATCACTGCTGAACCAATGGACGCAAAGATCGCCATGTCGTGCTTCTTATAAAGATGAAGCAGGATCGCAATCGAAGCGGTCAGCGGCGTTACCAGCAACAACCAGGCGATATAATGTTCCAGTTCCATAATCTTAGAACTTGAGGCTGGTGAGGTCCTGGACCTGTGTGGTTTGCCGCAGCCGGTAAAGGGCGACGATCAGGGCCAGGCCAACGGCCACTTCTGCCGCGGCGACCGTGATGACGAAGAAAACAAAGACCTGTCCGTCGAGCGAGCCGTTGAAGCGGCTGAAAGCGACGAGCGTCAGGTTGGCGGCCTGCAACATCATCTCAAGCGACATATAAATGATGATGAGGTTGCGCCGGGTGATCACGCCCATGAGCCCGATGACAAAGAGAATCGCGCCGACGGCCAGATAATGATTGAGCGTGATTTCCATGACAGTCTATCGGGTTGAGGCGGTTTCGGGCTTCGTCGATTTGGGCGGCGCTTCGCGGGTGATCTGTTCGCGGGGAGAGGGACGGGGTAGTTCGTCTTGTTTGCAGAGGACGATGACGCCGATGGTGGCCACCAGAATAAGAAGGCTGGTGATTTCAAAGGGCGCGACGTAGGTCGTCTGCATGGAATTCACATTGGTGGCGAAAAGGAGCACCCCGATACGGTGGGTGTCATCGCTGAGATCCGTCAGGAAACCCGGGGAAGCACCGGGGTTATTTGCAATGCGAACTGCCATGTACTTGGCCGACAGGACGTGCGGCGGGGGTGCCTGATCGATGCCCACTGCTCCCTGGGGTGTCGCCTTGAGCGTGAGCGCAACGGTATAGAGAAAGCCGAGGGCAAGAAGCAGGGCGCAGCCCATCCAGATTTTCTGGCGCGGGATTTTTTCGGCCCCGGTGAGGTCGAGCAACATGATAATAAAGAGGAAGAGGACCATTACCGCCCCGGCGGTGACGAGAATTTGCACCGCCGCGAGGAAAAAGGCGTCGAGCATGACGAACAGTCCCGACATAAAGAAGATGGTGAAAGCAAAACACATCGCGCTGGTGACGGGATTGCGGCCAAGAATAACGGCCAGAGCGCAAAGTTATCGCCGAGTTGCGCGATCTGGAAGACAAGCCCGCATTGAAACTCACCACCGGATTCATGGCCGAAGTCCGGCTCGATGTGGAGGACCAGACCAAACAGACCAATCTTTCCGATCCCGCCTTTCAGCAGGCATATCAAAAGGAGCTGACCGCCCGCGCCAATGCGTTGCCCTGGGACATCGTGCAGGATGAGCTGAAGCAAATGAAGGGCGGCTTTGAAATGGTCAGCCGCAATCTCATCCTCGGCGAAGTCCAAAGTGAAATTGAACCCACGGTCAAACAGACCGGCTCGCTCAGTAACGAGTTGGCGGCTGCCGTCATCGGTATCCGTTCCAGCCTTGAGGTTTCGATCCCGCTTAAGCAACCGATTGTGGCCGCACTCACCGATGTCGTTCATGCGCAAAACCTGGCCCAGGCGGCGAAGCCCGACATTTGGAAAGATCGCGCCGTCGTGTTGACGGAAGACCAGAAACTGACGCCGGTTGTCATCGGTATTTGGGACTCGGGGGTTGATCCCAAGGTTTATCCGAAGCAGCTTTTTACCGATCCCTCGGTTCGCATGGTGGTAAGACCTCAAGTCACGACGGATGGTAAAACTGCTGACTTGAACTTGACGCCTGAAATGCTTGCGAAAGCTACGCAAAATTCTGATCCCCACGGACTGGCCTTCGATCTCCATTCCAACCGCGTCCACGGCGAACTATATCCATTGGGCACCGCAGCCGGACGTTATCCAGAAATGATTTCTCTCATCAAAGGTTTCCGCGACATCGACGCCTCGGTCGATAGTCCCGAAGCCGCGGCCCTGAACGCCAAGATGAGCAAATTATCTCCCGAGGAGGTCAAACCCTTCATCGAAAACCTGGAACTCTTCAGCAATTATCTTCACGGCACTCACGTCGCCGGCATCGCCTCAGAGGGCAATCCCTATGCGCGTCTTCTGATTGCGCGCCTCACCTTCGACTATCACGTCATCCCGGAAAAGCCGACGGTCGAACAGGCGCGCAAGGATGTCATCGCGGATCAGACCTACGTCGATTATTTTAAGCAGCACGGCGTCCGTGTGGTGAACATGAGCTGGGGCGGCTCGCTTAAGGACGTCGAGGATGCGCTCGAGAAAAACGGCGTGGGCAATGCCGACGAACGCAAGAAGCAGGCGCGCGAGATTTTCGACATAGGCAAGGAAGGCCTCTACAACGCCCTCAAAGGCGCGCCCGATATCCTCTTCATCGCCTCCGCAGGCAACAGCAACAACGACGTCAACTTCGATGAAATGGTTCCTTCCTCCTTCGATCTGCCTAATTTTGTCACCGTCGGCGCGGTCGATCAGGCGGGCGACGAAACATCCTTCACCAGTTTTGGCAAAAACGTCATCGCCTATGCCGATGGTTTTGAAGTGGAAAGTTACATCCCGGGCGGCGGACGCCTGAAACTTTCCGGCACTTCAATGGCGTCACCCGAAGTCACCAATCTGGCGGCCAAGCTTTTCGCGATTGATCCAACCTTAAAACCAGCGGATGTTATCGAACTCATCAAGGGCGGCCTCGAAACGACTTCCAAGGACAAACGCATCTTGTTGCTCAATCCCTCCAAATCGGTTGATCTGCTCAAGGCCCGGCTTACCCCCAAAACATGAATCTATGCCGATGAAAAATCAATTGTTACAATTGTGTGACAATCGGAAGCAATTCGTCTAAAGGTGCTTATGCCCATTAGGAAGCGCAAACAACGTCCCAGTAAGGTCAAGCCGAGTTGCGCTAAAGAAGTCTCCGTTCTCGCCTGGATTCAGGATGCGTATGGGAATGTTCTCCTCATCCAACAAATGGCGAGTCGACAACTCTGGTCGCTGCCCGGTGGCAAGGTCCGGGGATCGGAAGGGCTCAAAGCGGCGTTACGCCGTGAACTGAAAGAGGAGATCGGCCTTACGCTCATTTCCACCCGGGTGATCGATTTGTTTGACCGCCCGCAACGGTCCGGTCTGGCGGTCCTCTTTCGGACCACCTTGCGCAAGGGCAAACTCAAACTGGGCAAAAAGGAAATTAAGCAGGCCGCCTTTGTCTCCAAGCTTCCTCCGAATGCCACGCCTTCGGTGCGCTATTTTTGGCGTCGACAGTTTCCCACCGCCTCCGCCCGGGGAAACATTCTCGATTTGTAATTGGGTCAGGCCGGAGGCTGACCCTCCACTGATCTCGACAATTTCAAGATGACGAAGGATAAAGACCACATGTCCCATACCCGTTCCCACGAACTCTTCGCCGAAGCGCTCCGCTATATGCCGGGCGGAGTCAATTCGCCGGTGCGCGCGTTTCGTGCGGTGGGAGGTGAACCTTTTTTTGCGCAAAAAGCGTACGGTGCACGCGTCGAGGACATCGACGGCAATGCCTACATCGATTACGTCTGCACTTGGGGGCCTTCCATTCTCGGACATGCGCATCCCGAGGTCATTGCGGCGATAAAAGCCGCTGCCGATCGCGGTACCAGCTTCGGTATTCCGAATCCACTCGAAGTGGAACTCGCGCGCAAGATTTGCGAATGGGTTCCCTCCGTTCAAAAAGTGCGCATGACCAACAGCGGCACCGAGGCGACCATGACCGCGGTCCGTCTCGCGCGGGGATTTACGCGCCGCGATAAGATCATCAAATTCGAGGGTTGCTATCACGGGCATGTCGATTCGCTTCTGGTCAAGGCCGGCTCGGGAGCATTGACCCTCGGCCAACCCGATAGCGCGGGAATCCCGGCAGCGCTTGCGGCGCTTACGCTGGCGCTGCCATTCAATGATGTTGAGGCCCTCCGCCTCGCCTTTGAGCACAACAAAGGTGAAATCGCCGCGGTGATCGTCGAGCCGATTCCGGCCAATGCGGGACTCATTCTTCCCGCGCCCGGTTATCTCGAAACCATGCGGGAACTTTGCACGGCGCATGGCGCGCTCCTGATTTTCGACGAGGTGATGACCGGCTTTCGTCTGGGCAAAGGCGGCGCGCAGGAATTGCTCGGCATCCGGTCCGATCTCTCCTGCTTCGGTAAAGTAATCGGCGGTGGCCTGCCGGTGGGTGCGCTCGGTGGACGCGCTGAGATTATGGATTATCTCGCGCCTCTCGGCCCGGTTTATCAGGCGGGAACGCTTTCCGGCAATCCGCTCGCCATGGCGGCGGGGCTGGCGCAACTCAAAGTCCTGGAGGAACAGGACATCTTTTCCAAGCTGGAAAAATTGGGAGCACAACTCGAAGCCGAGACACGCTCTACGCTCAAAGCTGCGGGCCTTGATTATGTCTTTTACCGCGTCGGCTCAATGTTCTGCCTCTTCTTCACCGGGCAATCTGTCCGGAATCTGGATGACGCAAAAACCTCCGATCTCAAACATTTTACGCGATTCTTTCACGCTATGTTGGACCGGGGAATCTATCTCGCTCCATCGCAATTTGAGACAGGATTTATCAGCGCCGCCCATACGGAACAAGATCTCGAACAAACGGCCCGCGTTTTGCGCGAATCCCTGCAAGCTTGAAGTACGACCGGTCTAAATAGCGGCCAGGGCAGGGCGGACACCAATGACCGCGAGCACTTCGGAACTGAGGCGGCGAATAGGCTCGATATCATTTTCGATCCGGGCCCGGGTCAGAAGGCCCTCATAATAGCTCACCATTTTGCGGGCCTTGAGCGCGGCATCCTGGCCTTCCACTTCACCCAGCGCCTGGGCATCCGCAATGGCCCGCTCAAAATAACCGGTCCCAATGACCAGAATTTCATGGATACGTAATCGGAGCCGCTCGTCCTGGGTGGATATCTCCGAGCCGAGCGTAAAGAGCGGGCAACCGAGGACCTGGCCGCTCGCCTCATATGAAGCGCATTGATGCTCGGCGACCATATCGAGGTACTTGCGCAGACGTTCCAAGGGCGGAACTTCGGGTCTAAAAATGTCATCAAAAATCAACTGCCGCGCCGCCCACCAGTCATTGACCGCCACCAAGGCGAGATCGGCCTTTGAACTAAAAAAATAGTAGAAGCTTCCCTTTTTGACCGTGGCCCGTTCGCAGATCGCATCGATCGTCACCGCGCCATAACTGTATTCCCAGATCAGGTCGTGAGCCGCATCGATCAGGCGCTGTCGCGCATCGCTCGTTCTTCCCATAGGTAGATACAAATTAGACCAAATTTTATAAAGAACAAGGCATGATCCGGGCTTGCATTTTTGCCTGATGAAATAATCCAGACTCAGGATTTGGCGACTTGTGCAGGCATTAGCATGTTGGCGCTATTGAGCAGGGTAAGGCGATTGTCCCGCGCCAATTCCACCAGTCGATAATTGATCCTCTCCTTGACCTCCAGATGATGGATCAAATCCACCGGGCGGGTAAAATAATTGACGACAATTTCATAACCATTGGCCGTGATCTCATGAAAATAAAAGTAGGAGCCATCCGGACTCACATCATCTTGTTTTTTTAATTCCTCGCGTATCGCTTGGACAAAATCGCGAATCTGTTCCGGGCTGGTCTGGAAACTGACGCCCAGCTTTTGTTGAACGCGGCGCTGGGGCATGGTCGAAAAATTTTCGATGATATCCTTGCACAGCATGTTATTGGGAATCGTCAGTTGGGTCCTGGCAAAGGTCCGGATGCGCGTGGAGCGAAAACCGATCTCTTCAACGATGCCATCCACACGGCTCCCGCTTGCGCCCATCTGAATCCAATCGCCGACGCGAAAGGAACGGTCCGCGATCAGCGTGAGGGACCCGAAAAAGTTTCCCAGGGGATCCTGCAACGCCAGGGCCACCGCAATGCCGCCCACGCCAAGCCCCGCCAACAGGCTCACCACATTGATGTGAAACGTGGAGAGCAGGGTGAGAAATCCGATGACGATAACGATGACCCTGAGCGTATTGGAAAAGAGCGGGGTCAGTTGCGGACTAAGTGAATTGTCATGGGCAAGCACGACATTGTCAAAGAACGCGGCAGCCACGTTCACGAGTCGGTAGAAGGTCCAGATTAGGATCACTCCCAGGGCCACTTCAAAGGTCGCCGTCACCAGGACATTGACTACTCGAAATCGTTCGAGTCCGCCGATGAGGACCTGGGTCGCCAACTCGAGGCCAAACAGAAGAATGAAGGCGCCAAAAGGTTCCTTGGCCGCCTCAAGGATGAGTTCCTCATAGATCACCGTTTTTCTGCTCACCGCGCGAAGCAAGACGCGGGCTAAAATCACTTGCAGGATGTTCTTGAAAAACAAACTCACAACGACCACAAGCAGCGCCAGAACTATGCGCCACAGCACAAATCCCGGCACAACCTCGTTTTCCCAAAAACTCCCGGACATGAAAGAGGGAGGAGCGGGCGAAGCCGGGATGATTTGCGCCAGAAACGCGCAGCCGTTAAAGTTCATCTCTGCATGCATACGCCACTCATGCCACAGGTAACCTCATTTGACAAATAGGAGGCTACTGGGCCAGTGAAGGTATCTATTGTTTTTTGTTCGAAGCAGCGGCAACACGCGCCGCAAATTCTTTGCCGGCATCAGGCACAGTCAACATGAGAAGTCCCAGCAGAATTGAGAGAACAAGAAAGAACAGAAGCAAGAGACCCACCGCCCGGGTCAGGGTTATCAGCTTGAACCTTGCCGAGAGACTGTCTCCTTCCAAACTCTTCTTTTTGGGTTCAACCGAATAGTTGCGAGACTGTCCGGGGTTTTGTGTCCGGCGCGGTGGAGCAATGGTCTTCACGGCAGGATGCGGATTTGTCTGCGCTTTCACGAGGCCAAGAGCCTGCCAATCGGACATGCCTTCCTTCCAATAAAGAGTTTGGGCCGTAATCGTTCCTGCCGTATACATCTCCTGTATTTCCTCCTCCGAATAGGGACCTTTTTGTTTCTGGTCGAGAAGCAGATAGGTATTAGCCATGACCCAGTCAACAAGTAGCCCGGGCCATCGGAATACTCTAGTCAAAAAGTCACGAAACGGTAACCGCCGGGTCGCGCAATTGTCACAGTCGCCTGCCTGACTATCGCATACCCGTTGGCTTGGTTGGTCGAAACGACTTCGAGGAGCTGTGCCAATCTAACCCGTCAGAGGAGAAAATGTATGGAACTTTGGGGAGAATCACTCACGTTCGCGGCAGGCTTCTTTTTGTTATTGGCCCTGGCCATGGCTTTGGCTTTTGAATTCGTCAATGGTTTCCACGATACCGCCAATGCCGTTGCGACGGTCATCTATACTCACACGCTCAAGCCCACCTACGCGGTCATCTGGTCTGGCTGCTGGAATTTGATCGGCGTTCTTATGTCCTCGGGGGCCGTAGCTTACAGCATCGTGGCCCTCTTGCCATTGGAGTTGGTACTCCATTCCGGTTCAGGTGCGGGTTTCGCGATGATTTTTGCCCTGCTCATTTCCGCTATTATTTGGAACGTAGGCACATGGTATCTCGGATTGCCCGCATCCAGTTCGCACACCTTGATCGGCTCGATCATGGGCGTGGGCGTGGCTAATTCAATGATGGCGGGAAACGGAATAATGGCCGGTATTAATTGGGCCAAGGCCCAGGAAATCGGCTTGGCGCTACTTCTTTCACCGCTGGTCGGTTTTTTTGGCGCAGCCTTGCTCTTTTTGGCCTTGAAGTTTCTCGTCCGACGCGAAGATCTTTATAAATCTCCGGAGAAAGATTCCGTTCCTCCTCTCTGGATTCGCGGGATGTTGATGCTCTCCTGTACGCTGGTCAGTTTCTTCCATGGTTCCAATGACGGTCAAAAGGGCATGGGTCTAATCATGCTGATTCTCGTCGGTCTCGTCCCGGGCGCATTTGCCTTGAATATGGCGAGCGATCCCGCCCGATTGCAGGGAGCTGTCACTGAGCTTCGCCAATTAGTGGGTGAAGTCACCCCTCTGGCCAAGGGCACCACGGTGAGTCAGGACGATGCCATCAGCGAGTTGACTCGTTATGCCAAGGCGGGAGGAAAACCGACCAACACGACTTATGCGGCCATTGCGCTGGAAAGTCAGTCGATCTCCGATTCCCTCGCCAAAGTTCCCACGGTCGATGCGATTTCGCGCGAGGATCGGATGACGCTTCGCACCGAAGTTTATCTCGTGGCTGAAAGTCTCAACAAACTCATCAAGGGCAAACAAATTGCCGATCCGACCATTGCTGCCGCCATCAAGAAGGACAAATCGGATTTGGACACACTCACCAAGTATATTCCGGACTGGGTCAAGGTTCTCGTGGCGTTGGCACTCGGTCTTGGCACGATGATCGGTTGGAAACGCATCGTGGTCACCGTCGGTGAAAAAATTGGCAAGTCGCACTTGACCTATGCACAGGGAGCTTCCGCCGAATTCATGGCCGCGGCTACTATCGGATTGGCCGATGGTCTGGGCCTGCCGGTCAGCACAACCCACGTCCTTTCCTCGGGTATCGCTGGAACCATGGCGGCCAACAAGTCGGGACTGCAGAAGGACACCTTGATCAGCATCTTGCTGGCGTGGGTGCTGACGTTGCCGGTTTGTATCTTCCTCGGTGCGACTTTGTTTTCCGCCGCTCTCTACGTCACTCTTCACATTTTTGGAATTCGCTAATCCAGAATCGGCCTCTGGCATCTCCAGTGCGCGTTTAACCGTCGCTGGAGATTTTCTTGTCTGGACCAGGCGGTGCCACCGGTATTTCCAATGGCGGGATCAATTTTTGATCGGCATTTTTAATCTTCAACAACACAAGCACGCATATCGTATTCACGATCATGCTGAAAAAGATGATGGCAAGATCGCCCACCAATTGGGGAAGGCCGCTGAACATATCGTGCTCATGTTCCAGGGCAAAGATTCCCCCTGCGGCCAGCATGGAAAAGAGAGTGCACATCACCATCAGTGCCATTGTGAAAAGAAAAATTCGGGCGACTTTTTGCAACCGGCTCAGCGATTGGAGCGGGGGCG
>Ga0206926_1131_pt1 | contig 14793 bp, 16 predicted proteins | sample Alteio_BWOrgHeat_59_FD_152955 | JGI IMG/M metagenome (GOLD analysis project Ga0206926, IMG submission 152955) | Enriched cells from forest soil in Barre Woods Harvard Forest LTER site, Petersham, Massachusetts, United States -... | ecosystem: Environmental > Terrestrial > Soil > Temperate forest >... | reverse complement strand
GGATGGTAGGCAGCGGCATCGCCTCTTCCCTTATCCACGAAGTAGGACACCAGGGCGCAGCCTTGCTCGATCTGGTAAATTCCATCAGAAAAGAAATAGCAGGCAGGAAAAAGACCAGCAACTATCCCGGTGCCTGGGAGCTCTATTACCGTTGGATCTCAGAGATCATCGCCGATTTCTGGTCCATGGGGCACCTGGGCGTCGGGGCAACCCTGGGTCTGATCAATGTAGTCAGCCTGCCACGCTATTTTATGTTCAGGATAAAGCTGGATGACCCGCATCCCTTTCCCTGGATAAGGGTCAGGCTGAGTCTAGCCTTCGGTAGCAGGATCTTTCCTCATGAGCAGTGGCAGAGGCTCGCACATATGTGGCTGTCCATGTACCCGCTGCAAAAAGAGAATCCAAAGACCCTCGCTATTATCGAAGCCCTGGAAAGAGTAATGCCCGATTTCGTGGAGCTGGTTGTTAACCATAGATCACCCGCCTTAAAAGGGAAGAAGCTGATAGATATTTTCCCGCACCATACAAGACAGCCGGCCAGACTCCAGTTCCTTTACAACGCCTGGCGCTTTGCTCCGGAACAGATCAGCACCGCACCACCCTCCCTCGTCTTCGCCGTGATAGGACAGGCCCATGCCGATTCGAATATCTCGGCTACCACGGAGAGTAAGCTGCTGACTGACTGGCTGACACAATGGGCCTTCCTTCGCTCAGAGGACAGGACGAAAAAAGAGTCCATCGAGATCATCCATGAAATAAAAAATTTGATTAACGATTAATTAAACTAAGTAATTATGAAAGACGAAATAACGAGATTGAAGCTCCCCGGGAGTTTCAAAGCTATCCAGGCCGCTCCTGTCTATGTCACCTGGCAGGAAAACGACCCGCAGGAGGAACTGGATATCACCATCAGCGATCTGACCGTGGAAAAAGGCAAACCAAAAACACTTCGGAAATTTTTCCTGCAGATCAATGGCGGCTCCATCGACCCGGTAGTGCTCACCGCAAAAGATGTGGTGGTAGGCCCCATTCCCCCGAATGCGGGTGTGGCAGGACAGAAAACTGCCGCCCTCTATCAGTTCCCCGTCAGCTACGAAGGATTGATGGAAGGTCAGAATACCATCACTTTTTATGCAGAACATTTTACTGATCTCAATACGACGGGCATTACACCCGTTTCCCTTCCACAGGACGATGGTAACATCAATGTATATCCACTCGGACATCTCAGCTTCGGCGCCTTCCCAGAAAAAAACCTGGTGAATGTTAAGCTGGAAAGACCCGGCATCGAAGAGACCCCGGACAAGATCCTCTGGAAGGCCATCAAGAACCATGCGCTGAAGTTCTCCGACTACGAGGATTTCATCGACACTATTCTTTGTAAAGAACCCCCCGGCGGTCCCGGCGCTGCAGCAAGGGACAGAATGAAATACCGCTCCCCGTTTATCAAGAGCGAAGAATATAATCTGGTAAAATTCGCCACCGAATTCTTCATGCTGAAAAAATTCGGCTTGTCAGAGAGGGAACTGATCGGATACGTCGGCTCCAGCGGTAAATTGCCTTACTATGACTTTGTCATCAGCGCCATCCGTGATGACCTCAAGTTCGATAGCCTGAAAGGAAATTACGAAGGGGGCAATGACTGCGATAAAAGAGAGGAACAACGACTGTTCAATCCCTTTATGACGGAGTTGATCTGGAGCTATTGGATGGAACAGGCAGGACTGGTGCAAACCATGAATGTCATAAACCTCCGCTTCCAGAACATTCGCACGGACGTATTCTCCGACAGACTGCAACGCTTCGATGCGGATCCGCTCCGCCCGCTGAGCTATATTCTCTGGGGATATATCCAGGATGAACAGCACCGTCTTTCCCTGCCCCGTCGCGTAAATGAATATGACCATGAGTATGGATTGCTGCTCACAGGCCGCGCGGTTGGTAAAATGAACACCACCGACAGCCGGGTCAAATTTCTCGAGGCTTTTCATAACCTGCTGAATCTCTCTTTCATCTATTTTAAAGAGAGTGATGACACTACGTATATCGCCGATGCATTCCCCGTATTGAATGCCCTGCGCGAAGTACACCTCCTCCTGGCGGAAGGGAACCACAATGCGTATGGTAATCTCACCTGGACGGCCCGGCAGGAAATGCTCATGCAGCAGTATGTCCTTGCCCGCCCCGAAATGCGCGAATTTTTGGGTGGCAGGGTGATGGTGCCTTATCCGGAGACCTGGATGGATCGCGTGGATACCATGCGTAATATCCAGGGATGGGGAGAGACAAGCGTACTCCACTATTACGAGCTGGCTATACACGGTGAACAGATCCTGCTGTCCATCCGCTATGGCAACTGGAGCGACGTGACCCTCGACAGGACAAACGCTGCCAACTGGGCACAGGAGTTCCGGAATAACATCTATCGCTACACACACGCTTACCGCGTAGTGACAGGTGTTGATCTCACCATGGATAAGATCCAGTCCACCAGCACTTTTGCAATCCAGCCTGCTTATCTGATCCAGCAGCGCCTCATGACGGAAAAGAACCATGGCAATCCAGCCCTGGTGCAAAGACAGCAACGCATGATGATCTCCCGGATGACAAAAGACAGGAGGACACAATAATGCTGTGTAAGGACAAATCCCATTTTTCACCATTAAACATTTTATCATGTTAAATAAAACAGCGCCAACGTCTAACCCTTCCGCGTTTGCGGCAGCACGAAAAACGCCTGCTGCCGGCAGACCGGCCCCTGTACCTCGTGCCTCCACCCGGCCCGTTACAGCGGCACCCCTGCGGACTACCGCACCTGGTCCTGGTCGCATTACGGCGGCAGCGCCCATCCACAGGGCCCCCGCCTCCGCCTCCATTCGCACCACCGCAACAGCGCCGGTCCGCAGAACAACAGGCCCCGTCCGGCCTACCGCCCCGCATCACTTCCCTCCCGGTGTCCCACATCATCTGGCGCCCGCCGCCCCACACCGTACCACGACCAGGACCGTGCAACCTCACGCCCCTGTCCACCATCGCCCGGCTACCGGTCATCACGTGACTATCGGACATCGCCCTGCGTTCGGACATCACGTGGCCGTCGGTCATCACCCCACCACCGGTCGCCCTGTCACACATCCAACAGCCCATCCGCACACCCACCGTCACCATACGGCGGTCACTCCTGGCACAGCCGTGCACCATGGACGGCATCACCGGCTGACGCATGTCACACCGGCGGTCCGGCCTGCACATCATATACACAGGGGACATGGCCATCCTACGCAGTATATCCATACTGTGACAGGTCAGCCCGTTCCTTATCCTGTTGCCGGTCCGACCGTCTATACCACGCCCGGCGCTTCACCCATTCCCGGCCAGGCTGGTCCTGCTGCTATAGCAGCTGCCGCCCCGGCAGCCAGGACGGGCAGCACCTGCTCCACGGCACCGACTGAAACCCGCGCCTGTCATTCCTGCGGTACTTCCTCCAGAGGCTGTACCACCTTATCCCGGTTCGCATTCAACAGCGCCGAATTAAAGGCTTCCCATAAAGTCCAGCTAAAGGCCCTGGCCGAAAAAATAGTCGGGCAGAACAGCAATGCTGTCATCGCCACCGGCCATACGGATCACAGCGGGACAGAGGACTACAATGAAGCCCTGGGCGCCAGACGGGCCTCGGCCGTGGTAAAGGAATTGAAAAAGCAAATGGCCCTGCTAAAACCCGGCTCAGAGCTCCAGCTTTTCTTCCGGATCAATTCCAAAGGAGAGACAAGACCCGTTTCCCAGACGGATGCGGCGGCCAACAGGCGCGTATCCGTATGCGTAAGAAAAGGTACTTTCAGCAGGTAGGCCATGGATACGGTACAGGATATGCTCAGCCAGTTGAAGCAATTTATTGCTTATCCCACGGTCAGCAGTGACACAGGACAACGACAGACGATGTATGATTGTGCAGACTGGCTGGCGCAGCACCTCCGTTCCATCGGAATGCAAAAGGCTGTCGTATATCCCACTTCCGTTCATCCGCTGGTATATGCAGAATACAGGTCGGACCCTTCCCGTCCGACCCTCCTTTTTTACGGGCACTATGATGTGCAGCCCGCAGAGCCATTTGAAAAATGGAAGACGCCGCCCTTTCTGCCGGCTATCAGCGGTAACTATATAGTCGGCAGAGGTGCGTCGGACGATAAAGGACAGGTCTTCATCCATATCAAGGCCGTTGAACAATTGCTGAAAGAAACAAAAGGCCGTTTGCCCCTGAATATAAAATTCCTCATAGAAGGAGCAGAAGAGATTGGGAGCGTCGGACTCCGCCAGTTCATCACCGCGCAAAAACAGCTTTTACAATGTGATGCTGCCATCGTGTCCGACAGCAGGATGGCAGCCATCGACGAACCCGCCATTACCTGGTCACTGCGCGGTTCACTGAATGTGGAAATGGAAATAAGAACAATGGGGAAAGACCTTCATTCCGGCACTTTCGGAGGATGCGTGACCAATGCAGGGACCCGGCTTGCTGAATTTATCGCCGGTCTTCACGATAGGGAAGGGCGCATCACGATCCCGGGTTTTTATGAGGATGTCCGGGAATACTCAGAGGCAGAAAGAGCTCTCTTCGCCAGGGATGGTATCAGCGATGACAGTCTCCTGCATGACGCAGCAGCTTTCTTTCCCTGGGGTGAACGTGGCTACAGTCTTTATGAACGGGTGGCGATCCGGCCCTCCCTGGCCGTAACGGGGCTCAGCGCAGGTTTTCAGGGACAGGGGGTAAAAAATGTTATCCCTTCGACGGCAACCGCTAAATTTAATTTCCGGCTGGTGCCTGACCAGGATCCTGTAAAGATCCACCGGTTATTGGAAGATTACACAAAACATGTCCTCCGGGATACTCATCTGCGATTGACGTACAGCTCATTTAATCATCCCGTCAGGGTCCCGCTTAATGATCCTTATGTCATGGCGGCCGCACGCGCCAGCAGAGAGGTATTCCATAAAAAGCCAAAATTCCTCATGAATGGCGGCACCATCGGCGCTGTGGACCACCTGCATACTATCCTGGACATTCCCATAGTGCTGATAGGATTTGCACAGGCCGGCGACAATATGCATGCCCCCGATGAAAGATTCTATCTGCCAAATTTTTTCAAAGGGATCAGGACGATAAAAAAAACTATTCAATATGCAGCCGTTAATCATTGACTCACATTGTCACGCAGGAAAAGGCGATGGCCTCGCAGGACCCTGGAATACAAATGCATCCCTGAAGGATTACGTGCAATGGTGTAAGCGGTCCGGCATAGAAAGAACCGTATTGTTTGCAGCCCTCACATCCGATTACACCAGGGCGAATGCCGAAGTTGCAAGGATCGTTCGCCGGCATCCGGATAGATTTTATGGCTACGCATTTGTAAACGCAGCAACAGACAAGGGACATATCTTCGATATGGTGCGGACCGCTGTTGAAGAATATCATTTTTGCGGGATCAAGATCCATCGCCATGATGCCCCCATCTCAAGAGAGGTCTGCGAGACGGCCCGCCGCTTCCACCTGCCCGTCCTCTATGATGTTATGGGAGAGATCGCCACCGTGGAACTGCTTGCTACTGAATACCCCGACATCAATTTCATCATTCCCCATCTGGGCACATTCTCGGATAACTGGAGCCAGCAGCTGGCTTTTATTGATCACCTCGTCCGCCACCCCAACATCTACACCGACAGCTCCGGCGTAAAAAGATTTGATCTCTTTAAAATGGCATTTGAACGCGCCGGCGCCCATAAGATCCTCTATGGCACGGATGGCCCCTGGCTCCATCCCGGGGTCGAGCTTTCCAAAATATTCTATTTGGACGCCTCCCCCGAACAGCAACAAGCCATCCTTTCCGGCAATTTCCTGCGCCTCACCAGCCGCGCCCGCGCAAGACATAGTTTCCTCCCACATAGCCAACCCTTCCTCTAGCCTCCCACCCGGTCTGGCATAATATTTACTGTTGTAAAGGTATAAAACGTTACAACTATGAATAAGCATGTTACCGCGGCGCCCCGGGATACAAATCCCCGCGCCGTCTCCACCCAGGCAGGAAAAACCGCCCGTGACTATATGACCCGTGATCGCCAGGACCAGCCCATCATCATCGCAAGGAGTAATATGAAAGATGCAAAGGACATCGTCTTATCCTGCATAACGGCCCTCAACCACGGAAATTTCAATACAGCTAAAAGTCTGGTCGCTGAGAATATGACCTTTTCAGGCGTGCTTGGCTCCCGCAATGGCGCAGAAGCCTACTTTAGAGATATGGAACGCATGAGACTGAAATACGATATAAAAAAGGTCTTTGCAGATGACCATGATGTCTGCCTTTTTTATGATCTGCACATGTCGGACATGATCATTTTTGGCTGTGGCTGGTACCATGTGGAAAATGGGAAAATAACGTCGCTAAGAGTGGTTTTTGATCCACGCCCCGTTCTCGAACATGCCGGCCATCACTAGCGGTGTCCCATCAGGAGGCCAGCCCCAGCCGCCTGGCAATATCAGAAGTGAATTTGCCCCCGGGATCATAACGCTGTTTGACAGCCATCCATTCCTTATACTGGGGATACATCTCTTTGAACATGCCCTCCGTCAGCAATGCGTCCTTTCCGAGATAGAGCCTGCCGCCCGCTTGTAACACCTTCGCATCCAGCTTAGGCGTAAAGGACAGCAGTTTCTTTGTTACGGGGAAGTCGATGGCCAGCGTATACCCTTTAAAAGGGAAGGATAATATACCCTGTCCATCACCCATCCTTTTGAAAACATTCAGAAAGGGAGTACAGCCGCTGGCGGCTATCATTTCAAGAATTTCCGTAAGCGTCTTTTTGCCGCCTTCTTCGGGAATAATAAACTGGTATTGAATAAATCCCCTTTTTCCATAACCCCGGTTCCAGTTATCGATCATGTCCAGGGGAAAGAAAAATTTATCATAATGGACAAATTCCTTGGGCGAGTTCTGTACAAAGGCTATCATCCGGTTCAATATCTTTACCGTAAGCCCGTTCAACGCAAAAGAAGGAAAAAAGAAAGGGATGGAAAGCTTGTTCGCCGTGTGCGGCTTCAGCGGATCGGCCTTCAGCTTTTCCGGCAGATCGGCTAATTTGGCTCCGTTACCCAGCGTCAATACCCCACTGCCTAATTTGGATCCTTTTGCCAGCGCATCTATCCAGGCAACGGAGTAATTGTACTCCGCATCATATTTTTCCAGGGCTTCCAGCATATGATCCAGGTTCTTGATAACAACGGATTTCTGCTTGAAATACGTGGTCTCTATTTTTCGTAATTGCAGCTTGGCAGTAAGAATGATGCCCAATAGACCCAGCCCCCCGAAATTAGCCCAGAAAAGATCCACGTTTTCTGTACGGGAAGCCGTCACGACAGCGCCGTCCGCCAGCAATATGGTAAAGGAAATAACACAATTCACAAAAGAACCGTCGATGTGATGCGCTTTTCCGTGTATATCATTGGCAATAGCCCCGCCGATGGTGATCAGCTTCGTGCCCGGACAGATCATAGGGAACCAGCCCTGGGGGGCAAAGACGGAAATGATCTCTTCCAGGTTGACCCCTGCCTGGCATTCGAGAATACCCTGCTGGTCATCAAAAGAAAGAAAATTGTTCATTTTGGTACACAGGGCTACATAACCATTATCATTCAGGGCCTGGTCTCCATAGCTCCTGCCCAACCCCCGTGCAATCAGCTGTTCTTCCTGTATCACAGCCTTGCATTCCGCCCCACTCCGTGGATACACCGTATAAGATTCAGATACAGGAAAATTACCCCACCCAGCTAATTTTTCTTTTTTCCCTAAAGGCATAATAATTAATGATTTGTGTGTGAATCGGGCATAAAAATATAATATTTAGGCGGAAAGTCCTAACCCAATACTTTTGATTCATGCATTCGATTATCAGACAGATCATTACAACGACCGGCCCTGCGCCCAGCCTGTCCCATCACACCCCCCGGTCCCCATTTGCCAAAAGCTAAAAGTCTGTCCCTGTGATCAATGCCTCCCATTTGGTAAGCTCGGACTGTACCGCCTCATTTTTTAACGTTGCACGCCGATAAGCATCCTTTCCCAGAAAAAGATACAATGCCGGCTCCGCTTCCCCCGCCATTTGGATCATGGCGGTGGCCGCTTTTTCAGGGTCCCCCGGCTGCTGTCCGTTCCATTGCTGGAATTGCAGATGAGTGGCCCGGATATGTTCATACGCCCCGATGGGGTTTTGCGCCAATACCAATGATTCGGGAGTGAGAAAATTCGTACGAAATGCGCCGGGCGCTACAATGGTCACCTTGATCCCAAAGGGTTTTACATCCGTGGCCAATGCTTCGGACATCCCGCAGATAGCAAACTTGGTGGCGGAATAAATACTAAAGGCGCCGTTGATACTGGTAAAACCGGCAATAGAGGAAATATTGAAGATATGCCCGGATCGCTGTGCCCGCAGATACGGCATCACTTTCCTGATGATATTCAGCGTGCCAAATACATTCACTTCAAAATTCTCGCGGGTCTCTCTGTCCGTCAGCTCTTCAACACTGCCTCCCAATCCATACCCGGCATTATTTACCACGACGTCGATACGCCCGAATTGATGGATCACTTTTTCAATGGCCGCCCTTGTGCTGTCCTCATCCGTGATCCGGGATTGCACCGGCAGGAACCGCTCATTGTCCCCGTCCGTGCCCATCGCCTTTTGCAATACATCCGCACTCCTGGAAAGCGCCGCTACCCGGAACCCCCGCGTCAATAACGTCTTCACCAGGGTAAGGCCTAAACCCTGAGAGGCGCCTGTCACCAGCCAGATCTTTTCCTTGTTCATAATTGTCATTTAAGATGACAAAATTAACACGGACTATGGGTTCCATTATTATAAGCATCAAACCAATAATTGTATAATTCAAACACTGTTTGTCTATTGCGCATTATATACGGCCAGGAATTGTTTTTCATAGCTGCTGCCCAGCGGTATCTCCTCCCGGCCAATATGGACCACTTTGTTTTTCACCGAGTCTATTTTACGCATGGACACGATATAAGACCGGTGAACACGGATGAATTCCTTTTCAGACAGCTTATCCTGTAACATCTTCATCGTCATCCTGACAACAAGCGGCGCCTGCTCATGGAGATGGATCTTCAGGTAATTGTCAAGCCCTTCGATAAAGAGTATGTCAGCCAGCGTGGTACGGACAAGACCATAATCCACCCGTAACATGATATATTGTTGCTGCTGGTCCGTCTGGTGCTGATATTGATATGCTTTAAACGCCTTTTCAATGGCTTGCTGAAACCGGGAAAAAGTATAAGGCTTCAGTAAATAATCGATGGCATTAAGATTATAGCTTTCCACTGCATATTCACTATAGGAAGTAGTAAATATGACCATGGCCGGCGAAGGTATTTTTTTGTAAAATTCAAGCCCGCTCATGGCCGGCATATTGATATCAAGAAAGATCAGGTCGACAGGAAATTTCTCAAGATAAGCCAGCGCCTTGCCGGTCCCGGTAAAGGTCTTTACCAGCTCCACATTCTCCAGCCGCTCACAATAAGTCCCGACTATATCCAACGCCGGCGGCTCATCGTCTATTGCAATTGCCTTTAGCATGATAATTTCGTTTATAAGTTGACAATATTAATATAAATTTATTGCTATTTCCCCATTATGGATGCATATGAACCGCTCATAGAGCACGTAAAAAAAAGAGTGGCATTGACAGCGGATGAGATTTCGCAGCTGACTGCTTCCTTCAAATTGAAGAAAGTAAAGAAAAGACAACTGATCATCCAGCCGGAGTTTGTGGCCCGGCACCGGAATTATATTGTCAGGGGATCTTTCCGGGCCTACGTCCTCGGGGAAAATGGAGAGGATCATACCATCCAGCTTGCCATAGAGGACTGGTGGACATCGGACTATAACAGTTATATTTACCAGACGCCCGCTACCATGTTCGTAATGGCGCTGGAAGATGGCATCATCTTACAGATAGAACACACAGAAGAACAACGCTTAAAAAGGACCAGCCATACATTCGAGACATTTTTCAGGATCATGGCGGAGAGAACGGCCGCGTATCACCAGCGCCGGATCATTTCTAATCTTACACAGACGGCAGAGGAACGCTACCAGGAATTTATCAGGAAGTATCCGCTCCTTGTCGCCCGGATGCCTCAATATGCGATCGCCTCTTTTCTGGGCATGACGACAGAATTTCTTTCCAAGATCCGTAACAATAAAGTGAAGAAACGGTCTTGAACTACTTCAACATGCTTTCCTGAACTGGTTCATTTTACAGGAAGCACATCCAAAGGAACTTTGCAGTAAGAAAATTAAAAAGCAAAGTTTATGTCAGGAAAATTAAACAACAAAGTGGCTGTTATTACAGGTGGTAGCAGCGGTATTGGCCTGGCCACTGCCAAACTATTTGCGCAGCAGGGAGCCAGAGTCGCCATCACCGGCCGTAATCCGGACACGCTGAATAAGGCCATCGCTGAAATTGGCCATGGCGCCATAGGTATCAGGGGTGACGTCAGCTCAATAGAGGAAATTGATAAGCTGTACAGGTCCGTTGAACAAAAGTTGGGTAAGGTGGACGTGCTGGTGGCCAATGCAGGCGTATATGTCATCGCGCCCCTGGCTGATTACACAGAAGAGATGTTCGATAAAGTGAGTGACATTAATTTCAAAGGTGTTTTTTTCAGCGTTCAGAGAGCTTTGTCCTACCTCAATGACGGGGCCTCGATCATCCTGGTGTCCTCCACCGTAAACGAAAAGGGAGTTCCCAATCATGCGGCTTATGCCGCTACAAAGGCGGCCGTCCGTTCACTGGCCAGAAGTTTTTCCGCCGAATTACTTCCCCGGAAAATTCGCGTCAATACCTTGACGCCCGGACCCGTGGATACACCCGTATTTGATACCATTACATCCAGTAAGGAAGAAGCGGAAGCCGCAAAGGCTGGCATGGGACAGTTTGCCCCCGCCAAAAGAGTTGCCGCTCCGCAGGAGCTGGCAGAAGCTGCACTCTTTCTGGCTTCCGATGCATCCGCTTTCATGATCGGCAGCGAATTACTGATCGATGGCGGGATCCGCAGCCTGTGATCCCATTCCATTGGCCGACCGCACGGGCCGGCCAATGGAATCTTTTTGACCCTCCTCACGCTTATTCCCCCAGCGTCTTGTTAACCATCAGATTCAGATCAAGAGGTCCCGAGAGCTCAGCCGGCAAGCCAAATCTTTCCTGTATATATTGAGCCTCATTATAGGCTATCCGGACCTGCTTTGCATCATCCTCCCAGGCTACCACTTTCAAGGGCAGTTCAATGGCTGCAGCAGGATGGGCGGCCATGATGGGACCACCCGCTTTTGGATTGCCGAAAAGAAGAAATTCAAGCGGCGGTATATGCTGACCGGTTGTGGCCAATTCCCCCTGCTGATCGATCCGGGTATAGATAGTGACCCCCTTTTGCAGAAGATTGGCCTGTAGCCTGTCGATCGTTTCCTTTACAGTATAATTGCTGTTGCGGATGATCAATCCCTTGGGTGATGTCATTGTTATTTTTTTAATATTTATAAGGCGTTTCCATTGACCTGTCGTTTTGCAGCAATGATCTCGATCTCAACTAATATATTCGGCCATACCAGCTGATCGACAACCAATAACATAAATGCCGGTTTTGCATCCCCAAGGATACTTTTACGGACTTTTACATACCCGGGAATATCCTCTTTCCTGGTAAGATACTGGGTGACCTTAACAAGGTCGTTCACGGACATGTCGGCTTTCCCCAGCATGGTGAGAATATTTTGCCAGGCTGAGGCTGCCTGCCCGGAAATATCATTCGCTATTTTCCCGTCTGGTGACAGCCCTGGCGTCCCGGATGTGATAAGCCACCGGTAATTTCCATTGAGGAGAACGGCATCACTATATGAGCCTATCTGTTTTGCGATCGCCGTATCAAGGGTCTCATGTATTGTCGCCATAATCTTAGTTTTATAATTCAACAGAAAGGTAGCCAATTTAAAGTTCTCCCTTCCGCCACCGGCACAATACAATTGCCTCCCAAAAAAGTCTTAAAAAAAATTTGCGCAAGTAAATGCTTGCGCTTATATTTGCAAGCACATACTTGCATGACATGAAAGCCAGACGTGACGTATACCAGGCCATCGCCGACCCCACCCGCAGAGCCATTATTAATATGATCGCCGGGGAACCCCATAATGTAAATGCTATCGCTGAAAAGTTTGAGGTGAGCCGCCAGGCCATATCCCTGCATATCCAGATCCTGGCCGATTGCGGTCTCCTGGTCGTTAAACAGCAGGGTAGGGAACGGCTTTGTGAAGCACATTTAGACCAGCTCAGCGAAGTATCCCTTTGGGTGGAGCAGTACCGGCAGCATTGGGAACGCAAACTGGATGCATTGGAAACCTATATAGAAAAAATAAAAAAACAACGAGATGGAAAACAAAAAAAATGACAACAAAGACAGGGAGATCCGTTTGTCAAGGACGCTAAATGCTCCCGTAGCATTGGTCTGGGAAGTATGGACAGATCCGAAACATATTGCTAACTGGTGGGGCCCTACAGGATTTACCACAACCATCAGCACCATGGAGATAAAACCCGGTGGTGCATGGAACCTGGTAATGCATGGGCCCGACGGAACGGACTATGACAACAAAAGCATTTTTAGAGAAGTTGTCAGGCACAAAAAACTGGTGTATGAGCATGTTTCCGATCCTAAATTTACCGCTACCATTGAATTTGTAGAACAAGGTGAACAAACCACCATCACCTGGCATATGCTTTTTGAGTCGGCTGAACAATTTATGATGGTGGTGAAAAAATACGGTGCGGACGAAGGCCTGAAACAAAATGCAGATAAACTCGAACGCTATCTTGAGCATCACAAAGTTCATTAACCCACAACTATTGATCATCTATGAAAAACATCAAACTTTTAATACTGATAATAGTTACGGCAAATACATCATCACATGCGCAAACCGCAGGCAAATATGCCAATGTGAATGGTATAAAAATGTACTACGAGATCCATGGCGCCGGAACCCCGCTGGTGCTTTTACATGGCGGTGGTTCTACTATTTACACCAGTTTTGGTAGAATATTGCCCGCATTGGCAAAAACACATGAGGTCATTGCCGTCGAGCTGCAGGCCCACGGACATACCGGCGACAGGGACGCCCCCGAAACTTTTAAACAGGATGCGGATGACGTGAATGAGCTGTTACGACAGCTCAACATCCCAAAAGCAGATCTATTTGGTTTTAGTAATGGAGGCCAAACCGCCCTGGAAATGGCGATACGACACCCGGACAGGATAAATAAGTTGATCGTGGCATCGGCATTCTTTAAAAAAGATGGAGTACCTGGCTGGTTTTGGAAAGGGTTTGACAACCCCCGGTTCAGCGATATGCCCCAGATCTATAAAGACGAATACCTGAAGATAAACCCCGATTCGGCAGCGCTGCTGAACATGTTCCATAAAGATGTACAGCGGATGCAGCATTTTACGGACTGGAAGATAGAAGAGATCAGGTCAATACAGGCGCCCACGCTGATTGTCATAGGGGATCAGGATATAATCACGCCGGAACATGCCGTTGAAATGTCCCGTATCATACCACATAACCAGCTGGTAATACTGCCCGGGACACACGGAAAATACCTCGGGGAGGCGGCAACAAATGACCCTGACAGTAAGGTGCCGGATCTTTTTGTAGCCATACTCAACGAGTTCCTTGCAGCGCCTGTTGTTCCCCCGTCATCAGTTGGTCAGGGTGATCAGTTATCCAAAGGACAACTTGCCACACAAGTCGGTTACGATGCATTTTACTTCAGACTGCTGGCTAAAAGACTTTTATAAAAAGAATAAGATCCAGGCTGATCAGCCGCACACGCCGGAATTTCGAACTTTTGGAAGGCACCCGCTCTTACAAAGCTGCCTGGCGTCATTGATCCCTTATTTCGATCTGCAACAGGCCTTACCCGAAAACATCGCTTCTTTAAAAATGGAAGAAGCTTTGAGTATCATTCGGTCGATTGACAGGGCTATCGACGGCGTGTTCGCCAGCTTTGAAGACCCGGGTAAGATCGGGCTTGCCGGGTTTATGGAAAAAAATTATATGTTCAATATGCCGCTGGACAAGTTTGGCTACCTGTTTCATACGCATTTAAAAAGAAATTTGGCTATGCTCCGATGGAGGCGGCCAAATAACCCCATGCCTGTACTCTTTATACCTGGATGACCAGCCGTTTACCATCGGGTACATCCATCTCCCATAACTTTTCGATATCCGGCAGGGCAACACCTACGGTCTCCACCTTCAGCTTTCCATCAGCGGCCAGCTGGAACATTTCGGGAAGGATCTCGGAAAAAAGAAGCCTCACCTGGCCCTTTGTCCAGCTGCCCAGCCCGAAACCCGATAATTGGAGGTCAACGCTGCGAAGATGGGAAGCTGACAGCTGGGCCAGGTCTCCCGTCATAGCGCCTACGGATACGAATCGGGTTCGCTGGCTAAACGACCCATCACCTTTTATCGCGGCCAGGATCATTTCAGCCGTATGACCCCAGAGATAGTCGATGATGACGTTTATCGGTGTGAGACGATGTATTTGCACAAGCTGGGCAATAAATGCTGCGTCGGTCTGCTGGGTGGACAGTACCTCATCGGCGCCGAGCGTAAGCAATTCCTTTAAGGATTGAGGATTTCTTCCCGTGGCGATGATCTTACCCG